>OGUO01002615.1_pt1 | contig 10766 bp, 8 predicted proteins | sample 1553641 | NCBI WGS metagenome assembly OGUO01 (sample SAMEA2579980, study PRJEB22360) | human gut metagenome | biome: human gut; feature: human-associated habitat; material: faeces | place: Denmark | collected 2008/2010 | reverse complement strand
GAGGTCGCCTTCGTCGTCGAACCCCGGCGTGTCGATCAGTACGCAAGGTCCCAGCCCGTGTATCTCCATCGTCTTGAGTACGGGGTCGGTCGTCGTGCCCGCCACATCCGACACAATGCTGACCTGCTGGTTCGTGATGGCGTTCAACACACTGGACTTTCCCACATTGCGACGCCCGAACAGCCCGATTGCCATGCGCATGCCTTTCGGGGTGCGCATCAGCGCCGGGCCGCTTTCGGTTAGAAGGGGACTGTTGGCAGAAGGCTTCTGCTGTGTCGGCTCCTGCATATCATGATCATGTGCGGTGCTCATACGGGTCCCTTTCTGCTTGGTCTTCGGGAATGTTCTCATGGTATTGTTTCGTTTCTTTAACGGATTATGCCGCCGTTTGTGGATGAGCGGGGTTTTTGGTGGGCGAATGTGCCCTATTCGCGGTAAGTTAGACGCAGTTGCGCATACGCGCGATAGCTATACCTGCGGCAAAGGCGATGCCCGTTCGTCTTCGCCGCTTACTTTATAGAAGACAAAGCGAAAGAAGAACCTATGACGGAATTCCGTTACGATCCGAAATCGCTCTGCGCCGATGAGTTCATCAACGACGCCGAGATCTTGGATTCGATTGCCTATGCCAACGAGCATAAAGACGATATCGAGCTGTGCCGCCGTATTTTGGACAAGGCGCGCGCCAACCTGCATCCTTCTGCCGATCATGGCGCGGTGATCACGCACCGTGAGGCAAGTGTTCTTTTGGCCTGCGACGATCCGCAGATCAACCAGGAGATCAAGGACTTGGCGCGTCAGATCAAGCTTGCCTACTACGGCAATCGTATCGTGCTGTTTGCGCCACTGTACCTTTCGAACTATTGCGTTAACGGCTGCCTGTACTGCCCTTACCATGCGAAGAACCGCACCATTCCGCGCAAGAAGCTGACGCAGGAGGAAATTCGTGCCGAGGTCATCGCCTTGCAGGACATGGGGCACAAGCGCCTTGCCATCGAAGCGGGCGAAGATCCGAAGCACAACCCCATCGAATACATTCTTGAAAGCATGGAAACCATCTATTCCATCAAGCACCAGAATGGGGCAATCCGCCGCGTGAACGTGAACATCGCCGCAACGACGGTGGAAGAGTACCGCATGCTCAAGGAAGCGGAAATCGGTACCTACATCCTGTTCCAGGAAACATACAACAAGAAGGGCTACCAGGAGCTGCATCCCACCGGCCCGAAGCGCGATTACAACTGGCACACGGAAGCCATGGACCGCGCAATGGAAGGCGGCATTGATGATGTAGGACTGGGTGTATTATTTGGTCTTGAACTTTACAGATATGAGTTTGCCGGGCTTCTGATGCATGCGGAACATCTTGAGGCAGTTCATGGAGTAGGTCCTCATACTATCAGTGTGCCTCGTATCAAACATGCGGATGATATTGATCCTTCTGCTTTTGATAACAGTATCAGTGATGAAATTTTTGCCAAAATCTGTGCACTGATCCGGATTGCTGTGCCATATACGGGAATGATCATTTCCACAAGAGAAAGTAAAGCAGTTCGTGAAAAAGTACTTCCTCTGGGAGTTTCTCAGATCAGCGGTGCCTCCAGGACAAGTGTTGGCGGGTATGACGTTCCTGAAACAGAAGATGAAGTGACATCTGCACAATTTGACGTCAGTGACCAGAGATCTCTGGATGAAATCGTAAACTGGCTGATGGGTATGGGAGATATCCCGAGCTTCTGTACTGCCTGTTACAGAGCAGGAAGAACAGGTGACCGTTTTATGTCTTTGTGCAAAAGTAAACAGATTTCCAACTGCTGCCATCCCAATGCGCTGATGACATTGATGGAATATCTCCAGGATTATGCAAGCCCTGAGACGAAAAAAGTCGGACTGGAGCTGATTCAAAAAGAACTGGAAAATATCCCGGGCGAAAAGATAAGGAAACTCACAGAGGAACACCTTGCAGATATTGTAAACGGACAGAGAGATTTCCGATTCTGACATTCTCTGCACTTTTAACGATCAATAACAACACCTGAAAGAAGGGATTAATATGGCAGTGACATTGAACGAAACACCTTCCGGAAACCGTCTGCATATAGGAATCTTTGGCAAAACCAACAGTGGAAAATCCTCATTTATCAATACTTTTTCCGGACAGAAAGTATCGATTGTTGCGGATGTTGCCGGAACTACCACAGATCCTGTATATAAACCAATGGAAATCTATCCTCTTGGTCCCTGTATCATCATCGATACGGCAGGATTTGATGATGAAGGAGAACTGGGTGCATTACGAATAGAAAAAACCAGTCTGGCTGCACAGAAAACTGAACTGGCGATCATCCTTTTCTGCGAGGATGAAATGGTACAGGAATTAAAATGGTATAACTATTTTAAGAAACGGCAGACACCGGTAATTCCGGTGCTTGGTAAAGCTGATCTATATACACAGGAACAAAAAGAATATCTGATTCAGATGATTCAGAAAAATACAGGAGAAACGGTCTGTCCTGTCAGTTCTGAAACGGGAGAGGGAATCCGGAAATTAAAAGAGCTTCTGGCAGAAAAAATCCCGGAAGGCTACGGTAACAGAATGATCACCGGGAATCTGGTTTCCAAAGATGATCTGGTACTCCTTGTAATGCCACAGGATATCCAGGCACCAAAGGGACGGCTGATCCTGCCCCAGGTACAAACTCTACGAGAACTGCTGGATAAAAGATGTCTCATAATGAGTGTAACTACTGACCGGTATCCGGCTGCATTGCAGACTCTTTCCAGACCACCGAAGCTGATCATCACAGATTCTCAGGTGTTCCCATACATCTATGAGAACAAACCAAAAGAGAGCATGCTTACTTCCTTTTCTGTACTGTTTGCGGCATACAAGGGAGATCTTTCTTACTACATAGAGGGAGCAAAAGCAATTGACAGTCTGAAAGAAACTTCTCATGTACTGATTGCCGAATGCTGCACACATGCACCTCTGAAAGAGGATATTGGCAGAGTGAAAATTCCCCGGATGCTGAAAAAACGATTTGGAGAAAACCTGCAGGTAGAGCTGGTAAGCGGAACCGATTTTCCGGATGACCTTACCGGATATGATCTGATCATCCAGTGCGGAGCATGTATGTTTAACCGGAAATATGTGATGTACCGCATCGACAGGGCAAAGAAGCAACAGGTACCTGTGACCAATTACGGGATAACCATCGCACATCTTACCGGAATACTGGATCATGTGGCATTGCCGGAATGATGATTCCAATCCCGAAAAATAACAGATATTAACAAATACATAAAGACTGCTGTACAGTTAGATTACTGTATGGCAGTTTTATTGTTATATTACAGGAAATTAATCCTGCTAATCCTGCAAGCAGGATTCTTTTTTATAAATAATTGCTTCACAATTTGGATGAATTTCGCAAAATTTTCATGAAGATATTGACAAGCAGCCTATGTTAGTTTATACTAACTTACAGTTAGAGAAAGTTAACCATACCCAAAGTATTATCAATGCCCGATTATCAGGCAAGGGATAAATACTTTCCAATCCCAATATTAATATATCTAAAAGAACAAAAGGAGGATAATACATGAGTATTGTAATCGTAGGCGGACATGACAGAATGGTAGGACAGTATAAAAAAATCTGCAAATCTTATAAATGCAAATGTAAAGTATTTACACAGATGGAAGCCGACTTCGGAAAAAAGATAGGATGTCCGGATCTTCTGGTACTTTTTACAAATACTGTATCCCATAAGATGGTAAAATGCGCACTGGACGAGGTTGGCGCTTCTACAGATATTGTGCGCTGCCATACCAGCAGCGGAAATGCACTCAACGGTATTCTCGAAGCACGTTGCTGATAAATACTTTTCTTGTATATATTGCATAATATAGTGATAAATTAATGAAAAAAATTATTAATGTTTTAAACTGAAAAACTTTATCATTAAAAATTTCAATAAAGTTATTGACATCTAACCAAAATTAGAATACACTAACCACATGATAAAGATAATGTTTATCACTTATTAAATGCAAAGGAAGGGATGAAGAAATGCCGTTATCAATGGTAAATGCAGGTGAACCTTTTACAATCAAAAGGATCGGAGGCAAAGAAGAAGTGAAGAGACATCTTGAGGAGCTCGGCTTCGTAGTAGGAGGAGTTGTCACGGTTGTTTCTGAGATTAACGGAAGCCTGATCGTTAATGTTAAAGAATCCAGGGTTGCCATTGGAAAAGATATGGCAAGCAAAATTATGGTCTGAACCATAATTTCTTCCTGAAAGAAAAATAAAATTCCAGAGCGTATAGATTGTGGAAATGATTTTTCAGACACGCTCCGGGGAAAGAAGGGAAAGAAACTTGAAGACATTAAAAGAAGTTCATGTTGGAGAGACCGTTAAAGTCCAGAAACTTACCGGTGAAGGTCCGGTCAAGAGAAGAATCATGGATATGGGAATTACTAAAGGCGTGGAAATTTATGTAAGAAAAGTTGCACCTCTGGGAGATCCTGTAGAAGTAACTGTAAGAGGATATGAATTATCCTTACGTAAAGCAGATGCCGAAATGATTGTAGTGGAATAATTTTTTTGACATCATGTTAGGTCTTTCTAACAATTAGCCTTGTCTAATAGTTGACGAAAGTTAAGTATTAGTGATGACTAATAACTGTTGAGAATGATAAATGATATCAGCAGTAGAAAGATTGGATAAAGCGATCAAAATAAAAGTGATCAAGAAATCAGAGGAGAGAGATTATGTCAGTAAAAATTGCACTCGCAGGTAATCCGAACTGCGGTAAAACGACATTATTCAATGCACTGACCGGCTCAAATCAGTTTGTAGGTAACTGGCCAGGTGTAACTGTCGAGAAAAAAGAGGGTAAGCTGAAGGGACACAAGGATGTGATCCTCACTGACTTACCTGGTATTTATTCTTTATCACCATATACACTTGAAGAGGTAGTTGCAAGAAATTACATTCTTCAGGAAAAACCGGATGCGATCATCAATATCGTTGATGGTACCAATATTGAACGTAACCTGTATCTTACAACACAGATTCTGGAACTTGGGATTCCGGTCATCATGGCAGTCAACATGATGGATATCGTTGAGAAAAACGGTGATACAATACATATTGATAAACTGAAAAAGAAACTCGGCTGTGAAGTTGTTACTATTTCTGCTCTGAAGGGAACTGGAATCACAGAAGCTGCAAACAAGGCAGTTTCCATTGCCCAGAGCCACCGGAAAGTAACACCTGTCCATGAATTCTGCGATAAAGCAGAAGAGATCATCGGAGCAGTTGAGAATAAACTGACCGGTGTGGTACCGGAAGAACAGAAGAGATTCTTCGCAATCAAGCTTCTTGAAAGAGATGACAAGATCATTGAGCAGATGAATACATCCGTAAATGTATCTGCCGAGATCAAAGAAATGGAAAATGAGTTTGACGACGATACAGAAAGTATTATCACAAATGAGAGATATGTTTATATTTCTTCTATCATTGGTCAGTGTGTGACTAAGGCAAGAAAAGATAAGCTTTCCACATCTGATAAGATCGACCGTATTGTTACCAACAGATGGCTGGCACTGCCGATCTTTGCAGTTGTAATGTTTATCGTATATTATGTATCTGTAACTACAGTTGGTGCTTTCGTAACTGACTGGACAAACGATGTTCTGTTTGGTGAGATCATTCCTCCGGCAGTTGAATCAGGGCTGAATGCGATTGGCTGTGCAGCATGGTTACAGGGACTGATCCTTGACGGTATTGTAGCCGGTGTGGGAGCTGTTCTCGGTTTCGTACCTCAGATGCTTGTACTGTTTGCATTCCTTGCATTCCTTGAGTCCTGTGGTTACATGGCTCGTGTAGCATTCATCATGGACAGAATTTTCCGTAAATTCGGTCTTTCAGGTAAATCCTTCATTCCAATGCTTATCGGCAGTGGATGCGGTGTTCCAGGTGTTATGGCTTCCCGTACGATCGAGAATGACCGTGACAGAAAGATGACAATCATGACAACTACATTCGTTCCCTGCGGAGCTAAACTTCCGATCATTGCCATGATCGCAGGTGCATTCTTCGGAAACAGCGGATGGGTTGCAACAAGTTGTTACTTTGTCGGTATTGCAGCAATTATCTGCTCCGGTATCATCTTAAAGAAAACAAAAATGTTTGCCGGTGATCCGGCTCCGTTCGTTATGGAGCTTCCTGCATACCACTGGCCAACAGTCAGCAATATCTTAAGAAGTATGTGGGAAAGAGGCTGGTCCTTCATTAAGAAAGCCGGAACAATCATCCTTCTTTCAACAATCATTCTGTGGTTCTTAATGAGCTTCGGATGGGAAGGCGGAAGCTTCGGTATGGTTGAAGAACTTAACGAGAGTATCCTTTCTAAGATCGGTACAGCAATCGCATGGATCTTTGCACCTCTTGGCTGGACAAAAGCCGGCGAAGGATGGAAGATGGCAGTTGCAGCTGTTACAGGTCTGATCGCAAAAGAGAATGTAGTAGCTACATTTGGTATGCTTTATGGATTCGCAGAAGTTGCAGAAGACGGTGCTGAGATCTGGGGTAACCTGGCAGCAGCCATGACACCGATCGCAGCTTACGGCTTCCTGGTATTCAACCTTCTTTGTGCTCCTTGCTTCGCAGCTATGGGTGCGATCAAGAGAGAGATGAACAATACAAAATGGTTTTTATTTGCAATCGGATATCAGTGTGGACTTGCATATCTTGTGTCTCTGTGTATCTATCAGATCGGTACACTGGTTACAGGCGGCGGTTTCGGTATCTGGACAGTGGTTGCATTCGCAATTATCATCGGATTTTTATATCTGCTGTTCAGACCTTATAAGGAAAGCGGCAGCCTTAATGTAAAGGTAAAGGGTATGGCAAAAGCCAGATAAAACAGTAATAAGATCAGAGCCTGCGTCCCATCTGGTGGTGCGGGTTCTGATAAACAGAATTGCAACTGTTTCATACCTTTTTCATCGCGGAGCGTGTTACTGAGAACGAAGTGAACAGTAACGTATCTTCACAGTTAGTGGACTGCTGATTATCAGATTGCAGTATAGTGATTATATGTGTATGATAATGATATAAAGCAGGAGGTGTCATTTATGGGAACATTGATTGTAGGAGCAATTTTGATTTTAATTGTCGGACTGATCATAAGAGGAATCGTCAGAGACAAAAAAAGCGGCAAGTCATCATGTGGCGGAGACTGCAGCCACTGCAGAGGGTGCCATTGAGAATCAGGCATATTACTGAAACCTGATGCCAAACAGCAGCCATATGTCAGGAAACAGAAATTAACAAGCGGAAGGATGATGTGATTTTGGGAGCAGCAGCATTACAGAGACAGGAAAATTGTAAAGAGCCCAATTACCAGAGAACCCGAATGCAGAAAGATGTTGTAATCCAGGAATTAAAGAAGCGAGGATGCAGGATTACCAAACAGAGAAGAATGCTGTTGGAAGTCATTCTTGAAAATGAGTGTTCCTGCTGTAAAGAAATCTATTACAATGCATCCCGCCTGGATCCGGGCATCGGATCAGCTACGGTTTACCGTATGGTAAATCTTTTGGAAGAAATTGGTGCGATCAGCAGAAGAAATATGTATAAAATCGTGAGAAATCCGGATTGTAAAGATGAAAGTGTATGCACCATTGAGCTGGATGACAATACAGTCCAGAAATTATCAAAAGACAGTTTTAACAATGTAGTTCTGACAGGACTGAAGGCCTGTGGATACATTGACAAACAGGAAATTGAGCGGATGTTCGTAAATTCCTGTGATTTTAAACATTGAAAACAAGTAAAAATTTAAATAGAGAACGAACTGATGACCGCCGGGAAATACTGAAGAGTATAATTTCCGGTGGCTTTCTTATATTTCTTCAGTTTTTTACGCTCTTTTGGCAATACGGTTTCCGGTAACCATCTTAACATGTCTGAAATGAGAACATTTCTCAATAAGAAAAAAAAAGTAGAAATACAGAAACTTTGGCTGTATAATACATGAAATATAAATAAGCTGATGTCGCAATAATGCGTTTGCCCATCATATTTATCTGAAAACAGTTCATAACTGTTCAGCACCGAAAGGATGCTGAGTGGTTACAATAAATTAAAAATCACAACAGGAGGATACATCAATGATTAAATTTGACGGTAAAAAAACAGGAATCTTTGCAGCAGGAGTAGCTTTCGGTACAGCAGGTATCAAGATTCTTACAAGTAAAGATGCAAAGAAATTATACACAAACTGCACAGCAGCCGTTTTACGTGCAAAGGCATGTGTAATGAAAACAGCTTCCGCAATTCAGGAGAATGCTGAGGATATTTATGCAGAAGCACAGCAGATCAACGAAGACAGAGCAGCAGCTGAGGAAGTGGTAGAAGATACAGCTGACGAAGCAGCAGAAGAAACAGAAGAGACAACAGATTTCAAAGAAGAGACAGAAGAAACAGAAGAAGGCAGCGAGGAATAATGAAATTTGCTATTAAGCATGAAATAAAAGGACGAATTCGTATCCACCTTGCGCAGAAACATATGACCTACAGACAGGCGGATATTCTGCAGTGTTATCTGGAGAAAGAGGCAAATATCAGCAAGGCATCGGTTTATGTAAGAACTCAGGATGTCGCTGTTGTCTATACCGGCAGCAGAGATGGGCTGATTCGTTTACTGAGCAGATTTTCCTATGAAACTGCTCAGGTATCTGAATCAGCACTTGAGAATTCCGGACGTGAATTAAACGAAACCTATAAAGAAAAACTGATCAACTCTGTAGTAATGCGTACATTAAATAAAATGTTTCTGCCATACCCGGTACGTGTAGCGATCACTACAGTGAAATCAGTGAAATACATTTATCATGGTGTACGTACTTTGATTAAGGGAAAACTGGAGGTACCTGTTCTGGATGCAGCAGCAATCGGTGTATCTATGCTCCGCGGTGACTTCAATACTGCAGGTTCCACCATGTTCCTGCTTGGAATCGGTGAGATCCTTGAGGAATGGACACATAAGAAATCCGTCAATGACCTTGCAAGAAGCATGTCTATCAATGCAGAGAAAGTATGGTTTGTAAATGAAGACGGACAGGAGGTTCTTATATCTGCTTCTTCTGTTAAAGCAGGTGATCTGATACGCGTACATATGGGTAATGTGATTCCGTTTGACGGAGATGTTGCAGCAGGAGAAGCAATGGTCAACCAGACTTCTCTGACAGGTGAATCTGCGCCTGTACGTAAAGCAGAAGGCAGCTTTGCCTATGCAGGAACTGTTCTGGAAGAGGGCGAACTCACTGTTAAGGTTAAAGAAGCAGCAGGTTCCAGCCGCTATGAGAAGATCGTCAACATGATCGAGGATTCTGAGAAGCTGAAATCCTCTGTGGAAAGTAATGCAGAACATCTTGCAGACAGACTTGTGCCATACACTCTTGCAGGTACAGGGATAACTTATCTGCTTACCAGAAACATGACGAAAACCCTTGCGGTACTTATGGTAGATTTCTCCTGCGCACTGAAGCTTGCCATGCCTGTTTCCGTATTATCTGCTATACGTGAGGCAAGTACTCACAGTATTACTGTAAAGGGCGGTAAATATATGGAAGCAATGGCTGATGCCACGACTATTGTATTTGACAAGACGGGTACACTTACAAAAGCAAAGCCTGTAGTTTCAGATGTGGTATCTTTCAGTGAAGAGCTGAGTTCAGATGAGCTTCTGCGTATTGCAGCATGTATGGAGGAACATTTCCCTCATTCCATGGCAAGAGCAGTTGTCAATGCAGCCAAAGAGAAACATCTTGTTCATGAGGAAATGCATTCAAAAGTAGAATATATCGTAGCTCATGGTATTTCTACAACTATTGAAGGCAAAAAGGCAGTGATCGGAAGCTGGCATTTCGTAATGGAAGATGAAAAGTGTGTAATTCCGGAAGGAATGGAAGACAGATTTGAACACCTGCCATTAGAATGTTCTCACCTGTATCTTGCAATCGAAGGAAAACTTGCAGCAGTTATCTGTGTAGAAGATCCGCTTCGTGAAGAGGCTGCAGATGCAGTACGTGAATTAAAAGAAGCCGGCATTACAAAAGTCGTAATGATGACCGGTGACAGTGAACGTACAGCAGCAGCTATTGCGAAACGTGTAGGCGTAGATGAATATTACTCCGAAGTCCTGCCCGAAGATAAGGCATCTTTTGTAGAGAAAGAAAAAGAACTGGGTCATAAAGTTATTATGATCGGTGATGGGATCAATGATTCTCTGGCACTTTCTTCTGCAAGTGTGGGAATTGCTATCAGTGATGGCGCAGCTATTGCACGTGAAATCGCAGATGTTACAATTTCTGCAGATAATCTCCATGAGATTGTTACGTTAAAGAGACTGAGTACAGCGCTGATGAAGCGTATCCATAATAATTACAGAACTATTATCGGTATAAACGGTGGTCTGATCGCACTTGGAGTTACAGGTATCATTATGCCCACAACATCCGCACTGCTTCATAACATGTCAACACTGACTATCAGTTTAAGAAGTATGAGAAATCTTCTTCCAAAAGAAGAGGAAGCATAAAGATAACCATAAAAAACCATATCCGGGATTTCATGATAAAGCAACAGATGCTTAGTCTCTGAAAATCCGGGATATGGTTTTTATTATGTTTTTATTTATAGCAATCCTCTAAAATAATGCATCTTAATCCAGCCCATCAGAGTGTGAAA
>OGUO01002612.1_pt1 | contig 10770 bp, 11 predicted proteins | sample 1553641 | NCBI WGS metagenome assembly OGUO01 (sample SAMEA2579980, study PRJEB22360) | human gut metagenome | biome: human gut; feature: human-associated habitat; material: faeces | place: Denmark | collected 2008/2010 | reverse complement strand
CCGTCATGCCAACCGCCGGGAATTTCATGCTCACATTCCGGAGCACGCTACGCTCACCATCGTAGCTGAAGGTCACGTTATCCAGCTGGAGTTCGGTGCCGGAAAGCTCCTCATCTCCCCAGACGGGGTCCGGCTGCGCCAAGAGGGAGAGTATCTTCTTTCCTGCGCTGACTCCGTTCATCGCCACATGGAACGCCGAGCCGAATGCACGCAGCGGCAGGAAGAACTCCACCGCCACCAGTATCAGGAACAGCGCGTAAACCGGCGGAAGTCCGCGGTATGCGGCTCCAGTGACCGCAAACGCGATACCAAGTCCGGCACCGCCGTATGCCACCATATCCATGATCGTGGTACTTGCCAGCTGCATCACAAGCACCTTCATGGTGATCTTCCGGAATTCCTCGGCATTGCGGTTCATCTTCTCATGCCGGGCGGCGTCCGAACGGAATATTTTCAGCTCGCGCAGTCCCTGTACGCTGTCCAGGAAGCTGTCGCCCATAGAAGTGTACTTCCCCCAGTATTTCGCGAATATCTTCTTGGCGTACTTCGACACCGCGATGATGGACACCGGGATAAGCGGAACACAGCAGATAAGCACCACCGCCACCCTCCAGTCAATCCATACGGTCGCCAGGAAAAGCACAAGCGGCGCCAGCATGGCATAGAAAAACTGTGGAATATACGAGGAATAGTACAGATCAAGCTGCTCAATTCCCTCCATCGACACCTGGGTCAGCCCAGCAATGCTCATTCCATCAGTGCTCCGGACTCCCAGCCTTACTATTTTGTCGTAGGTCTTTTCCCGGAGGTCCTTTTTAGCTTTCCTGCCGAGAATATCCTTCAGATTTCCGGAAACCCGGCTCGCGGCATAACGCACGATTATCCCGCCTGCCGCCAGCAGCGCCGGCAAGATGTAGGCTCCGGGCTCCGCCTCCTGCGTCAGCAGGTATATCGCCACGCATATCCCGGCGGTTATCGAGAGATTCGCCAGAAGCCCCGTCATCATGACCGCCACGGTGTAAAATATGTATTTTCTGTTGCTGCCCAGAAGCCGCAGCAATTCCTTATCCAGCATGTCTTTTCTCCTTTTCCAACTTTATAAATTCCGTCAGCGCCGCTATGCTCTCGTCGCTGAACGCGCATACGGCTCCGGCGGCGTCGCGCCTTGCCGTGTCCGCAGACACCCGGCAGTTCTTCTCAAGGTGTCCGCTGAGCCAGTCTATTAGTATGTTGTACTTCTCCAGCTGGTCTTTACCGTGCTGCGTCATGATCACACGGTTCTTGGCGTCCCGGGCGATCAGCCCCTCCTGCTCCAGCTTCTCCACTGCCTTGAATACGCTGACTTTCGTGACCTCCATGGCGGCGGCTATGGCGGTGAGCCGTATCCCTGCCGCGCCGTTGTACAGCCCGTTTATCGTGAGCAGATACCTGTATTCCGACGATGTCATACGCACCTCCTGGTTAGATTTGGCTAACTATATTTTGCACTAGCAATCACACAAGTTAGCATGCGATAAGCGGGTTAGCCTTAAATAATATATATGATTATAACACAGTCGGTCCGGTTTGTCAATAAAAAGTTAGCCGCTAGTTAACGGAATTTTTTCTGGAATATAAAGGGACTCCCGGACAGTATTCACGACCCGGGAGTGGATATATTGCCGGGAATTTCAGCCGAGCGCCGTATCAAGACTCATCATGATAATGAATCCAACGGCGAAAGCGACTGTACCGATATTGGAGTGCGGCTCTCCGGACATTTCCGGGATAAGCTCCTCCACGACGACGTAGATCATTGCGCCGGCTGCAAAGCTGAGCAGGTAAGGAAGTACCGGCACCACGAATCCGGACAGCAGCACCGTCAGCACTGCCGCGACCGGCTCCACCGCTCCGGAAAGCGTTCCCAGCAGGAACGCCTTTCCCTTGCCCATTCCCGAGGAGCGCAGCGGCATGGAGATTATCGCGCCCTCCGGGAAATTCTGTATCGCAATTCCGAGGGAGAGCGCCAGGGCGCTGGCGGCAGCAATATTTGCGCCGCCGCTTGCAAGCCCGGCGTATACGACTCCCACCGCCATTCCCTCCGGAATGTTGTGCAGGGTGACCGCCAGGAGGAGCATGGTGTTCTTCCCCAGGGTGCTGCGGTGCCCCTCCGGCGTGTCGGAATTCATGTGCTGGTGCGGAATCACCTGGTCGAGGATCAGCAGGAACAGTATTCCGAGAGCGAATCCCACCGCCGCCGGAATGAAGCTCAGCCTGCCCATTGCGGCGGACTGCTCCATCGCCGGGATAAGCAGGCTCCACACCGAGGCGGCGGTCATGACGCCTGCCGCGAATCCTGTCAGACTCCTCTGCGCAAGGAAGTGCGGCTCCCTGCGCAGGAAGAACACGCAGGCGGACCCGGCGGTAGTCCCGATAAACGGTATCAGTATGCCATATATTATCTGCGTAAACATTGTAATTCTCCTTTCGGTTAGTTATCGCTAACTCATTATATCACAAATCCCCCTGTCTTGCAACAGTAAACGCGACATTTGTAAGTTCTGACTAACCAGAAGGAATATGCTGAGATATTTTCGCCGGAATTCACAAAAAGTGCTTCCGCCCATTGACAACCATCGAAGTATGTGGTATTATAACAGTGTTATATAACAGCGTTACACAAGAAGGAGGGTCAGCATGCCCGACGAAAACAACACCCTTAAAAGGATAATTTCCGCCGGTGCGGCTGAATTCCTCAGCAAGGGATTCCAGCGCGCTTCCTTGCGGAACATAGTCAAGGACGCCGGAGTTACCACCGGGGCTTTCTACGGCTACTTTTCTAGCAAGGAGAAGCTGTTCAACGCCCTCGCCGCCCCCGTCGATCATTTCATGGAGGAATACCGCAAGGTGCAGAACATGTTCGCCAGCCTTCCGCCGGAATCCCAGCAGAGCCACCTTGGAGTGACCTCCAGCAGCTGGATGATGGACATGATAGACTACCTCTATGAGAACAAGACCGCATTCCGGCTGGTGCTCACCTGCTCCGAGGGAACGAAATACGCTGCCTTCATGGACGAGATAGTGCGTATCGAGGTGGACGCCACGCATAAATTCTACGAGGTGCTGCGCTCCCAGGGGATTAATGTCCCGGATATTGACCAGGATCTTGAGCACGTTATCGTCAGCGGAATGTTCGCTTCCTACTTTGAGCTGATAATCCACGACCTCCCCCGTGAAAAAAGCCGGGATTACGTCCGGCAGATGTACATTTTCCAGGCGGCAGGCTGGTCGAAGCTCATGGGAATCCCGGACGTTGCAGGAGCGGACGACCTGTTCACTTAAACAAGCCGCAGCTTACAAACTGCGGCTACAGATAAGCCAAAGAGTTAGCTTAAACTAACAAAAGGAGGAACATCAACTTGAAGAAGAAATCAGATCTTTATGTGCTGATGGGATACGCCGGAAAGCACAGGGTGCTCACCTATCTATCGTGGCTGCTCGCCGGAATAAGCGCTGTGATCGCACTGGTTCCGTTCTGGTATCTCTGGAGGATAATCAGGGAAGTCCTGGACGTCAGACCGGATTTCAGCCAGGCGGTACACATCAGCGAATGGGGCTGGGCTGCCATGGGATTCTCGGCGCTGGCTTTCCTGGTGTACATTGCCGCGCTGCTCTGCTCGCACCTGGCGGCATTCCGCGTTGCGACCAACCTGCGTATCGCCATGACGCGGCACATCGCCGGGCTTCCGCTGGGATTCGCCGAGAACTTCGGCACCGGTAAGCTCCGCAAGATAATCAACGAATGCAGCGGCGCGACCGAAACCTACCTCGCGCATATGCTCCCAGATACGGTGACAGCCTACATCACGCCGGTGGCCCTGCTGGTGCTCATGATGGTATTCGACTGGCGCCTGGGACTCCTCAGCCTTGTACCGGCGGTGCTGGCTTTCGTCATCATGATGGTGTTCATGACCGGTAAGTCCCTCCAGAAGAGCATGACTGAATACCAGGACGCGCTCAACGACATGTCCAACGAGGCGGTGGAATACGTCCGCGGAATCCCCGTCGTAAAAACTTTCGGGCAGACCGTGTTCTCCTTCAAGAAATTCAAGGGCGCGATCGACCGCTACGGCGAATGGACCATCAGATACACCAATCAGCTCCGGCTGCCGATGATGTTCCTGACCACCGCCGTGAACGCCGTTTTCGCAATGCTCGTCGCTGCGGCGATATGGTTCACCGCGGACGGTGTGACCAATGAGTTCCTGCTGAACCTCATGTTCTACATCATCATAACTCCGCTGCTGACTGTTACTCTCACGAAGATCATGTTCAACAGCGAGAACAAGATGGTCGTATCCGACGCCATCAGCCGTATCGACAGCGTGATGTCCATGAAACCGCTCTCCCAGGGCAGCGCTCCCGTGAAGCTCGCAGATCACTCCGTGGAGCTGCGGAACGTATCCTACAGCTACGACGGCAGCAAGAAGGCGCTGGACGGTATCTCACTGAAGATAGGCTCCGGACAGACCTGCGCGTTCGTAGGGCCCTCCGGCGGCGGAAAAACTACGCTTGCGAACATAATCTCCCGGTTCTTTGACGCGGACAGCGGCGAAGTGCTCATCGGCGGCGTGAACGTCCGGGATTTCCCCAAGGAACAGCTGATGGATACGGTTTCCTTCGTATTCCAGAACAGCCGCCTTATCAAGGGAACGATCCTCGAAAACGTGCGAATGGCTCGTCCGGAAGCCTCGGACGATGAGGTGCTGCGTGCGCTTGAAGCGGCACAGTGTAGCGACATTTTTGAAAAGCTGCCGGACGGAATGAACACCATTATCGGCACCGGCGGTATCTACCTTTCCGGAGGCGAGCAGCAGCGCGTCGCAATAGCCCGGGTGATCCTCAAGGATTCCCCTGTGGTTATCCTCGACGAAGCGACCGCATTCGCCGACCCGGACAACGAGGTACGGGTGCAGAAGGCATTCGCCGAACTTCTCAAAGGCAGGACAGTTATCATGATAGCCCACAGGCTGTCCACCGTCATCAACGCCGACAGGATATTCGTGCTTGCTGACGGAAAGATCGCGGAATCCGGCAGCGGCGCGGAGCTTTCCTCCGGGGACGGAATATTCGCGAAGATGTGGAGCGACTACAGAAAGTCGGTTGACTGGAAGATCGAAAAGGAGGGCGCAAGATGATAAAGTACTTACAGCGCCGTTTCGCCCTCAGCGAACGCGGAGCACATGATCTCATAAAGGGCGTGGTCTGCTGCGTGCTCCAGAATATTGCATTCATGCTGCCGGTGTCGCTGCTGTATTTCACAGTGAGCGACCTCATGAACGGCGGTATAACGGGTAACAGGGTTTGGTTCTATATAATAGGCATTGCAGTGTGCCTGCTGCTGATATTCTTCATCACACATTTCCAGTATAATTCAACATTCCTTGCGACATATGTTGAAAGCGGCGTGCGCCGTATCTCCATCGCGGAAAAGCTCCGCAAGATCCCACTTTCATTCTTCGGCAGGAAGGACCTCGCGGATCTCACCAGCACCATCATGAACGACTGCGCGCTGCTGGAAACCGCGTTTTCCCACTTCGTGCCTCCCCTTGTGGGCGCGATGATCTCCACAACGCTCATTTCAATAAGCCTGTTCTTCTTCAACTGGAAGATGGCGCTTGCAGCGCTGTGGGTGCTGCCGGTGGCTTTCTTGATCGTCGGCTGCACCAACCGCGTTCAGCACGCTATGCACAAGAAGTCCATGGCGGCGAAAATGGCGTGCGCAGACGGAATCCAGGAGTGCCTTGAAACCATGCGCGACCTCAAGGCGAACAACGCCGAGGACTCCTACCTTGACGAGCTGGAATCCAAGATCCGAGCCGTGGAAAAGCGCTCCATCATCTCCGAGCTGAGCACCGCAGTTTTCGTAAGTTCCTCGGGCATAATCCTGAAGCTGGGTATCGCTTCCGTTGCCATCACCGGCGGTGCGCTGCTCATTTCCGGAGAAATAGACGTGCTGACTTTCTTCATGTTCATTATCGTGGCTTCCAGGCTGTATGATCCCCTTCAGGGCGCGCTGAACAACCTTGCGGCGGTAATCTCCACAAAAGCGGCGGTGGACCGCATGAACGAGATACTGGATCAGCCAGTGCAGGAAGGCTCCGACAAGCTCACGAACTCCGGCTGCGATATCGTGTTCGATCACGTTGGATTTTCCTACAAGGAGGGCGAGAACGTACTTAACGACGTTTCCTTTACGGCTAAGCAGGGTGAAGTCACCGCCCTCGTCGGACCCTCCGGCGGCGGAAAGACCACGGTATCCCGGCTCGCGGCGAGATTCTGGGACTGCGCCAGCGGTAAGATCACCGTGGGCGGCATGGACGTTGACCGCACTGACCCCGAAACGCTTCTCCGGCTGTACTCCATCGTATTCCAGGACGTAACGCTGTTCAACAACACGATCATGGAGAATATCCGCCTTGGCAGGAAGGACGCCACAGACGAGGAAGTAATAGCGGCTGCGAAGCTGGCTAACTGCGACGAATTCGCCGAGAAGCTCCCGAACGGGTACAATACTGAGATCGGCGAGAACGGCTGCGAGCTTTCCGGCGGCGAGCGCCAGCGTATTTCCATCGCCCGGGCATTCCTGAAAAACGCCCCCGTGATACTCATGGACGAAGCGACAGCCTCCCTGGACGTGGAGAACGAAACGCTTATCCAGACCGCGCTGTCAAGGCTCATCAAGGACAAGACCGTTCTGATGATCGCCCACAGAATGCGCACCGTTGCCGGCGCTGACCACATCGTCGTGCTTGAAAACGGCAGGTCCGCCGAGCAGGGCGCTCCCTCGGAGCTGCTGAAAAACGGCGGCACTTTCGCAAGAATGTGCTCCCTCCAGAACGAAAGCGCAAGCTGGACTATCTGATTCAGGACAGCCTCTCTGCATCAAATTTCCGTTCCCACTTCTTGCTTTTTATCTGCGGCGTTAATACTTGACAAACTGATTGTAATGTGCTATACTATGGTAAAGATATCCGGACGAATCATGAAAGCGAGGTCTTTTTATGGAAATGGATATTGCTGCCCTGTCCATGAATATGGCAATGGCAAACTTACAGAATGGTATTTCCGTAGGCATGATGAAAAAGACTATGGAAGCCAACGAACAGAGCATGGAAGCTATCACCGATATGCTGAACAATATGCCCTCCCCAGACGGAAAGGGAACTGTCCTGAATGTCAAGGCTTAATTCAAAGCTCTGCTGACCGCTCAGAAATGGGCGGTCTTTTTGATTAAATCAAGGAGTGCACAGAAATGGACTGGATAACCAACGCCGACTTCAAGATACTCTATTTTATTCACGACAACCTGTCCTGCGGATTCATGGATTTCATCATGCCCAAGATAACATACCTCACCGAAATGGGGGCGGTATGGATTCTGGCGGCGCTGCTGTTCCTGGTATTCCGGAAATACCGCGCAAGTATTGCCATCGCCGGCGGAATGGCCGGTGGACTGCTTGTGGGGAATCTCCTGCTGAAACACCTCGTGGCGCGCTCGCGTCCCTGCTGGATTGACACGGCGTTCCCGATGCTCGTGGACGTCCCGAAGGATTTCTCCTTCCCCTCCGCGCACGCAATGATCTCGTTCGCGGCTGCCGTCGCAATATTCCACTACAACAGGAAGGCTGGTATCGCCGCGCTGGTGGTCGCCTCGCTCATCGCGTTCTCGCGGCTGTACCTGTTCGTGCACTTCCCCTCGGACGTGCTTGTCGGCACGCTCATCGGGATCGGTCTTGGTATCGCCGCTTTCATCGTCACCGACAGGGTCGCCGATAAGATCCGGAAGAACAAGTCCGGCGCAAAGGCATAAAATACGCTCCGCCCAGAAAATTTCCGGGCGGATTTATTTTTCCTATTGACAAAATATTCCCGGTGTGCTATAATCTCATTAAGATATCATTTTGATATCACACAACAATATCTATCCGGGAGGTCAGACTTATGAAAACCATAGAAAAAATGAACTACGAAGAAAAGGAACTGAATGCCCCCAACGGCTGGGCGGTGCTGTTCATCACGATCATTCTGTATATTGCCGCCATATTCGGGGTCATATACTGCTCCGCGCACACAAACGAATACAGCTTCGGAGTGTATGATATAGAAATGATAATTTGCATAATCTGGCTGTGTATCGGCTGGTTTCCGCTTATCGGACTGCGCATAATCAAGCCGAATGAGGCCCTGGTACTCACCCTGTTCGGAAAATACATCGGCACCATCAAGCACGAGGGATTTTTCTTCGTCAACATATTCAGCGTGCCCGTGACCACAAAGTCCCAGTCCGGCGGAAAGCCCGGAATGCCGCGCCCCAAGGTTTCCCTCAAGGCGATGACCCACGACAACCGCAAGCAGAAGATAAACGACCAGATGGGCAATCCCATAGAGGTGGGAATTGTAGTCATCTGGCGCGTTACAAATACCGCGAAAGCGCTGTTCAACGTTGACGATTACGAGGACTTCCTGTCTATCCAGGCAGATTCCACGCTGCGCGATGTAGTTCGCTGCTATCCGTATGATTCCACGGATTCCGACGAGATGTCCCTGCGCGGCTCCTCCCAGGAGGTCTGCGAGAAGCTCAAGGCGACGCTCCAGGAGCGAGTTGACAACGCCGGTCTGGAGATAATCGAAACCCGTATAACTCACCTCGCATACGCTCCGGAGATTGCAGCAGCAATGCTCCAGCGCCAGCAGGCGACCGCAATAATCGAAGCACGCCAGAAGATAGTTGACGGCGCAGTCGGAATGGTAGAAATGGCGCTGAACAAGCTGAGCGAAAGCAAGGTTTGCGAGCTGGACGAGGAGCGAAAGGCGCAGATGGTATCCAACCTGCTGGTGGTACTCTGCGGCAACAAGGACGCGCAGCCCATCGTGAACAGCGGCTCCATCTATTGAGGCAGATATGAATGAGATAGTATTCTCCGGGGAAGCGATAGCGGCGCATGCGGTCATTGCGGTGCTGTGTATCCTTATCCCGGTCGGGGCGGCGCTGGTATGGCGGTTCTGCCTGAAGAAAGGCTCCATGAGATACACTTTCATCGGGGCGGGAATGTTCTTCCTGTTTGCGATAATCCTGGAGCGGCTGCTGCACCAGGTAATGCTTCCGCTGGTGAGTGGGAATGTACTGCTGTACACTCTCTACGGCGCGCTTGCAGCCGGAATATTTGAGGAAACCGCACGGTATATCAGCTTCCGGTTCCTGATGAAATACAGCCGGAGCGCCGAGAACGCCGTGTCCTACGGGCTTGGCCACGGCGGATTCGAAGCGATATATATCGCCGGGATAACCTCCATAAGCGTGCTGATGATGGCTGCTGAAATAAGCTCCTCCGGCACCGCCCAGATGATCCAGAACTTCACCGGCGGCAGCGAAGCTGTCGCAGAACAGCTGAGAGCGCAGCTTGTGGGATTCTCCCAGATGACAATACCGACGGCGCTCATCTCGGTTTTTGAGCGTATCGTGGCGATGGCGCTGCACGTTTCCCTTTCGGTGCTGGTGATGGAATCCGTCATGGTAAAGGGAAAGGCGTGGCTGTATCCTGCGGCGATGGCGATACACGCGCTGATGGACATACCAGCCCTGCTGTATCAGTCGGGAAAGATCCCCCTGCTGGTCTGCGAAGCGATTATGACAGCATTCACCGCCGTGTGGGTATTTGTGGCGATACGGCACTACAAGGCGCTCCGGGCAAAATAACATGACAGGAGGTAAGCTGCATGGCAGACAGCGAAAAGAAGGATAAAAAGCAGATACCTCTGCGGTTATCGGCAACCCTTTACAACGAACTGATGAAATGGGCGGAGGACGACTTCCGCTCGGTTAACGGGCAGGTAGAATACCTGCTGACGGAGTGCGTGAAGTACCGCAGGAAGCACTCAGACAAAAAGGAGGACAAGGAATGAACGACAACATTCTCTTTCTGATCTGCTATATTCCCACGCCGGTGATCCTGATGATAGCCGGGCTGGTAATGTGGAGGGCGCCTGCGCCCTACGGCTCTTCCATGGGCTACAGGACGCGGCGGTCCTGCTCCGGCGCAGAAGCCTGGGACTTCTCCCAGGTATTCTGGGGGCGGCTCATGACGTTCATCAGCATTCCGGTGATCGCGATTTCTGCGGTCGCAGGCGTGATCCAGATACGGATCAATGCTGACGAAAACACCGGGCTGCTTATATTCTGTATCGTCATGGCGGTTCAGATTATCCCGATCTTCATCACGATACCAGTCACGGAATCCGAATTAAAGAAAAGATTCAACATTAAATAAACTCAGGGCGAAGCAGTTCAGCTTCGCCCTGTTACGTTACATCGTGATTATCTCAGCCGCCGAAAGCAGCTCGCAGTCCCGATGGTCGTGGGTGACCAGAATGACCGTTTTCCCGGCGGTCATCTTCCTGCACCACCCGGCGGTCTTTTCCCGGGTGGATTCGTCCAGCCCCTTGAAAGGCTCGTCCAGCACCAGCACGGAGTACTCCGCAAGAAGCGCCCTCACGAGCGCCGCGCGCCGCTTCATTCCGCCGGAGAATTCACGCACCGGCTTCCCGAAGCAGTCCGCAAGTCCCACGGCGGCGAGGGCGGAGTCTATCTCCTCCCGGCTGCGGCTGTTCCCGGTGACCAGCCGGATATTCGCCGCCGCGGTGAGATTCTCGCACAGCCTGTCCTCCTGAAATACCGCGGAATACCACGCGCCCTCCGCGCCGTCGATCCTGCCGGAGTCCGGCGGCCGC
>OGUO01002609.1_pt1 | contig 10785 bp, 9 predicted proteins | sample 1553641 | NCBI WGS metagenome assembly OGUO01 (sample SAMEA2579980, study PRJEB22360) | human gut metagenome | biome: human gut; feature: human-associated habitat; material: faeces | place: Denmark | collected 2008/2010 | reverse complement strand
GTTGTCGGCGATGGGAACGCGGACATACTCCGTCTGGCAGCCGTCGATCTTGTGGCCCAGATACCAACCGCCCTCTACGCAGTTGTTAACATAGCCGCGTTCACAGAAGAAGCACTCGCCGCAGAAGGTCTCCACGTTGGCGACGACGCGGTCGCCCACCTCTTTCAGCAATAATTCGTTATGTTTATAAATAGATAAAAAACCATTCCTATGCTGCACCTGTATCACATTCCCGGAGTTCGGATCGAAGCCAGCAAAGACCACCGTGCCATCCAACGTAGCCAGCACGCTTTCCTTCGGGGCTGCAACCAAGTCGACACCATAATGCCGGATATTGGCATTATAATGAGAAGAAACCACTCCATCTACAGGCTTGTAGAAAAAGACACCGTCAGTAGGAACCGGATTCGGGTCCAGGACAGCCAAGTTGTATTTCTCCGCCTCTTCAAAATCCTTTACAAACTTCTTTTCCTCCTTCGTTTGAGGAATCTCATAGTCAGGGTTCACTCGTGCCAGCGAATCGATCTCTCGAATCGAATCGATCGGCATCGTCCCCGACAGAATACCCGCCACATTATTCAGATAAAGAGATTGTATCTGGATCATCCTTTCCAACGAATCGGCACGCAAGGCATTCTGCATGATCTCCTTACGGACTTCCACATCCAGATAACCCGGCAGATAGTTCCGTATCGGTGTCTTAATAATGATAAAGGCAGTAAAAGCGATCAGCAAGAAAGCAAACAAGGCCAACATCGCAAATGCGGAAAGCTGTGACAACCGGAAAGACCATACTTCCTCCAGCGTTCCTTCATTGAAGAAAGACAGTTTGTATTTAAACCTAATCCGGTGCCAGAATGATTTCTTATTTATTCGTCTTTGCTTTTGTGCCATGTGTATTCGTCAATTTCATAAATCCAACAGACCTTCCGGAACGGAAACGGCCAGCGTCTTATTCTCATGATCGGCAGACAAGATCAGTTCCTCGGCGGCAGGCAACAACAGCTCTTCGCCGTTATGGTCGATCTGCAAAAGGACATTGATGGTAGACTCGTCGACATCAGTAATCTCGCCAATTTCGCCATGATGTTCGTCTATGACCCGATAACCGATAAAGCTATCCCATGTCATATCTCCCACCAAGTCGTCCCTGTCCACTTCATCGAGCGAATAAAAGACTTCGCGGTTGGAAAATTCACGGGCCGCTTTCTCATCGTCCACATTCTTCAACTTCAGAAGGATAACGGTATCCGTCTTATAGCGATACTCCTCGATGAAAAAAGGGACCAGGATCCCATCCATCTCACATATGATATACGGATCGTCCGAATCGTCAAAAACATCGCTGTTTGTAACCAGCGCGATCTCCCCCTTTATGCCGTGAGGTTTGGCAAACTGTCCTATCTTGAAAACATCTTCTTTCTTAATCATGACAAGAATGTTTAAAGTCGGGTAATACGCGCCCCGATGCCGTTCAACCGTTTGTCAATATTCTGATATCCACGGTCTATCTGGTCGATATTATGGATATGGCTGGTCCCTTCGGCACTCATCGCCGCAATCAGCAAAGCAATGCCGGCACGAATATCCGGAGAAACCATATTGGAACCACGCAGTTTGAAACGATTGCCCAACCCGATCACAGTCGCCCTGTGCGGATCGCAAAGAATGATCTGCGCTCCCATGTCGATCAGTTTGTCGACAAAGAAGAGACGGCTTTCGAACATCTTCTGATGGATCAGCACACTGCCGACAGCCTGCGTCGCCACAACGAGGAAGACACTCAGCAAGTCCGGCGTCAGTCCCGGCCAGGGAGCATCGGCAATCGTCATAATGGAGCCGTCGATAAACGTCTCGATCTGATAAGAATCGTGTGTCGGGACATGGATATCGTCACCGATTTGTTCGACCGTAATTCCCAAACGGCGGAATGAATCGGGAATAATCCCCAACATATCATAGCCTGTATTTTTGATCGTGATGTCGGAACCGGTCATAGCAGCCATTCCGATAAAACTGCCTACTTCGATCATATCCGGCAAGATCGTATGTGTAGTGCCACCCAACGCCTCAACCCCTTCTATTGTCAGTAAATTGGAGCCGACACCCGAAATACGGGCTCCCATACGATTCAGCATGGAAGAAAGTTGTTGCAGATAAGGTTCGCAAGCGGCATTATAAATCGTTGTTTTTCCTTCTGCAAGCACGGCCGCCATCAAGATATTGGCCGTACCGGTCACTGAAGCTTCATCAAGCAGCATATAGGCGCCTTTCAGCTTCTTCGCCTCTATTTCGTAGAGCTGGCGGTCAGGATCATAACTGAAGCAAGCCCCCAGCTTCTGAATACCGACAAAGTGAGTATCCAGACGACGGCGTCCGATCTTATCGCCTCCCGGCTTAGGGATCAAAGCCTTGCCAAAACGGGCAACCAGAGGACCGACTATCATCACCGAACCGCGCAAGGAACCGCTTTTACGCAAAAACTCGTCCGTTTCCAGATAGTTCAAGTCGACAGCATCGGCCTGAAATGTATAGGTATCGGCAGCCGGATGCTCCACCTTCACCTGCATGTCGCGTAGGAGTTGTATCAGGTTATTCACATCCAGGATATCCGGTACATTATGGATTGTCACTTTTTCCGGCGTAAGCAATGTTGCACAAATGACCTGCAAGGCTTCATTCTTTGCGCCCTGCGGAACAATCTCACCGGACAACCGGTAACCGCCTTCTATGACAAATGAACTCATCGGCCTTTACGTGAATAGTTTTTCTTGTTGTTCGTATTGTTGCGGGCGAGTATATCACGGCTTTCCGCCAGCTTATGTACCTCTTCATCCAAGATGATCTGACCTTCCGACAATTCGTCGAGGTCTTTGAATATCTTCCGATCGTCTACGGATTCCTTGTTCCAGGTAAGGAACGATTTCTTCATTTGGGTAGCCAGCAATTTAATCAACTGGTCCTTTTCCACACCCGGTTCGAATTCGGTTGCTTTCTGGATCATTTTCTCAAGCGTCTTGCCGTAATGACGGTAACGTATACGCGAATTGTTATAAGGTATACGCGGAGGACGTGAGTAAAGGTCTTCTTTCTTTACGATCTCGTACGGATAATCGATATCCAATTTGAAGTCGGCCATAATAGCCAGGTGATCCCAGAGAATATGTTTGAAATCGTTTACATCGCGTAAATGGGGAAACATGTTTCCCATGATGTTGATTATTGTGTCTGCACAGCGTTTACGTTCTTCCCTGTCCTGAATGGTAATGCAATAGTCCACCATATTCTGTATATTGCGTCCATATTCGGGCATACCCAATCTCTTTTCTTCTGTATTATATTTCATTACAAATTCTGTTTATCCGGCAAAGTTACAGATTATAATTGATTTAAACAATACGGCTCCTCCCCCGCAGAGTGTTAAGAAAAGCCTATAAAACCAAGGAGAAAGAAAACCGATTATAATATGTTTGCTTTCCTACTACTATTTTGAAAAGCCAATAAACAAACGTATCAAAACATGGCTGGACAAATGACTAAAATGACATCGGTCTGCAGATAACCGGTACACTAACTCGTTTCATGCCATCAACTAACTCCAAACACCTCAAGAACTAAATGATAACATATAGCAAAGTATCTATTGGCAGTCACTACCAATTGCCCATATGTAGTACTACCAATTAATGATAGATAGTACTACGTATTCGTGATAAGTAGTAGTACATATAAATAATATGCTATATGCCTTGAATTAGTTTACTATGACTTCCGAGATAGTTTATGGTATGTTCCGGATCAGTTGCTTCTTGAGAACGGGCAGAGTCCGGATAGGATCATTGTGCATTTTCCCTACCACTTTGAGAAACAACGCTCCGAATAGGCACAAAAAAAATTAGGGGACAAGGATATTCCCTGCCCCCTAATTGATTTTTAGTCCGTTATTATTTTGATTCTGGTGTCTTACTGAAAATGGCGTGGATACGCTTCATGTCGAACTTAGGAGTACGGTCGTAATAATAAATACCGTTTTGCTCCTGTTCCACATCCGTAAGCTGCGTATAGCAATAGCCCCAAATATCATTTGAGAGAGATAGCACAGCATCCACCTGACCTTCCAGACGAGCATAGAACTCTTCCAGGGAACGAGGCGGTTCGCCATATCCCCAGGATGTATTCTGGGCGCTCTCCATCTGCTGCGACGGATTCCATTTGATACCGCCAAACTCATCCACCAAGTAAGGCATGTCCTTCTTGTATTCCGGGAAAGCATACTGGTCGGTATATTTCAGGCCGTTGTAACCGATATTCATCGGCATCAGATGGATTTCCCATTTCGGAGCTTCCATCAGTTTGCCACCGTTATACAGTTTCTCCTTCAACTTGGCGGGGTCCTGTTCGTAATTATGAACGGTCCAGATATCGGTTGCGATATGCGTTCCACCGCTTGCCCCATGGAAAGGACGCGTCGGATCGATCATTTTCGTCAGGTTGTAGAGGTCGTGCATCAAACGCGGATATTGCACACGGTCGGGCCAGAACTCCTCGTTGGTCGGCGTCCAGATCAGGAGTGACGGATGGTTACGGTCGCGCAGGATCTGGTCTGTCAAGTCTTTTTCATGCCATTCGTCAAAATATCGGGCATAGTCGTACGGTGATTTCCGTTTCCGCCACATGTCGAAAGCCTCGTCCTGTACCAGCAATCCAATCCGGTCACAGATGTCGAGCAGTTCGGGTGCCAGCGGGTTATGGCTGGGGGGGCGGACGGCATTGGCCCCCATGTCTTTCATCATTTGCAGTTGACGTTCGAGCGCCCTCGGATTGACCGCGCTTCCGAGGCATCCCAAGTCATGATGCAGGCAGACGCCCAATATTTTGGTCGGTTCTCCGTTCAAGGAGAATCCCGTATGCTCGTCCCAATCGAATTTGCGTATGCCGAATGTGGTTCGATAGCGGTCCGTCAGTTTATTGCCGACTCTCACCTCGGTTATGGCGGTGTACAGATAAGGATTCCGGACGCTCCATAGTTCAGGATAGAACATTTCTATCGTGTGTGTAACGGTTTTCTTCCCTCCTGCGGCTATCTCGGCCGGGGAGGATATCCGGTAGAGGGTCTTTCCTTCCTTGTCTTGTATCAGGGTAGAAACTTCCACGGTCACATCGGATGCCTCGTTTTTCAAAGTCGTTTCAATCTCGACCGTACTCTTGTCCGCATTCATGACCGGAGTAGTGATGTTTGTCCCCCAATTGTCCACATGGACTTGTCCGGTTTTCACCAACCATACATTCCGGTAAATGCCGGACCCTGAATACCAACGGGAATTAGGCTGGTCGCTGTTATCGGCCTGGACAACCAAAACATTCTCCTCCTTTCCATAATTCAGATACGGTGTCAGATCATAACGGAACGAAACATATCCGTTGGGACGAAAACCTAGCAAATGTCCGTTCAGCCAAACTCTACTGTTCCGATAAACGCCGTCGAAATCAATATAGATCACTTTTCCCTTGTCGCTTTCAGGCAGTTTGAAGTGTTTCCGGTACCACCCCATTCCACCGGGCAGCGCACCGCCTCCGGGAGTTGCCGGGTTATCGAGAGAAAAATCCGCCTCGATGCTCCAGTCGTGAGGCAAGTTCAGGACTCGCCAATTGCTGTCATCCGTATCGGGAGCGGACGCATTGGCTTGTTTTTCAGTCAGGGCAAAGCGCCATTCTTTGTTGAAGGATATTCTTTCACGCCCTTTTTCCCGTGTGGCACATGCAGTAAGGAACAGACAGACCAAGGCAAATACGGATAGTCTCATACGTGTACAGTTAACTCGTTTATATTATACAAAGGTAATACAAAAGAGACTAAAAAATGAGGGAAGAACATACAAAATAAAGGGGTATATCGTTATAATATCATACATTTGTAGGGATGAACCCGGTTTGTTCATCTTCAAAAAAGAAAGATAAAACTATGGCAGCAAAGAAAGACAGAGTGCTTTGGGCAGACGATGAGATAGATTTGTTAAAGCCCCACATCCTTTTCCTGCAGGACAAGGGATATGAAGTGATTCCGGTAATCAGCGGGCAGGACGCCATCGAATGCTGTAAGGAAGAATCGTTCGACATTATTTTTCTGGACGAGAATATGCCGGGGCTTACCGGATTGGAAACATTGGCGCAGATCAAGGCGATCAATCCCGATGTCCCTGTCGTCATGGTGACCAAGAGCGAGGAAGAGAGCATCATGAACCAGGCTATCGGTAACAAGATCGCCGATTACCTGATCAAACCGGTCAATCCGAACCAGCTGCTCTTGTCTATCAAGAAGAATGTCCACAAGAACGTAATCATATCCGAAACAACGACTGTCGGCTATCAGCAGGAGTTCGGGCGTATCGGCATGCAGATCAACGACTCACTGACAACCGATGACTGGATGGAGGTATACAAGAAGCTCGTCTATTGGGAAATCGAATTGGAAAACAGCCAAGTTCCGATGACCGACATGCTGCGCATGCAGAAACAGGAAGCAAACAACGCATTCGGTAAATTTGTCAAAAAGAATTACGTGGACTGGATTCAGCATCCTGAAATCCGTCCGCTGATGAGCCCGGATTTGTTTAAAAAGAAAGTATTCCCGATGCTCGACAACGGGGATAAGGTATTCTTCATCCTGATCGATAATTTCCGTCTCGACCAGTGGCGCGAAGTAAAAGATCTGCTTGCCGAATACTATACGTTCGACGAAAGCCTGTACTACAGCATCCTTCCGACCGCCACACAGTATGCCCGCAACTCGATCTTCTCCGGGCTGATGCCCTTGCAGATCGAAAAGATGTTTCCGGAACTTTGGGTGGACGAGGACAGCGAGGACGGGAAAAACCTGAATGAAGCACCGCTTATCCAAACGCAGATCGAGCGGTTCCGTAAGAAATATACGTTCTCCTACCATAAGGTACATGATTCGCAGTATAACGACAAATTGCTGAATATCGTCCCTTCCCTCCTTCATAACCAGCTGAATGTGGTGGTACTGAACTTTGTCGATATGCTGTCCCACGCCCGTACCGAAAACAAGATGATCCGCGAACTGGCCCAGAGCGAAGCGGCCTATCGCAGCCTGACACGCTCCTGGTTCCAGCATTCGGGCACGCTGGAACTTTTCAAGCGTATCGCCGGAAAAGGGTATAAAGTGATCGTTACGACCGACCACGGTACTATCCGCGTCGATAATCCGGAGAAAGTGATAGGTGATAAGAATACAAATACCAACCTGCGCTATAAGGTGGGCAAGAACTTGAATTATAATCCGAAGGACGTGTTTGACATCCGCTTTCCCGACAAAGCGGGGTTACCTTCCCCAAACCTGAGCAGCAAATACATCTTTGCGATGAACAACGATTTTTTCGCTTATCCGAACAACTATAACTATTACGTTTCTTATTATAAGAATACATTCCAGCACGGTGGTATTTCGATGGAGGAAATGCTGATTCCTTTCATCACGATGACGGTAAAATGATTGACAACTGCAAAATAATTGGCAATTGGCAATTGTTAATTGCCAATTGTTTTAACTTTGCAACCATAAACACCAATTGCCGATTGCCAATTCTCTTTCTCTCTGAATTGGCAATTGTCAATTGCCAATTATCAAAGCTATGCGTACAATTAAAATCGAAAGTTTAGATACGATCCGCCAAGCAGCCAAAGAGTTTATTGCCGGGATGGACGACCGTACCGTATTCGCATTCCGAGGGAATATGGGAGCAGGGAAAACGACTTTCATCAAGGCTATCTGTGAAGAGTTAGGCGTGGAGGATGTCATCAACAGCCCGACGTTCGCCATTATCAACGAATATCGCAGTAGCGAAACCGGTGAGCTGATCTATCATTTTGACTTCTACCGCATCAACAAACCTAGCGAAGCGGAAGATATAGGCACGGAAGATTATTTCTATAGCGGTGCCCTCTGCTTTATCGAATGGCCGGAAAAGATCGAAGATTTATTGCCGGGTGACGTCGTGGAAGTTGCCATCACAGAGAACCCTGACGGTTCCCGCACCGTAGAAGTGAAATAAGATGGAACCTACCGAATATTTTATCCTGATACTCTTTATCGCATTAGGGATATTCTCGGTTATCGCTGCGATCCTGAATCTCGACTGGTATTTCCAGACCAGCGGAGCTATGACATTCGTCAGGTGGCTAGGACGCAAAGGCGCCCGTATTTTCTATGCTCTTTTGGGATTAGGATTGATTGCTTGTGGAGTGGCAGGACTTATCTTCTGGAATTGATAACGGGCAATTGACCAGTGACAATTCGAAATGTAACGAACCGGCCAAAGGTCGAACAAAATTGTCAATGGTCAATTGTTCAGACCAGTGCAAAGTCCAGCTGTTTCCTTTCCAGGTTAGCTTGTGCTACTTTTACAGTGATGGCATCTCCTAACCGGTAAATGCGCTTTGTTCTACGACCGAGCAGGCAATAGTTCTTGTCGTCAAACTCGTAATAGTCGTCATCGAGGTCACGGATCGGGACAAGCCCTTCACATTTGTTATCATTCAGCTCCACGTACAATCCCCATTCGGTGACACCGGAGATAACGCCGTCGAATACCATGCCGAGCTTATCCTGCATGAATTCTACTTGCTTATATTTGATGGATGCACGCTCTGCGTTGGCGGCGACTTGCTCCATGCTGGAACAATGATCGCATAAATCCTCATACTTCTTTTGTATAACACTACGGCCACCGGCTAGATAACGTTCCAGCAATCGGTGTACCATCATATCCGGATAACGGCGGATAGGAGAAGTGAAGTGTGTATAATAGTCCATTGCCAACCCGTAGTGACCGATATTATCTGTCGTATAGTGGGCTTTCTGCATGGAACGGATAGCCAAAGTCTCCACCAGATTTTCTTCCGGTTTACCCTGTACACTATCCAACAATTTATTGATCCCTTTGGATATATCCGTTTTCGTCCCTTCCGTACGCATTTTGTAACCGAAACGGCTAATGAATGCGGAAAAATCTCTTAGTTTCTCAGGATCCGGCTGTTCATGGATACGATAGACAAACGTTTTCTTTGTCTTATTCTTACTCTTTCCAATAAACTCGGCTACCGTACGGTTTGCTAATAACATGAATTCTTCGATCAGTTTATTGGCTTCCTTCGATTCTTTAATGTAAGTTCCCAACGGCCTACCGTTCTCATCTATATCGAATTTGACTTCGTAACGGTCGAAAGCAATTGCTCCGTCCTTGAAGCGGCGGTCGCGCAATTTTTGTGCCAGGCCGTTAAGTGCCAGGATTTCTTCTTTATATTCACCCTCCCCGGTTTCGATGACAGCCTGAGCCTCTTCATAAGTAAAGCGGCGGTCGCTCTTGATAATGGTACGGGTGATATGAGACTGTTGGATTTCGGCATTCTTATTCAGCTCGAAAATCACGGAAAAACAAAGTTTCTCTTCATTCGGGCGGAGCGAACAGATCTGGTTGCACAAGCGTTCCGGCAACATCGGAATGGTACGGTCCACAAGATAAACAGATGTCGCACGGCTGAAAGCTTCCCGGTCTATCAGGCTTTCCGGTTTAACGTAGTAGGTCACGTCGGCGATATGAACGCCAACTTCCCAATTGCCATTATCCAGCTTACGGGCGGAAAGGGCGTCATCGAAATCCTTAGCGTCTTTCGGGTCGATCGTGAAAGTCGTGACGCCACGGAAATCCTCACGCTTGGCAATTTCCTCTTCCGGGATTGCATCCGATATCTTTTCTGCGGCCTTCTCAACGTTAGCCGGATATTTATATGGCAGATCGAACTCAGCCAAGATAGCATTCAACTCCGCATTGTTGAACCCGCGATAGACCACACGGACTATCGGGAAGCTCCACCGGGTACAAAGTTACTGATTTAACAGGCAAAATGAGCTAAAGCATTACACTATCCACCAAAATAGGGCCGACAATATGCCGCCTATGACGGTAAGAGACCAGTCTATCCAGTCCCAAAGTCCGCCTTTCAGTTTGTCTTTCGGAATAAAGATGTCGTTTGCAAGCGTCTTGTCTTCCGTAATAAGGAAAGCAAAACCTTTGGTCACCTGTAGTTTACCAGTGATCGAGCGTCGCTGGCTTTCCAGTATCTCGATAACCTCGCCTTCCGGGTCAGCCCCTTTTCTCTTGGCATGAAGTTGTATTTTCACCGTATCACCGTTAAGCGCATGTGCGGAATTTCGCTCTGCCACAAAAATCGGTGTCCCGCCATCTTCGGGGATAAAAGAGTTCTTACCATTCTGACGACGCATAAAGGTTCCAACAGCAGTCGTTCCCCAATCATTGTAACGGTAGCGTCCCCTGTCTATTTCAGAAATGAAGTTGTCGGAAGAAAGATCATACAGGATATCCACTACCTGCAACTTCTGCACTTGATTGGTAACTCCTATCATACTGCTGATTTGCCGATAGTTAAAAGGTTCTTTGGGAGAAGACTTGAAAACGTTGATGATAGCATTGATCATAGCCTCTTTCTTCATCCGTTTGTTTTCGCCTTTGGAGCTGCTTTTCTTCTTCCCCAATTTATTACTTTTCTTTTCAGATTTATTCTTAGTCATATTTTCTTTTCCTATGTTTTACAAAGTAAACAATAAATTTTAAGAAGCTGTTTACATTTGTGATAAATAATATTCGGGAGATTTTATTCTCCGAAACAGTTGGCCCTTACTCCTTTAACCCCCGGTTTACAGCAAAACACACTGCCGCTTAAGGGGTATTCCCGGAGCTGCTCTTC
>OGUO01002608.1_pt1 | contig 10785 bp, 8 predicted proteins | sample 1553641 | NCBI WGS metagenome assembly OGUO01 (sample SAMEA2579980, study PRJEB22360) | human gut metagenome | biome: human gut; feature: human-associated habitat; material: faeces | place: Denmark | collected 2008/2010 | reverse complement strand
AAAACTAATAATATTTCCATTTTGTTACAAATCATCTTGGTTTTTATTTTTTCAGAAAACGACAAACCTTTCATTTCTACATAAGGAATAAATTCATTTAGATTTAACTGCTTCTTCATTTCGTTTAATCGTCTCATTTTCTCTTTTACTGAAATTTTACATTCCGGAAAACAAAATGTATAAATTGCATAAGAATAAGCTCTTAAAGTTATTTGCGCCATTAATTTTCTTTTTCTTTGCTCAGAAATCTTAAATGACTCCATAAACTTATAACAAGTTTCTATCAGCTTTATTTGACAAAGCAATCCTGTATCATTCCATCTATTTGCAGAAGAACCCATTTTCATGCAATAATGATAAGAAGAATCATTTAAAAAAGAAATTTTATTACATCTCTTTAATACATTTAATATAAATATATGGTCCTCTGAAATCTTTATATCTGGAAAACACTCTTCTTTAATTATTTCTCTCGTAAAAAAATAATTCCATACATAGCTACTACAATATGGCCAAAGCATTTCCATTTTTTCAGACATTTCACTATGCGTTAAAGTATCAAAAAAGTCCGAAGTACTTTTTTCTTCTATATTTATTACAACTTTATTTTTCCATAGTTCTTGTTTATAACCATGAAAAATCACATCTGCTTCTGTATCTAAGATTCTATTCATGCAGTTTTCAATCATAAACTTTTCAATCCAATCATCTCCATCTATAAAACAGACATATTTTCCTTTTGAAAGTTTAATCCCATCATTTCTTGCCAGAGCTACTCCTTCATTCTTCTTATGAATTACTTTTATCCTATCATCTTTCTTGGCGTATTCATCACAAATTTTTCCAGATGCATCCTTTGAGCCATCATCCACTAAAATCAATTCAAAATCAGAAAATATCTGTGCCTGTATACTTTCAATACATTTTCGGATATATTTTTCTACCTGATATACTGGTACAATAATACTTACCTCAGCCATCTACCTTTTCCTCATATTTTTATTCTACTCTTTGAAATATTTCTTCCCATTTTTTTACAATTATTCCTCTTTGAAATTGTTCAAGATGAATTTTTGTATTTTCTGATAGTTTTTCAAGTCTATTCTGATTACTTAAAAGATAGTTTACTTCCATATCATTTCTTTAATTTCAAAAGCCGGAATTAAAATTCCATTTATATTATCTGCTATAATATCTGAAGGTCCTGTCTTTATATTAAAACTTACACAAGGAACTTTCATTTGCATTGCCTCAATCAGACATAGTGGAAGACCTTCGCGTCGTGATGTTAAAACAAATAATTTTGCACGATTCAAATACCATTCTACATTTTTCACACATCCCTTTAAAAGCAATTGTTTTTCCAAACCATTTTCTTTAATAGCATTCTCAAGTTTTTCTCTTTCTTCTCCTTCTCCTAAAATAAGCCATTTCCATTTCTTATTTTGCTTTAATACCTCTTTTGCCACTTCAATTAAATATTCTATCCCCTTTGGATAAGTCAAACTTGCTACGGTCACAATCCAGTTTTCTCTCTTTATTTTTTCCTCCGGTTTCATAGGAGCTACCAGATTATAAATTGCTTCAATATCTGAAGTTCTTTTTAGAAGTTTTCCATAACTCTGTTTATCCTGTTCTGTAAGCGTTACAATATAATCTGCTTTCTTTGCCGACAATCTTGAAATCCATTTTCGATACAGCACACTCTGTTCAAATTCGCAGTTAAAATGTTCCCATGAAATCACTTTTGTCTTCAATCTTTTTGCAGCAGGAATCGACAGTACATCCAACACAATATCAATATCTATTATAATATCTATTTCCTGTGCTTTTAAAAATCTTTTTAACTTTCCAATCAAAGGCAGATATCCAGGTCCCGGATTAATCCAGTGTGTTCCAAGAGAATATCTTTTTATATCATTCGTTATTTCATAAAAAGGCTTGTCTGCCTGTTCTACCAGGCTTAAAAAACAGATTTCATATTCTTTTTCTTTCGCCAGTTCATTTGCAAGCTGTACCGATACCCTTTCCGTTCCACCACTTCTTGTAATGTCTCCTGAAAAAAAGCAAATCTTTTTTTTATGAATTTTCCTCTCCACTTTCTCTCTTCTCCTCACCTTCTAATGTCCGATAAATTGCAATGTCCTGTATCAGCTCACTGTTTTTGATGGTAAGCTGAGAAACTTTAATTGATAAAAAGAACTGGTGACATCCTAATGTAAAAATAATAAGCATAAAAACACAGTTTGCCGGTGACTGTACTCCGGTTAAATAAGAAGCCCATATCGCAAGCCTTGGAAAAATTGAAAATATAATTAATATAACACTAAATAAAATCCAAAAAATTCCATCTTTCACTTGAATTCTCTGTTTTCTTACGAAACGGGCAATCAATAAAAACACAACAACGCTTCCCAAAAACAATACAATTCGAAACTTCCAGCTTAAAATTCCCATCTTATAATACCGCCTTTCTATCCCGGAACCACTGAAAGATGCAAATTGACATCAGCATCTGCATCATATATTTCGATGCATTAACCGGTGTTAAATAACTTTTTCCTTCTATTCGTTCTGCCATTTTTACTCTCACTTCTCTGACATCTGCGCCAAGCCGGATTAAGTAAGAAAGTGTATCCGGTTCCGGAGAATTATTTGCATCTTTTACAAACTGTTCAATTATGGTTCTATTATACAGCCTCATTCCGCTTGTCGGGTCGGAAATATATTTTTTTGTTGTCAGGCGAATAGCAGCTGTAATCAATCTTGCACCGGCTGTTCTCATTCGAAGCGGCAGTTTTCCTCCATAGAACCTCGATGCAATCACAATATTGCAGTTTGTTTTCTCCATGCAGTCCACCATTTTTTGTATGTATTCCGGCAAATGCTGTCCATCCGCATCAAACTGAATTACCCTGTCATAATTCTTTTCTTTTGCATACTTCATTCCCGTCTGCATTGCTCCGGTCAATCCTAAATTTACAGGAAGGCTGATATAATGATACTGTTTTTTCCTGCATAATTTTTCGGTATGGTCTGTGGACCCATCATTTATTATGATATAATCAAACTGCGGAGCTTTTTTCTTTAAATTTTCTATCACTCGTTCTAAATTTTTTTCCTCATTGTATGCTGGTATTAACACTAATGTCCTCATCTTTTTCCCTCATTCGTAAATAACCAAAACTACTTCATCCAATTTAAAAATTCATCTAATCCTCTATTACTCTGTAATACTTTTTTCTCTGCCTTCTCTCCATAACTTTGACATTCCTTTGGATGTTCTATCATCCATAAAATTTCATTACTAATACTTTCCGGAGTAAGTATACATAATCTTCCATCTATTCCCTGCTCAATCTGCTCCCGATTTCCGCTGCAGTCCGTTGCCAAAATTGGTTTTTTTAGAATCTGTGCTTCCTGAATTGCAATACTTTTGCCCTCGTATCCGGTTGCATGAACATAAATATCACACTGCTTATAATAGGGAAACGGATTTTCTTTTACTCCTAAAAGAATCACATCTTCCGTTAAATGATTCTCCGAAATCTGCTGTTCCAGTTTTGTACGAAGTTCTCCCTCTCCCATGATATACCATCGAATGGATTTCTTACTTTTTTGTTTCAAAAGTTTCATTGTTTGAATCACCATATCGTATCTTTTTTGTGCTACAAGCCTTCCTACTGTCAAAAGTCGAATCCCTTTAAAATTATCCTGAAATCCTCCTGGCTTTTCTGCCATTGTTCTTACATTATCCATATCTAACAGATTATGAAAAACTGACACCTTATTTTGATATTTTGGATAAACCTCTAAAAAATGTTCTTTCACTTCATCTGATACCGTAAAAATACGGTCTATCTTTTCATAACAGCCTAAATCCAGATTTTCTCCATATCCGGCTTTCTTATAATCAATATGTATAAACGCAGCTTTTTTCTTCGCTTTCACTCTGTCTGCCACATAATACGTCGCTCCGCCTTCTAAATATGCAACTGCCAAATCATATTCTTCCGGCATTGTCGGTGCTCCATCTGCTAATATTCTCCACAAAAGTTTATCCGGTAAAAAACGCCCCTGCTGTTTCATTTTTACACTATTTTTTATCAAATAGGAAAACCTGCGAAAAAATGCCCCTTTTAAGATTCCAGATCTTAAAATCGTTTTCATTAATTCCATACGACCCTTCGAGGTTAAAACAGAGACATCTTTATAATCTTCGTTTAACAAGGTCACAGAACCCGGTATCTGATGAATCACTTCTCCCTGACCTGTAAGCACAAACAATGAAACTTCATAAGTCTGTTTTTCCAGTACGGACATCAGATTTAATAATGCCCTCTCTGCACCTCCATAGCCCATCGTGTTAATCACAAATAATATTTTTTTCATCTCATTCTTCATCCTCCGGCTCTTTTTTTAATTCTCGTATATCAAACACTTTTGCAGATGGTTTAATTCCTTTTCCTCTTTTTATCAGATTTCCCCTGCAAAACATGTGCTCGTCAATATGTGTTTCCATCCAGCGCAGTCTCATATAGGCAACGGTAAATCCTACTACTGAACCTGTCCAGATTCCAACTCCAAAAAAAACTGCCGGAAGATGAACTGCAATTAAACTTGCAAGAAACGTTACTCCGCAAAAACTAAGTGCCGTAACCAATGCGCCCTGTAAATCTTCAAAATAATATAAGAAAATGATTTCTGAATACATTAAAAATAAAATAAAATATCCTGCTGCTACCATCGGATAAATTCGCATAACCAATCCTGCATATCCCATTCTCGGAAGAAAGATTACAAAAATCAGATAAATAACAACTGAAATAATAAACTGCAGTCGAATCAAGGTCATCAGTTCACTGCCAAGCTGGCGAAACATTCGCTTTCTTGTATTTTGAATATCAAGACCACGCCCTCCGAACACTGCGTCAGCATACGCTTTATAACGCTCATGAAAATACATCTCAACTCTTGATATAAAGATAACGCTCGCCGATAAATTCGTAAACATTGCAAGGCAGGTTGCCATATCATAAGGCTGATTACACACAAATGTTTGCATTGCCATATCGGTTCTCCAAAATACAAAATTATGAATAAACAATCCCAGGGTATATAAGAAATTGATTAAAATTAAATGCCAATACCTCTTAAAATAGACGAATACCCGCCTGTATTCTTCACTGTTATCCGGAAAAAACTGATGAACCTTTGCCCATTCAAACACTGCGGTCACAAAAAATCCAATTGTAAGTGCCAAAAGCATACTATAAGGAATACTCATTTTACAGATATATCGAAAGAATAAAGATAACAAAAAAGAAACTATCATTCCAAGGGCAAAATACAGCGAAATCAATCGATATTCCTTACAAATAGACATATATAACATATTATAAAAGACAAGCACCAGAGAAACAAAACAGCAATATCCTGTAAACACATAATACACCTGCACTTTTCCAACGAAATGTTCCCATAAACAAAACGGAATTGCAACCAGACAGCTAAAACAGATATTGCTCAACAGACCGATTCGGTGGCATGGAAGCACATCTTCATACCGTTCTTCAAAGATTGCATCTGACATATATCTGGATAATACCGCATTAAATGGCGAAGTTGTAAGCAGAGAGAAAATAAAAACATAAAGCACCGTACAGGAAAACAATTCACGATCAATATAACGAACAGTATTAAATTTTAATACTTTCTGCATCAGCATCAGGTTAATAATTACAACTAATACCGGTGCAATTGTCATAGTCATACTATAGAAAAATCCCACAATATTTGTTGTAATCGTATTTTTTTGATAAATACGGTTTAACTTTACTCCTATTCCTGCCATTGTTTTCTCCTTTTTTCTGTATGTACTCTCAAATCTTAAAAGTTATTCTTCCCATTCTAAGTTCCGGCGTTCGGCACACTCTTTATAAATTTCTTCATATTTTTGTTTCATATCTTCGATTTTATATCGTTTCATCAGCCGTTTATAACCAGCTTCTCCCATTGCCTTTCTTTCTTCCGGATTTCTTGCCATATACACCATGGCTTCCGCAATCTCTCCTACATTCATGATATGGGTAATGATTCCTGCCCTTCCAAAATCATCCTCTTCTCCCTCGATTAACCCCCTGCAGTTTCCGACATCTGTAGCAATCACCGGAACATGGGCTGCATAACTTTCTAATATCGTAAGCGGCTGTCCTTCACTGATACTGGTAAGAATGGTAACATCCATCCAGCCTAAGTAATCTGTGACCTGTATCCTTCCCGTAAACTCTACGTCCTGTATCTTCATTGTCTCTACCATCCGAAAACACTCTGCCGCATAATCCGGGTCTTCATTATATGGTCCCATAATCCATAGTTTTAGTTTTGGCTCTCTCTTTTTTGCATAGCCAAATGCCTGAATCATCGTTTTTACATCTTTAATCGGAGTCACTCGAAGTACCGCTCCAATATGAATATACTCTTTTTGCTCTGGCGGACACTGTGGTAATTCTTTAAACCGCTCATAATTAATTCCATTTGGTGTCACAATTGTTTTTTCCTTTGGACAACCAAGTTCAATCTGTAATTCCTGTGCATGCTGATAAAGACTTGTCACAATATCCGCTCTCTCATAGGAAACTTTTGACATCTTACGAAACTGCTGAATCCAGATTTTTTTATAAACTTTCTGTACCCACTCTGCTTTTATCAGTTCTTCTTCTCGTTCTCTGGTATAGATTCCATGTTCTGAAATAATAAGCTGACCTGAATGAAAATATTTTCCCATACTTCCAAGAACCCCTGCATATCCGGTTGCCACCGCATGATACACATCCGCCTTTGGAATTTCTGTCATCAGGCAAAAGAATAACGGAAGATACATTGAACGCATCGTCCATAAAAAATCTGAAAATACAATCTCCGGATACTGAAGATTGTACGCATCTAACACTGCATGATAAAAGTCTTCCCCCATAAGAAGCTGATTCAAGGAAATATTCTTTTTATGGAAAAATTCAAAAATATTGTTCCATTCTACTTCATGATTCAAAATCAAACTTCTAAGTGCATGATATTCCTTTTCACTTAATCTTGTTTTATTATGTTTATTAACACTTCCCCAATCCACATCTTCCAAATAAACCTCATGAACCTCCGTTACATTCTCCGGCAGTTCATAAGCAAACTTTCCACTTGCCTCCCGATTTGCTACAATCGTGAGCAGGATAAATTCCTGATTTGGAAAATTTTTTATCATACTGTGTACCCAGCTTGATACCCCGCCTACCACATAAGGGTAACATCCTTCTGCAATAAAACAGATTCGCATTGTTTATCTCCTTTATTTTTCACTGTAATAAAGTTCTGTATCCGATTTCAGTGTTACCGTTGCCTGACTTGAAGTAAGATGCAGTAAATAGGCATCGTCTTCTATCTTTTCCCAGCTTCCATTCTTCATGGATTCTATTTTTTCTCCATGTGTCCGCAGCATCATCCAGGCGTCCTCGTTAAAATTTTCTACTTTTATAGAAATCTTATCTGCCTTTCTGCTGCTTGTCACACTTTCATTTAAGAATCTGCGGACTCTGGTGTCACTCTCTGTAATCGTTGTCTTTTCAAATACAGAAAATGGATTCCAGTACGTGCTAATATTAGAAGCCAGTTTTTCAGAAACTACTTCCCACTCATCTTCTCTCTCTTGGGGCCAGATTAACTGATACAGATCCACCTGTACATTAGAATAACCCAGTGTGGTCTGAATGCTTTTTAAACGGAAGTCATCTTTATACGTATATTGATATCCATTCATTGTAATTGCCTGTGTTGTAATCCAGTCTGTCAGCCAGGAAAAAACCGGCTGTTCTTCACCATAATCCTTGCAAATTGTACGGATATCCGAAAATGTTTTTAATTTTTCATCTTTTACCAACTTTGATAACTGTTCTTCATTTTCACTTCGAATGTAAGCACCCGAAAATGGATACGTAATATCCTGTTTTTCTATTTCCTGTTTATCTGCTTCCAGTGATTTTTGAATGTCTGTGTCATTCATTCTTCCAAGCGATATTCCCGCTTCTGCCGATTCTTCGTTGAAATATTTCAAATAATCAACCAGGGATTTTACATCCGCATCTTCTTTGGAAGCATTATCCTGTTTTGTCGCCAGATAAGCGGTTATCTTCCAGTCTCCGTCTTGAGCTGCAGATACCAAAGCAGGCCAGACGATATTCTGGCAAAACTGTTTTGAATCAAATCCGTATACTTCTGCAAATTTTTTTTCATTTTCTTTGGTTAGATCCGGAAAACCGGTAACCGAAAGATTTTGCGCATTAACTATGCTATAAAGTGCATAATTTTGTGATTCATAAACCATGGCATCTAATATTCCCAGTGTCGATTTTCCCTCCATATAATCGCCATTTACTGCAAAGACCGAACCTTCTCCTGTGTTACACCGCCAGATAATTGCCGGCATGTCTTCGTTATGAAGCTCCTGCTTTGTCTGCTCTTCTGCTTTGATAAAGCCCACCATATATGTTTTCGTCCGGGAAGAAATATCATACCATGGAATCTCTCGTTCCATATCAATTCTGTCTGGATCTTGAAGTTCATCAAAGGAATAACAGGTTTCTCCGCCAAGCAAAAATCCACCATACAACCAGATTTCCTGAAGCGTTACCGTTTTTGCTCTTAACTGCTGAATCCCTAAAAGATTTTTTAACGTTTCTGATTTTGCAATCACCAAATAATCCGGAAGAGAACAAAAAATTATTTTTCCACCTGCTTTCACATAAGAAGTCAAACTATCGGAAACTGTTTCTGTATCTTTCTCGAGAACACTGCCACTAATTAAAAGATACGTATTTTCTTTTTCATAAGCCTCTGCTTTTTTTAATGCTTTTTTTGTTTCAGAATATTCTTCAAACTCTGCTTTTCGATAAGTACACCACTCCTGAATGGACTCATAATATCCTGTATCCTGTTTTCCGATATAAATGATATGCCAGTTTTTTTCGCTGTTTTTGCTGTCCTTGGTTTCTTTGGTTTCTTCTGACCGTTTTACCCATTCAGAATCTGCCGAATGATTCTCATTATAATCATTAAAATACTCTCTTAATACCGCCGATGAGAGGAAAAGGATTAATATTACCAAGATAATCGTCATCATCATTCCAAAATTTCGTTTTGAAAGCATTTCTTTTCCTCCTTTTTCTTTACCTTTGTACGATACGAATTAATTCCAGTGTCTGATTGTCAATGACAATCGAAGAAGCCCGTAATTTGTCCAATACTTCAAAGAATTTTTCTTTTTGTTCCATTTCAAAATATAATTTCATACACAGCGTATACGGTTTCAATTCATCCGGATACTGTGTCATAAACCGTTCTGCCCACTTCTCAGCTTCTTCATAAAATTTCTGTTCAATTAATCTTTGAAGCAGAAAACTATAATCAGTCACTTCTAACTTTTCCCTTGCATTTTCATAGAGCTGTTCACATAATGCTTCCATCTGATACACATAATCTTCCTGTTCTATGCTCGTCAAAATATTCTGCTTCAACGTATGATTCATGTATCCAATTAAAATTTTTATTTCTTCCTGACATTCCTCGTCTTTTATATCCTTTGATGAAATACTTAATTTTGCCTGTCTTACATGCTCTCTGAATTTATCCATTTTGCTTTGCAGGAAAGATGCCGCATAATGCGCCACTTCAGAGTCATCGCTGTCTAAAGCAACTGAAATAGAGGCCAGAGAATTATCTGTTTCCCCTAATAAAACATTCAACATATTTTCTCGTTTTTTCTCCTGATCTGAAATGGAAATAGCCTCTTCAATCGGCACAATATTTCGCTCTCTTTCCTCATCTGCTTTTACACGGGAAACATGTCTTTTTTTTGCAAACTCTACATCTGATAAATCTCTTTCTCCCAATTTCATAAAATGATACTTTAAAAATCCAAGCAGAAAATACAACGGACCTACTAAAGGACAAAGTATCATCACGATTGTATGCATGATATACTGAATTCGGTTATCTTTATCCTGTTTAAAAACCAGATACCAGATTAAATAAAGCAATGCAGTTAACGTATTTAAAATCAACAAAATAAGAAACCAATACCCGGCGTGCATCATAGTCTTCCCTCCTCGCTGATGCTGGAGGCAACTCCGTTTTGTTTTAACTTATTTTGTACAAAACTACAGCCTTTCAAATCGGTATTTGTTAATAACAAGTACAACTTTCCATCCGAAAGATTTCCAATATAATCAGATTCTCGAAGCATCGAAGTAAATTTATCCACGGTTTCTTTTTCATTTTCGCCCTCCACTTCAATCTGAAGCAGTACATATTCTGTCAGTTTTTCTTTACTTGCCTTTCGATATGCTCCTACTAATTCCTCAAAAGCTGAAGCTTTCAAGATCTGACTTTCGCTATGATAACGTTCTTCTGACAACGCTTCCAGATAACGGTCCGCTCTTCTGACAGAAGTTTGAATCAGCTTTCCGATTACAATCAGCCTGTTTGCTTCATTGATGGTCATTCGTTCAAAAGGAATACTCCATAACATAATCAGAATCTCCATCTGTTCTTCTGATTCCACATTATATGCCATCATTGGATACTCTTTTTCCATGGAACGGTTAATGTAAACCCTGTTCTCATTACATGCCTCGTCCAGAGATTTCTTATCCGGCAAATAGATGGTATTTCCCATAGAAGCTGCTTTTGCAGAACTATAAGCAAAGAGCCTCGCATACTTTTCTTTGTTAACACGAT
>OGUO01002604.1_pt1 | contig 10788 bp, 8 predicted proteins | sample 1553641 | NCBI WGS metagenome assembly OGUO01 (sample SAMEA2579980, study PRJEB22360) | human gut metagenome | biome: human gut; feature: human-associated habitat; material: faeces | place: Denmark | collected 2008/2010 | reverse complement strand
CCGCCGGAGGACGCAACGTAGCCGTCAAAATCAGCGCAATGGAGAAGCGGCTTGAGCATGGCTTCGCAGCGGCCGGTGCAGAGGAAAACACGGCGCCCCAAGCGGCGGGCGGATTCGATGGCAACGACGGCAGATACGGGCGGCGCGGAATGCCCCGGCTGGGTGAGCGTGCCGTCGATGTCGAGGAAGATGGCGCGGTAATCGTGCATGGTGGATTTTTCGCTCCTTTTGGGTGCAGTTCTTTCCTTATTATATAGCTATTTTATCGCAGGGGGTTCGCTCATGCGGGAGCGACGAGGGGCAATGGAAAGAGAAGAAGTCTGCGAGCGTCTCATCGACCCCTTCGGATAATATTCTCTGTCAACCTTCGTTTTTCCTCTTGCCAGTTTCGTTTTTCCGGTGTATAATCAGCGGCGGAAGATTTCGCAAAGGAGCAAAATCATGGCATCCAAATCGCACGACCTGACGCACGGGCCGCTCGTCCAGCAGATTATCCTGTTTTCCCTGCCGCTGATGGCAACGAACGTGCTGCAAGTGCTGTTCAACATGTCCGACGTGGCGGTGGTTGGGCAGTTTGCAGGCCCGGAAGCGCTGGGCTCAGTCGGGTCTACCTCGATTCTTGTCTCGCTGTTCACCGGCTTCCTGATTGGCATGGGCAGCGGGGTCAACGTCGTCGTCGCCCGGTATATCGGCGCGCGGCACGACCAGGATGTGCACGAGGCGGTGCATACATCGCTGATTCTCTCGCTGATTGTCGGCGTCATCATCATGGCGCTGGGTTTCCTTTTCACGCCCGCAATGCTCTCCATGCTCGGCACGAAGCCGGTGCTGATGGCGGGCGCGGTCAGCTATCTGCGCATCTACTGCCTCGGTATGCCCGCCATGGCGGTGTTCAACTTCGGCAACGCGGTGCTTTCCGCCGCCGGCGACACGAAAAAGCCGCTCTACTTCCTCTCGATGGCGGGCGTCATCAACATCCTGCTGAACCTGTTCTTCGTCATCGTCTGCCATTTGGCGGCGGCGGGTGTGGCGCTGGCAAGCATCATCTCCCAGTATATTTCGGCGGCGCTGGTGATTTTGTCCCTGCGCCGTTCGGGGAGCGTGGTGCGGCTGGAACGGTCAATGCTGCGGATTGAGCCGCACAAGGCAAAGCAGGTGCTGTCGCTGAGCATTCCCGCCGGTTTGCAGAACGCGATTTTCGCAATAGCGAACCTGTTCATTCAGGCGGGCGTGAACTCCTTTGATGAGCTGATGGTGGAAGGCAACGCCGCCGCCGCGAACGCCGACGCGCTCGTCTACGACGTGATGGCTGCCATTTACACCGCCTGCTCGTCCTTTATGAGCCAGAATTACGGTGCGGGCAAGCGCAAGCGCATCATCCACAGCTACTTCATCTCGATGGTGTTCTCCTTCGGCATTGCCCTTGTCATGAGTGCGCTGCTGGTCATCTTCGGGCGGCAGTTCCTCGGCATTTTCACAAATGTCGAGGAAGTCGCGCAAGCCGGGATGATTCGCCTGCGCATCATGGGCTGCTCCTACGCCTTCTCCGCCTTCATGGACTGCACCATTGCCGCGAACCGCGGGCTGGGCAAGCGCTTTGTGCCGACGGTTATCGTGATTATGGGTTCGTGCGTGTTCCGCATTATCTGGGTGTACACGGTGTTCGCGTACTTCCACACCATTGAGAGCTTGTACCTGCTCTACATCGTTTCGTGGGCGATTACGGCGACGGCGGAGATGATTTGCCTGCGCCGCGTCTACCGTGAGCAGATGCAGAAGCTGCCGCCGGACATTGACGGCGTGAAAGCGACCGCCTGAAAGGAGCGATTTTTCCCGATGACCAGCATTCTGATTAAGGACACGACCCGCGAGGAACGCCAGCAGATTGTCGACGACGCGATTGGCAACATTTCCGCGTCCTGCGACGGCTGCGCGGAGGGCATCATCGAGATGTACCAAGCGTATATTGACGGCGAGATGGAACTGCGCGAAGTAAACGCGGCGTTTAACGCACGGTACGTTTCCGGCGAGCAGGGAGCGGCACGGCGCAGCTGCTTCGGGCGCGGGTGGTAATTGTGCGCAAAGGAATCCCCCTCGGATGAATGGCATCGGAGGGGGATTTTTATGTGCTTTTGCGGGGCACGCGTTTTGTCATACTATTTCCAGATAAGAATGCGCCAAGATGCGCCGCGAATTTTTCATTCTGGCTAACGTGAATGAAACGCAGCGTAGCAGCGCTACGCTAAGTGGAATGAGCGGACGCCAGAAGGGAAAAGGCGCAAGCAGATGGCGCAGTTGAATCTGGAAATAGTATCAGATTCGATGCGCATCCAGAAATTGCTGAAACTCCTCGTCCGTCATCGTCCCGAAGTCCACGTCCATCGGCTCGTACCCTTCCTGCGTCGCATACTCGCGCACGTCCGCCAGCGTCGGGAAAACCTCGTCCTGCTCGTCGTTTTCCCACGCGCCCGTCTTTTCGTCGAGAACGCCCAGCTGCACGCGGTAGCCGCTGCCCTCGCGGTACACCGCCACGCGCGCCTCGGCGCAGAGCCACACGCCAACGAGGTTCGCGCGCAGGAGGTTGTCCATCCGGTGGATTTGCTGGTACTTCGCCCAGTACGCGAGCAGCCGCTTCTCGTCGTCCCGGCCGGAAATGAAACTCAGCACCATCAGCGCAATCGAAAGCACAAAGACAATGCCGCCCAGCGTTTCGCTGGATTCCCGCAGCGCATAGCCGGCAAACAGCGGAATCAGCAGTGCCACCGTCAGGAGGTTATGCTTTTTGACGCGCGTCTGGATGGCGTGAATGTCCGCCATTTCGACGTTTTCCGGCACGTCCACTTCGTATTTTCGCATCGTTTTCTCCCTCTCTGCATCGTTTGGGGCGATTGCCCCTGTCTTTCTCATTGTACCACCGCCCCCGCTGCTTGTCAATCGAATCACAATCCCCCTTGCGCGGCGCGAAAATGCGTGATAGAATAATACTATTTCCAAATTCGCCTGCACCAGCTGCTCGTGCCTTTTCCCTTCTGGCGTCCGGTCGTTCCACTTAGCGTAGCGCTGCTACGCTGCGTTTCACTCCCGTTAGCCAGAATGAAAAATTCACTTCGCATCTCGGCGCATTCTCATTTGGAAATAGTATAAACTGCAGCCCTCCTGTTGCCTTTTGCCGCAAAATCTGCTATGATAGAGGGCAAACGGCGGCAGGAGGGAATCACCATGCTTTTGACGGATTTTGATGCGTCGCGCCAAGCAGTCATCAACCCCGATATGCTCTTTTCGCCTGTGCCGGATTTGCCGGAGACGGCCGTCAGCTGCTTTTCGCACGTCACGTTCGAGCGGATGCTGAACATGGCGGCGGATGTGCGCGTGCTTGCCGAGCTCGGCGACGCGAACGCGAAGTATCCCGTCTACCGCGGCGTATGGCAGGGGACGCCGCTGACGTTTGCGCTGGCGATGGTCGGCGCGCCGTCCTGCGTGGCGATGCTGGAAGAGCTGCACGCGCTGGGTGCGAAGCGGTTCGTCGTATTCGGCAACTGTGGCGTGCTGAATCAGCAGATTCGCGACTGCGGCATCATCATCCCGACCGCCGCCATGCGCGACGAAGGCACGAGCTTCCACTATGCGCCGCCGTCGGACGAAATTCCGGCGAATCCGAAGTACCGCGGGGCGTTCGAGGCGATTCTGCGCGAAACGGGCGTGGACTTCACCGAAGGCAAAGTATGGACAACGGATGCCTTCTATCGCGAAACCCGCGCGAAGTTCGAGAAGCGCAAAGCGCAGGGATGCGTCTGCGTGGATATGGAGTGTTCGGCGCTGATGGCGCTGGCACAGTTCCGTGGAATCGACGTGTTCGAGTTTTTCTACGCGGGCGATAACCTTGACCGCGAGCAGTGGGATCCGCGCAGCCTGTCCACCCATGCCAAGCTGGATGAAAAAGACCGTGCGGCGTATCTGGCGCTGGAATTGGCGCGGAAAATCACCCTTTGAAATGAAATCGGAGGAAAGCATTATGCCTCATGACAGCTATATCAGCCCATTTTCGACCCGCTATGCCAGCAAGGAGATGCAGTTCATCTTCTCCGAGGACAACAAGTTCCGCACCTGGCGGAAGCTGTGGATTGCGCTGGCGAAGGCGGAAAAGAAGCAGGGGCTGGACATCACTGACGATCAGATTGCCGAGCTGGAAGCCCACGCGGAGGACATCAACTACGACGATGCGCAGCGCCGCGAGAAGGAGTGCCGCCACGACGTGATGAGCCACGTCTACGCGTACGGCTTGCAGTGCCCGAAGGCGGCGGGCATCATCCATCTGGGCGCGACGTCCTGCTATGTGGGCGACAACACCGATGTGATTATCATGCGCGAGGGCTTGCAGGTCGTGCGCCGCAAGCTGCTCAACGTGATGAACCTGCTGGCGAATTTCGCGGATAAGTACAAGAACATGCCCGCGCTGGCGTATACGCATCTGCAGCCCGCTCAATTGACGACGGTCGGCAAGCGCGCGACGCTGTGGCTGAATGAATTGTACATGGACTATTGCGAGCTGGAACACCGCCTGTCCTCCCTGGCGCTGCTGGGCAGCAAGGGCACGACGGGCACACAGGCGTCCTTCATGGAGCTCTTCGGCGGCGACAGCGTGAAAATCAAGGCGGTCGAGCAGGATATTGCCGCGGCGATGGGCTTTGACAAGGTGGTGCCGGTGTCCGGGCAGACGTACTCCCGCAAGATGGACTATCAGGTGGTTTCCGTGCTGAGCGGCATTGCGCAGTCCGCGAGCAAGTTCGCCTATGACCTGCGTCTGCTGGCAAATTTCAAGGAGATGGAGGAGCCGTTCGAGAAGAGCCAAATCGGCTCGTCTGCCATGCCCTACAAGCGCAACCCCATGCGCTGTGAGCGCATCAACGCCTTGGCGCGCTACGTCTGCGTCGATACGCTGAACACGGCAATGACGTCCTCCCTGCAATTCTTCGAGCGCACGCTGGATGACTCCGCGAACAAGCGCATTGCCGTCGCGGAGGCGTTCCTCGGTGTGGATGCGATTCTGAACATCATGATGAACGTCTGTGACGGGCTGGTGGTGTACGACAAGGTGGTGCGCGCGCGTGTGATGAACGAGCTGCCGTTTATGGCGACGGAAAACATCATGATGGACGCGGTGAAGAAGGGCGGCAATCGTCAGGAGCTGCATGAGAAGCTGCGTGTGCATTCGCAGGCGGCGGCGCGCGTGGTGAAGGAAGAGGGCGGCAAGAACGACCTCATCGATCGTATCTGCGCTGACCCGGCGTTCATGATTACCCGCGAGGAAGTGGAAGCGATTCTGCGGCCGGAGCAGTTCACGGGCCGAAGCTGCGAGCAGGTGGAAGAGTACCTGCGCGACGTCATTCGCCCGCTGCTGGCGGAAAATGCAGATTTGCTGGGCGAAAAGCAGGAATTGAGCGTCTGAACATCGAATATCTCATCCGAAGCCCTGCTTGCGGGGCGGAAACGGCGATAACGCCGATATGAATGAAAGGAACTGTTATGCCTTACATAGAAACGACCTCCAACGTGTCCATTCCCGGACGAAAAGAGCAGGTCATCAAGGATCGCATGGGCGATGCCATTGAGAAAATTCCTGGCAAGACGGAAAGCTGGCTGATGCTGTCTTTCCGCGACAATGCCGCAATGTACTTCAAGGGCACGGACGCCCCCTGCGCCATCTGCCAAGTGAAGCTCTTCGGCGGATCTGCGACGGAGGAGGATTATGCTGCGCTGACCGAGGCGCTGACGGACATCCTGCGCGAAGAACTGGACATTGATAGCGACCGCATCTATGTGACGTATGAAGAAATCGGCTTCTGGGGCTGGAATGGCGGCAATCTGTAATCATTTTCGCCTTGAAGAGGGCACGGTAATTTGGGGAAAGGGGAAAGTATGCCGTCAAAGCGGCTGCGTTTCCCTTTTTTCATGTTTTTTCCGCCCATCGGGAAGAAAGTGGCTGCTTCATTCGTTATCTGCACTGTGGGGTGTTCTGAATGTTCACGGATGCTTCACGGAAAATTTGTGAAAAGGCATTCATATTCGCGGCAATTTGTTGTATAATGGAGAAGCAGAACGCATGAAATCATTCAAGATGCTAAAGGAGGCGGAGCTGGCGTGACAACGTTCTTGCAGACGCTGGAGACCTTTTTCTGGAACGTGCTGAACCGCCCCGGTCTTTCCGATATTGCGGATATTCTCATCGTTGCCATTATTATCTATGAACTGCTGATGCTCACCCGCGACACGCGGGGCAGCGCTGTTTTGAAGGGGCTTGCCATGCTGCTGCTCATCGTCGGCATCAGCAACCTCTTCGGGCTGACGGCACTGAACTGGCTGCTGATGAGCGTGGTGAACAACGGCGCGCTGGTGCTGGTCATCCTCTTTCAGCCGGAACTGCGCAAGGCATTGGAGCAGATTGGCCGCGGCGCGCGCATTGAGACGAAGCGGCGCGACACCGATAAAGATGAAGCGACGCGCATTATCGACGAAATCATCCGCTGCCTGCAGGATTTGAGCCGCCGCCATGTGGGGGCGCTGATTGTCTTTGAGCAGAAAACGGGCCTGCAGGACATCATCGAGAACGGCATCGGCATCGACGCGCGGATTACCTCCGGCCTGCTGGAAAACATCTTCGAGCCGAACACGCCCCTGCATGACGGCGCCGTCGTCATCCGCGGCGAACGTGTGATGAGCGCAGCGAGCATCCTCACGCTGACGGAAGCCAGCGGCATCAGCCATGACCTCGGCACGCGCCACCGCGCCGCTATCGGCGTGTCCGAAACGACGGACGCGATTGTGCTGATTGTCTCCGAGGAAACAGGCATCATCTCGATGGCGAAGGGCGGCAAGCTCACCCGCCACCTTGACGCGAAGTCGCTGCGGAAGATTCTGGAGGGCATCTATGTCCGCAAGCCGCATCAGCGCCTGCTGTCCATGCTCGTGCGCCGCAAGGGAAAGGAGGGTGCCAAATGACGCAGACCCCTTCCGCAAAGCCGCAGAAGAAGCGTGACCCGCGCCTGACGATGCTGCTGGACGGTCTCAAGCGGATTTTCATCCACAATTGGCCGACAAAGCTGCTTGCGCTCCTGCTGGCCATCATTCTCTGGGGCGGGCTGATTACCCAAGACCCGACGCTCACGCGCGAAAAGCACTTCTCCAGTGTCAGCGTGTCTGTTTCGGGCGAAGAATCCGTCAAGCGCAACGGCTTCATTGTCACCAGCGATTTGACCAGCCTCCTTGGTGACGTGTCCCTTACCGCCGACGTGCCGCAGATGCAGTATGCCAACGCCAAGGCGACGAACTACAACGTCCGCATTGACCTCTCCCGCATTTCGGCGGCGGGGGAGCAGGAAATCCGCATTCTGTCCACCAATTCCAGCACTTACGGTACGGTTTCTTCGATTCAGCCGTCTACCGTGACAATTGATGTGGAAGAGTACATCACCCGCTTCCGCATCCCCGTGTCCGTGCAGACGGTTGGAAGCGCGCCGGATGGCTACTACGCGGGTGCGGCGACGCTCGACCCGCCGACGGTGACGATCAGCGGCCCGAAGTCGATGGTGGATAAAATCGTCCGCGCCGAAGTCGTGCTGGAGCTGAACAACCTGCCCCAGCGCGAGGGCACGATTCGCAAGGCGCTGGCGTATACGCTGCTGGACGAGAACAACAACGCGATTGAAAGCGACTTGCTCGAAGTGACGAGCGAATCGGTGCTGCTGGACAGCGTGATTGTGGAGCAGACCATGTACGCCATGAAAACGCTCGAACTTTCCCAGACCGGGCTGATTCAAGGCACACCGAAGGAAGGCTACGAAATCAAGAAAATCAGCATGACGCCGGAGAACATCACGGTGGCGGGCTGGTCAAGCGAGATGGCGGAAATCGACGCGCTGTTTACGGATGCAACCATCGACGTGTCCGGCTTGTCCGATTCGGTCAAGCAGCGCGTCCGATTGAGCAGCGTGCCAGAACTGAAATACGTCAGCGCCACCTACGTCAACGTGACGATTGAAATCGGGCCGGTGCTGAAGTCGAAGAGTTTCACGAACCTGCCGATTCAGATTGAAGGCTTGGAAGCGGGCTACAACGCCTCCATGAGCCGCGTGAATGCCTCGGTGATGATTACCGCGCCGCAAAACTGGCTGAACGCGCTGCAAAGCCGCGATATTCGGCTGGTATGCGATGCGTCCGGGCTTGCGCCGGGGACGTACAGTCTGCCCGTGCTCTGCCGCATTGATGCGGACGAGGACGAGGAAATCTCGGTCGAGGTCGTGCCGGGAAATGTGAGCGTTACGATAACCGTAGAGTAACACTATTTCCAAATGAGAATGCGCTAAGATGCGCCGCGAATGCAGAAAATAGTGGAGGAGGATGACCATTGTGGGCAGTTTCATCAACGCGCTGTTCAATTTCCTGCTGGGGTGGATTCGCGGGACAGCGCAGTGGCTCTGGAACATGGTGACGAGCGACAGCCACGGCGGTCTGCTTGGCTGGGCGATGCGCAACTGGCTGCCGCTGGTCATCCTCCTGTGCATTTTCGGCGTCGTGATGGACTTTCTGGTCTACCTGATCCGCTGGCAGCCGTACCGTGTCTGGGGGAGCTTCTGGACACGCTTTCTGCCTAAGCGCGCGCGCCGCACGCCGACGGGCCGCCACCTGATTTACGCTGACGGCACAATGATCGAAGAGGAGCAGGTGGTGCAGCACAAGCCGAAGCCCGCGCCCAAGCGGGAAGGCACCGCGGCGACGCGCCGCAAGCGGGTGATTCCTGCCCGGCGCGCACATTTCGGCACAACGCAGACGGAACTGACCCCGCCGCCGCTGACAATTGCGCAGGACAAAAATCAATATCATGACAATATACCGGGGGGACAGGCATGACCGAGCTTCCACAGGCGTTTTTATCCCAAATGGCGGCACAGCTGAAAGGCGAAATGGCCGCCTTTTTGCGTACATATGACGAGCCATATCAGCGCGGTCTGCGCGTGAATCCGTGGAAGCGCCCGACGCTGCTGCCGGAGGACTGCGGCGAAAGAGTCCCGTGGGAGGAAAACGGGCATTACCTCGCACTGACCTCGACCGCCGGCGCGGACGTGCTGCATGAAGCGGGCGCGTGGTACTTGCAGGAGCCGAGCGCGATGCTGCCCGCCGCCGTGCTGAACGCGCAGCCGGGGGAGCATGTGCTGGACTTGTGCGCCGCGCCGGGTGGAAAATCAACGCAGAGCGGCTTGCGCATGGGCGGACAGGGCGTGCTGGTGTGCAATGAGCCCGTCTGGGAACGCGCGAAAATCCTCTCTCAGAATATCGAGCGCATGGGCATCCCGAACGCCCTCGTCGTCAGCGCCTATCCCGACCAATTGGCGCAGCGCTGGCCGGAGGCGTTCGACGCGATTCAGGTGGATGCCCCCTGTTCCGGCGAAGGCATGTTCCGCCGTCATCCGGAAACACGCGCGGAATGGTCGCCCGAAAGCCCCGCCGGATGCGCTAAGCGGCAGGCGGAAATCCTCGACCGCGCGGCGAAAATGCTTCGTCCCGGCGGACGCATAGTTTATTCCACCTGCACAATGAACCGCACGGAAAACGAGGATACGGTGGATGCGTTCCTGTCGCGCCACGCGGATTTCTCGCTGGAAGCCTTCTCCTTGCCCGGAGCAGATGCGCCGGACGGGATGCTGACGTGCTATCCGCACCGCATGAAAGGCGAGGGGCACTTCGTCGCCCTTCTGCGCAAGCACGGCGACGCACCCTGTAATTGGCAGAAAGCGCCAGAGAAGGATGCGCCGAGCAAGGACGCATTGCAAGCCTTGCGCGCCTTCTGCCCGACGGCAAACGCGAATGTGATGCGCACCGGCAGCGGCAAGCCCGGACGCCGCCGCGACGAATCGGTGACGCTGAGCTGCCTGCCCGACCGTCCGGTCTGCGACGGCATTCAGGTCGTCCGCTGCGGCTTGCAATTGGGGACGGTGCAGAAGAAGCTGTTTGTGCCCGACCACGCGTGGGCGATGAGTATCTTTCCACCGGATGTGCCGCGTGTGGAACTCACGCGGGAGGATGCGCGCCGCTATCAGGCGGGTGAGACGCTCCCGGCGGATGGCAAGGGCTGGGCACTTGCGTGCTGCGACGGCATTCCGCTCGGCTGGGGCAAAATCTCCGACGGGCAGATGAAGAACCACTATCCCAAGGGATTACGCCGCCCGCTTCGCTGATTGCAGCACGGCGGCGTTCCAAATCACGCGCACAAGGCTGCCTGCCAGCATCGCCAGCACCGCGCCGAAAATCCGCACGCTCGGCATCGGACAGAAGATACTCATCACCACCAGCGTCAGCACGGAGGAAACAATGGTACCCGACATCGCGCGCCGCTGAACGCCCAAGCCCGTCACCAGTCCGAACTGCACCTGCTGGATAGCAAACAGCATCGACAGCGGGGAGAGCGCCATCAGCACACCCGTCAGCGCCGGTTCGCCATAGAACAGCATCGAAATCGGCTGCGCGAAGAGAAACAGCATGCACGAGGACAGGCAGCCAATCAGCCCCGCCATCAGCAGCAACTGCCGCATGGTGCGTTTCAGGCGGACGCGGTTGCTTTCCTGCCGGGACACGGCGGGCGCGGCGACCATGCACATGGCGCTGGTGATGACGCCGGAAATGTTGGCGCCCATTGCCACAGGCAGGATCATGGCAAAGGGGTTTTCATCCTGCGCAGCGTGCTGCGCCAGCTTGGCGGTGGTCGGAACGCAGGACACGCCTGCAATGCCGATGGTG
>OGUO01002602.1_pt1 | contig 10792 bp, 9 predicted proteins | sample 1553641 | NCBI WGS metagenome assembly OGUO01 (sample SAMEA2579980, study PRJEB22360) | human gut metagenome | biome: human gut; feature: human-associated habitat; material: faeces | place: Denmark | collected 2008/2010 | reverse complement strand
AGGACCTCTAGAATATCGTTATAATGGATCAGGAGTGATTGATCAGACATTTGCAGACTTTATCATTGATTATGTTCAAAGTGTGGTAGGAAGAAAGGAAGAGGATGAATGTGAAGGATGGATGGGTTGATTTGCTGAATACTTCAATGAATCACGCGGCTATAGCTGCTGGATATCCGATTGCTCAAGAGACTGAACTCACTCGAATTGATGATCGAATATTGCGTAGTATGGTAAGTGAAAGATAGAGAATGGAAGTATAGGATGGTCAACGATTATTGGATTGTGCTCAGAAGAAGTCAGAGTTATTAGGGACTCGTTTACATGATACAACTCAGATGATGGATATTGTGATTGATGTACTTAGAAAAGATGGTACCGCAAAGGTATTAGAGTACCAGAATATCATTGACGGAATCAAAAGAGATCGTACTCTTACAAAAGGAGAACGTGAAAACCGAATTTCACAGTGTCAGGTAGAACTTGAAAAAGCAAAAGCAGTTGAAAGTAAAAATAAAGATGAAATTTCAAAATTAATTGCAGATGCAGAAAATTATTTAAAAGCTCACTTTGATAAAGAGTATTATACACCGATAAAAGAAAGCTGTGCAGTAGAAAAAGTACAGGCAAAGGAACGTTATAAAGAAAAACTTGCAGAATTAGAGAGACAGCACAAAGAAATTCTTTCCGGATTAAAAGAGCAAAAAGAAATTAAAGATGAAAATTACGTTTATAAGAACCGCTTAGCGAATGCAAAATTAGAGTTACAGAAAGAATATCAGGGAATCAAAGATGAAAGACATGAAGCATTTAATCATAAATATCATTTGATTGATATGCTTCGTCTGTCAAAGTTCACTTTCTTAGAGACAAGAGAGCAGAAATGGGAAAACTACAAATACAAATTTAATACCCGTTCGTTCTTTTTACAGAATGGATTGTACATTGCAATTATCTTGGTATTCGTTGCACTTTGTATTATTACTCCGATTAAAAAAGGAACTCCGCTGTTAACTTATAACAATGTATTAAATATTTTACAGCAGGCATCTCCTAGAATGTTCTTGGCACTTGGTGTTGCAGGTCTGATCTTACTTACCGGTACAGACTTGTCAATCGGACGTATGGTTGGTATGGGTATGACTGCAGCAACCATCATTATGCATCAGGGCATAAATACCGGTACTGTATTTGGACATGTGTTTGACTTTACAGGAATGTCTGTTGGAGGCAGAGTATTCATTGCATTAGTTGTGTGTGTATTCTTATGTACTTTGTTTACCACAATCGCAGGCTTTTTTACGGCGAAATTTAAAATGCATCCGTTCATCTCAACGATGGCAAACATGCTTGTAATCTTTGGTTTAGTTACTTATTCAACAAAGGGTGTATCCTTTGGTGCGATTGAAGCATCGATTCCGGGAATGATTATTCCAAAAGTAAATGGTTTCCCAACTATCATTCTTTGGGCAGTTGCAGCCGTTGCAATTGTATGGTTTATCTGGAATAAAACCACATTTGGAAAGAATCTTTTCGCAGTAGGTGGAAATCCGGAAGCAGCAGCAGTCTCTGGTATTTCAGTATTTGGCGTAATGCTTGGTGCCTTCATCATGGCAGGTATTCTTTATGGATTTGGTGCCTGGCTGGAATGTGCAAGAATGGTTGGTTCCGGTTCCGCAGCATATGGACAGGGATGGGAAATGGATGCCATCGCAGCCTGTGTTGTAGGTGGTGTATCCTTTACCGGTGGTATTGGTAAAATTTCAGGTGTTGTGACCGGTGTATTTATCTTTACAGCACTGACCTACTCTCTTACCATTCTTGGTATTGATACAAATCTTCAGTTCGTATTCTCAGGTATCATTATTCTTGTAGCGGTAACATTGGACTGCTTAAAATACGTACAGAAAAAATAATAAAAAATCAAGGCAAAAGGAAGAGTCCTGCAAAAAAAATGCAGGATTCTTTTTTGGCATAAAATCATGTATAATAAAAAGAAAATTAAAAAGAAAAAAACGGAGAAAAGCGGATGAATACGTATAGCTTGCTTTTAGTAGATGATGAAGAAGAAGTAACACAAGTGATTGAAAGAAAAATAGATTGGGCCAAGCTTGGATTTTGCGTAATTGGTCATGCGAATAATGGTTTAAAGGCGCTTGAGATGATAGAGGAATTCCAACCGGATGTAGTAATGACAGATATTCGAATGCCTTATATGGACGGGATGCAGCTTTGTGGCGAAATCAAAAGCCGATATCCGACAACAAAAATTTTGTTATTTACCGGCTTTGATGAATTTGAATATGCAAAAGAAGCCGTTCACTTGGAGATCGAAGAATATATCTTAAAACCGTTAAATGCGATTGAACTAACAGAAGTATTTGCAAAATTAAAACAGAAATTGGATCAGGAAATCGACGAAAAACGAAATGTAGAAACGCTGCAAAAGTATTATATGGATTCCTTACCGCTGCTTCAGGCAAACTTTTATTCGACTTTAATTGAAGGACGCATTTATGAAGAACAGTTAGAACAATATTTAAAAGATTATCAAATTCAATTTGAAGCGCCTGTGTTTGGCTGCATCGTGATTCATACATCGACCAATCGGGTGCCGGAAGGAATGAATCCGCAACTGTTAGCAATTTCAGTTGAAAGGCAGGCAAAAGAGCAATTAGCACCAAAATGGAAAGCAAAATGTTTTGCTTATTTAGGAAATACTGTTTTAATTGTACAGCTTGGACAGGAAAGTGAGATTTCGGAATTGACAGACGAATGTGACCGCTTTTGTAAATATGTGCATAGAATTCTTGGCGCCGTTACCACCATCGGAGTTGGGGCAGTTTGTAACGAACTGCTGGAATTATCAAAATCTTATCAAGGGGCAAAAGAGGCGGTTTCCTACAGAGTATTATATGGAAGTTCCAGAGCAATTAATATTAAGGAAATTGTTCCGAAAAAACAGGTCGACCAGGAAGTGTCAAGCGAGGGAGAACTTTTAGAACTATTTAAAATGATTCGCCTTGGCTCCGAAGCACAAATAGAAGAAAGCGTGGAAAATTATTTAAAACATTTGTTTGTGCCATCTGAGACACTACAAAAACATCATGTTGCATTAATGGAACTAATCAGTACCTTGTATCGTTTTTCTGAAAATAATGAAATTAGCAGTAAAGAGTTTTCCAAAGAAATGGGAGAGATTTATCAGGTTTTAATCAATTTAGAACCGGAAGGACTAAAAAAATGGTTGTTAAAAGTGAGCCTCTCTTTTCGGGAGCAGATTACAGATGCCCGTTCGTCTTCTACAAAGTCGTTGATCACAAAAGCAAAAACCTATGTAGAAAGTCATTATAGAGAAGAAGGGCTTTCTTTGGATGATATTTGTGAAGAATTAGGAGTATCAAATTCGTATTTTTCGAGCATGTTTAAAAAAGAGACCGGAAATTCTTTTGTGGGTTATCTGACAGAGTATCGTATGGAAAAAGCATGTAAACGTTTAATAGAAACAAACGAAAAAAGTTACATGATTGCAAAAAGTGTAGGATATACCGACGCAAATTATTTTAGTTATGTATTTAAAAGACAATATGGAGTTTCTCCATCGAAATATAGAACGGAGTATGCAAAAGGTGAGAAATAAAATCGCAAACTATTTAGAGAGATTAAAACCAGGCGGAATCCAGTCGACGATTATGGTTGCGTTTTCTATTATTTCTGTTTCAATTATGCTGCTTACGGGAATTGTAATGTATATGCGTTTCTCTAACTTATCCAGGCAGGAAATGATTAAAAGCACACAAAAGCTGATGGAACAAAGCAAAGAAAGCATGGAAGATTATCTGATGAATATGAGACAAATTTCCGATGCGGCTTATTATAGTGTGATAAAAGAAAGCGATTTTTCTACGGAGTCAGAAGAAATTCAAAAAGGAATGCAGTTATTATATGAAGCAAATAAAAGTAGATTAAGAAGTATCGCAATTTATAATAATTTTGGAAGTCTGATTGCAGCAGAGCCGGTCGTATCTCAAAAAGAGGATCCAAATGTGACAAAGCAGGATTGGTTTATCCATGCGATGGATGAAATGGAAAATATACATTTTTCGATTCCACATATCCAGAATTTATTTGATGATGGAACGTTTCGCTATTATTGGGTTATTTCTTCAAGTCGTGTTGTGGAGTTGACAAATGGTGTAAATTCACAAAAAGGTGTCTTGTTGGTAGATATGGATTATTCTGAAATCTCACGTATGATGGATCAGATTAACACCTTAGAAAATGGGCAGTATTTTTATCTATGTGATAGTAATGGCAAAATCATTTATCATCCGAGACAGATGCAGATTAGTGACGGAAAGCTCAGTGAAAGCAGCGAAGCGGCCGCAAAATCACAAAAGATGATTTATGATGAATACTTCGAGGGAAAACATAGAAAGGTAATCGTAAGTCCAATCAGTTATACCGGCTGGAAATTAGTTGGTGTGATACCGTATTCGATTTTCACAGATCAGTTGACGAATTTGCAATGTTTTATTGTGATGTTGATGCTGTTAATGGCAATGATGTTAGTGCTTGTCAATCGAATTGTTTCACTTCGAATTTCAAGTCCGATTTTAAAATTGAATCATTCGGTATCAGAGCATGAGGCCGGAAAAGAACCGGATATTTATATTGGTGGTTCCCTGGAAATCCGGCATTTAGGTAAGTCAATCCAAAATTCCTATAAACGCAATGAAGTGTTGATGAATGAAATTGTATGGGAGCAAAACGAAAGGCGAAAAAGTGAGCTGGATGCCTTACAAAGTCAGATTAATCCTCATTTTTTATATAATACGTTAGATTCGATTACCTGGATGATTGAGGGAGAGCGAAATGACGAAGCGACTTTTATGATCTCGCAGCTTGCAAGACTATTTCGCATCAGTCTTTCAAAAGGGCATACGATTATCAGCTTAAAAGATGAATTGCAACATGCAAAAAGTTATATGAATATCCAGAAAGTGCGTTATAAAAATAAATTTCAGGTTGCTTTTGAAGTAGATGAAGAATTGGAACAATATTGTGCGGTGAAATTAACGCTGCAGCCAATTCTTGAAAATGCAATTAACTATGGAATGAGCTTGTTGGAAGAAGACGAGGACGGAGAAATTAAGGTTCAGGTAACAAAAGAAGAGGGAATGTTGATTTTATCCGTGATTGATAATGGAATTGGGATTCCACAAGAAGAAATTGAATTTCTTTTGATGGATACGAATCGAGTTCACAAGAAAGGTTCGGGAGTAGGTCTTACGAATGTAAATAACAGAATTCAAATCTTATTTGGAAAAGAGTATGGCTTAAAAATCGAAAGTGAACTTGATGAAGGAACAACAGTTTTGATTCGTATTCCTGCAATCGTATATACAGAAGAAAATCGTCGGATTCTTGAAAAAGGTTATTTATTCAGCAAGGATCAAATACAGAAAAAAGACAGGGAATAAATTTATGAAAAGTAGCAAAAAAATGTTTATTTTAGTGGAATGTATTTTAGGATGTTTGCTGATCGGAATGATTATTTTTACAGTTCAAAAGAGGCAAGGGCAGGATTTAAAAAGAATTTCCGTAATCATTCAAAATTCAGATGAAACGCAATGGTCGGCTTTTAAGTATGGATTAAAGATGGCAGCACAGGATGAAAATGTGGATGTATTTATTATAAATCCGACACAGTTTCAGACTGCAAAAGAGGAAATGTCTGCTATTCAACATGAAATTGATAAAGGAGCAGATGCACTGATTATCGAACCGGTAGCAGACGAAACGCTTGCAGAACAGTTAAAAAAAATAAAGGTACCGGTGTTATTGCTTTCTGAACTTTCGGCAGCGCCTGAAAACACTTTCAAAATTCCTGTAGCAGAGCCGGACCATTATGAAATGGGAAAACGTCTGGTAGAAGAGTTGTTAAAGGATAACGATGGAAAATTAAAGCAGAAGAAAGTCGGAATTTTTTTAAGTAATAATCGTTCTGAAGCAATTAAAAAGCGAGAAAAAGGAGTACAGGATGCTTTGGCAGAAACAGATGCCAAAATCTGTTGGGTGACAGAAGCGGGAGAAGATGCAAAGCTATTAAAGCAGCAGGAAAAGGTAGATTATCTGTTTGCGTTAGATGATCGAAGTCTGGTAGAGGCAGGAAAAGCGGTAAAAGAAAATGAAATTTATAGTTCTATGATTTATGGAATTGGCTGCTCGACAGAGGCAGCATATTATCTGGATACCGGAGAAGCAGAGTGTTTGCTTGTACCGGATGAATTTAATGTGGGATATGAAAGTCTGGCAGAACTTTCACATGCGTTAAAAAAAATGACGTATTGTGTGCATGGCAAAGTATTATCTTATACTGTGCTTCGAAAAGAAAATTTATTTTCAGAAAAAAATCAGGAATTGTTATTTAAGATGAGTCAGTAAGAAAACAAAGAGAGGCTGAAGAAAAAATGAAACAAAAAAAACTGGCGTTCGTGTTTTTGGTATGCTTATGTGGCTTAAGTGCCTGTGGAATGCCGGAAAAAACAGAAACCGAAAAAATAAATATTGGGCTTGCTTCGTACAACCAAAGTGATACGTATATCAATGAACTGGTGTCCTGTTTTAAAGAAGAGTGCAACAGGCTGGAAACAAATCAACATAAAATATCTGTAACGGTTCAGGATGCAGCCGGTTCACAAAAAATACAGAATGATCAGGTGAAGCGTTTCATCAAAGAGGGATGTAACGTACTTTGTGTGAATCTGGCAGATCGAACCAATCCGTCTGAAATTATCGAGGCGGCAAAGGAAAGTGATATTCCGATCATTTTCTTTAACCGGGAGCCTGTGGCAGAGGATTTGAACCAGTGGGAGAAACTGTATTATGTCGGAGCAAAAGCAAAGCAGTCCGGAGTCATGCAGGGAGAGCTGGCAGCAGATTTGATTTGGGAACGAAAAACGGTTGATCGAAATAAAGACGGAAAAATTCAGTATGTTGTATTGGAAGGGGAAATGGGACATCAGGATGCAATCGTAAGAACAGAGAGTGCAGTTGACAGTTTGAAAGAAAAAGGAGTTGAATTAGAAAAACTAAGTTATGAAATCGCAAACTGGAATCGGGCACAGGCTCAAAATCGAATGACACAGATGATCAATCAATATAACAATCAGATTGAACTTGTGCTGGCAAATAATGACGATATGGCACTTGGAGCGATTGATGCCTATGAAAAGCTCGACTATACAGAGACTGATATTCCGGCCTTTTTGGGAATTGATGGCACAGATGAAGGTTTAGAAGCTGTTTTAGAAGAAAAGATGGCCGCTACGGTATATAATGATAAAGAGGCACAGGCAAATGCAATGGCACAGCTTGCACGTCAACTTGTTACCGGAGAAAAAATGAAAAAAGTGGAATTTGAAAATCAAAGATATATCTATTTGCCTTATGAAAAAGTGACGAAAGATAATGTACAGGATTTTCTGAAATAAAGAAATTGACAATTAAGATGGTCAATTTATTAAAAAAGTGTCACATACCCAGTAAATACAAAGAGCGTGACACTTTGAACTTTTTTGTTTTTAATCCTTTGAGGTTCTATAATACAAAGGTGAAATTCCATAATGTTTTTTAAATAGTTTACTAAAATGATAAGCATCGTCATATCCCACAGAAGCAGAAATCTGCTGAATGGATTGTTCTGGATGAGTATCTAATATTTCTTTTGCTTTTTCAAGACGAAGCTGAATCAGATAGTTAATAGGGGTATCTCCGGTTTCGCTTTTAAATAGTTTGGAAATATAAAAAGTACTTAAGTACATATTTTCGGCAATTTGTTCGAGCGAAATTTTTTCCCTGTAATGTTCTTCCATATAACGAATAATTTCATTGATGATATATTCTTTGTTGGTCGATTGAAAAACATAACCTCTTCCAGGTTTAGGTGCAGCCTGTTGTTCTCTGTAAAGAAGACAGAGCATTTGAATCAGATAAGACTTAATCATAAAATAACGTCCGGGTAAGGCAGACTTGATTTCTTTATGTACGGCTAGACAAAGTTGGAAAACATCATGTTTCAACTTATCATTCATATGTAAAATTTGATTTTGATCATGGAAAAGAGGAAGTGTATTTTTGATACAATCTCGATATTCAATTTCAGTAAATCCCATATAACATTCCAGACAACAGGTTGAATTTGGAGTAATAACAGGTACACTTTTATGCAGTGTTCCAGGATTGAGCAAAATTAAATCACCTGTTGAAACAGTATAATTTATGCCATTAATACAAAATAAACTACTGCCTTTCATAATAATAGCAAGTTCAATAAAATCATGAGAATGATAGTTATTTTCTTCTGTGTTTCGTTCAACCAGACAGGAAAATAAAAATTTAGGATTCAAATCCTGTATAGAAAAGTCAAATGGTTCCTGGTTCATCAAAATAGCCTACTTTCTTATGTGATTTATAAAATTATCCTTACATATTAAAAAAAAAATGCAAGTACAAGATATGCCATTTACTGAGCAAGAAATGCCATTCCTATTTAAGAAAATATTTTTATAATATAAAACGTAAAAACAAATATACAAAATAGAAGAGGGTGTAGAAAATTGGCAAAAGTACTTACAAAAGGAAGTCCGGCAAAACTTATTTTCTTATTTTCACTTCCTTTAATTGCCGGAAATCTGTTTCAACAATTTTATAGTATGGCAGATACATTGATTGTTGGAAGAACATTGGGGGTAAATGCACTTGCAGCAGTGGGCTGCACCGGAAGCAGTACATTTTTGATGCTGGGGTTTGTAACCGGTGCAACTTCAGGACTTTCCGTTGTAACATCGCAGGAGTTTGGTGCGGGAAGAGAAGAAAGGGTAAAGAAAAGTTTTGCGGCGAGTATCTGGGTCAGTATCTGTATGGCACTTATTTTTACGATATTAGCGGTTGCGTTAGTTCATCCACTTTTAAAGTTACTACAGACACCGGAAGAGGTAATTGCAGATGCGGAAAAGTATCTGAGAATTATTTTTCTGGGGATTCCGGTTACAATTTTATTTAATTTGCTTTCAAATATTATCAGAGCATTGGGAGACAGCAGAACTCCGCTCTATTTTTTGATTTTGGCAAGCGTTGTCAATATCATATTGGATTTTGTATTGATTCTTGGCGGGAAGATGGGAGTAGAGAGAGCCGCACTTGCAACGGTTATCGCACAGCTGTTTTCTTCGGTTTGTTGTATCTTTTTAATCTGGAAAAAAATGCCTATTCTTTGGATAAAGAAGGAAGATTTTAAAATGCCGTGGGGATATTTGCAAAGACATTTAAATCTTGCATTGCCGATGGGATTCCAAAGTTCAATTATTGCGATTGGCTCTTTGATTTTGCAGTATGCCTTAAATGGATTTGGAACAACTGCAGTTGCAGCATATACCGCTGCACAGAAGATAGACAGTATCGCAACAATGCCGATGTGTTCATTTGGAAATGCGATGGCTACCTATGTAGGGCAGAACTATGGAGCAAAACAATTTGAGAGAATAAAAAAAGGAGTGAATCAGTGTATTCTAATGTCAGGAAGCTTTAGTATCATTATGGGAATTATAAATGTGACACAGGGAAGTAAACTGGCAATGTTGTTTGTAGGAGAAGGAGAATCTGAGGTAATAAAGTTGTCACAGGTATTTTTAAGCATTTCAGGTTCTTTATATCTGGCACTGGCGCTTTTGTTTATTTATCGTTCTTCTTTGCAGGGAATGGGGAATAGTTTTTTTCCGATGTGTTCGGGATTCATAGAGCTTGCAATGCGTGCAATAGGAGCTTTGGTTTTAAGTAAAGTACTGGGATTTGCAGGTGCATGTTTATCTTCTCCACTTGCCTGGGTTGGTGCAGCAATTCCATTGGCGATTGTATATTATCGAACAATTAATAAACAAAAAGGACAAGAAAAAGAAATTGACAATACAGAGTGTTTAATGATAAAATGTATCAATAAAAATTCCGGTGAGGGAGTGGCAGACGCTGTTTGGCGTAGCAAGTCAACACACTGACTGATAAGGTCTGGCTTGCTTTAAATTGCGAGACTCATGTATAGCAGAAGAAAACTATACATGAAGTCTGATTATTTTTAAGAAAATAGATGATCAGGTATAGGTTTGCGCTATGCCTGGTTTTTTGTTTGGGAAAAATTCCGATAGTACATGAAAAAATTTTAGGAGGACCATGAAAAATGGAATGGAGTTTATTATTTGTGTTAAACAGTATTTTGCTGGGAGTGGGACTTGCGATGGATGCATTTTCTGTTTCTCTTGCAAACGGATTAAATGAGCCGTTTATGAGAAAGAAAAATTTGTCTGTTCAATTATTATCGCAGCGGCGACATTTATTATTAGTTATGCGGGTCTTATCATTGGAAAAAAATTTGGAACAAAATTTTCCGACAGAGCAGATATTTTAGGAGGCGTAATCTTGATTTTTATCGGACTGGAAATTTTTTTGAAAGGAGTTTTTTTAAATTTTAACAGAAAAATCCCGGAAATTATGAAATTTCTTTCTATACGAATCCTAAGTTTGATGGTATGATATCTAAGTATCAAATAAAAAAGATGAGGTGAAAGAGAATGAAACAAAAAAGTGGATTCAGCGGTCAGATAGGATTCGTATTTGCTGCCGCTGGAAGTGCCGTGGGAGTCGGCAATTTATGGAGGTTTCCTTACCTGGCTGCGAAAGATGGAGGGGGACTTTTTCTGATTATCTATCTTGTATTGGTTCTGACCTTTGGTTTTAC
>OGUO01002592.1_pt1 | contig 10819 bp, 9 predicted proteins | sample 1553641 | NCBI WGS metagenome assembly OGUO01 (sample SAMEA2579980, study PRJEB22360) | human gut metagenome | biome: human gut; feature: human-associated habitat; material: faeces | place: Denmark | collected 2008/2010 | reverse complement strand
AACAGGGAAAAAAAGAAAAGAATCATGTGGTGATGAAAAGACCATAAGATGAAACAAGAGCAGAAGAGGAAAAATCTCGTCTGCTCTTGTTTTGTCTTGATTTTTGATTTGGAAAGATAGCCTGTCAAGTGCGACGTCTTTTTTAAATTTCAGAGTAAGTCTGCATTAACTGATTTGTAATCGTACGTCGGGTAAACTTGTGTTCGCCAAGGCGGCAGATTGGCATAATTCCAAGCAGGGAATTGGTGACAAACATTTCGTCAAAGTCAGAAACCTGTTCCGGTTTGATGATACATTCTTCAACTTGATAGTTTTTTAATAGATACTGTCTTAAAATACCGTCAAGCAGACCACAGGAAAGCGCAGGGGTAAAAAGTTTTTTACCTGATACAAAAAACAGATTGGTTGTTGCACCCTCTGACAGTTCGCCTTTGGTATTTAAGAAAATGGGTTCATCGTATCCTCGCTGTTTTGCCAGACGTTTTTCTAAAATGTTGTCGGCATAGTTTAAGGTCTTCATATAAGTAAACGGAGAAGTCTCGTTTCTTAAAATCTTGCTGTAGTCTAAAGCAAAGCCTTTTTCATACTGTTCTTTGGTATAAGTATTTTTTCTTGAAGTCAGAGAAAGATTTTTATCTGAAAGTGTTAATTTTAACACACCGTTTTCCGTCGGATTTTCTTTTAAATAGTCCAGAATTTCCTGTTTCCGAATCGAAATCCATTGACTGGCAGATGTTTTATCCGGCAGAAATCCAAGAAAAAGAGCGGATTTTTTTAAACGGTTTAAGTGTTCGTCTAAAAATACGGCAGTGTTTTGTTTCACCAATATTGTTTCAAATACTCCAAGCCCAAACCAGTAACCATCATCTGGAGTTAATGATGTAAGAGTAAGATTACTCATGCACGTCACCTCCTGCGATGGCTGCGACAACGGCTTTGGCTTTCTGCCAGGTTTCGTCATATTCAAATTCCAATTCGGATTCAGCGGTAATTCCACCGCCAACTCCAAGATGATAAATGCCATTTTGATGCACAGCAGTACGGATGACAATATTTAAATCACAGTCTCCATTTAAAGAAAGATATCCGATAGAGCCGGTGTAGAGTCCGCGTTGGCTGTGCTCTAATTCATCAATGATTTCCATGGCGCGGATTTTCGGAGCACCGGTAATCGAGCCGCCGGGAAAAGTAGAGGCAATTAAATCCGGTACGGTTTTATCTGTTTCGAGTTCTCCGACAATTGTAGAAACCAGATGAAAGACCGTTGCATAAGTTTCGACTTCAAATAATTCAGTCACCTTTACACTTCCGGGTCTGCAGACACGGTTTAAATCATTTCTTTCCAAATCTACAATCATTAAAAGCTCGCTTTTATCTTTTTCAGATTGTGCCAGTTCTTCTTTTAACATCAAATCTTCTTCAGGAGTGATTCCGCGTTTTCTCGTTCCTTTAATTGGACGGGTTTCCACCTTATGGTCGTGAACTTCCAAGAAGCGTTCCGGAGAAGCACTGACAATCTGAAACTCCGGCTGGTTAAAATAACTTCCAAATGGAGAAGGATTGTGCTCCCTTAAATAGCGAAAAACCTCATAAGGGGTACGGGAACTCTCGACAGAAATCTGCCGGGTCATATTTGCAATATAGATATCACCTGCCTTAATATAATCAATCATGGAATCAATGGCATTAAGATAATCCTGTTTTACAAAATCGGATTTGATTCTAACGTCGCAAAGACGAGAGTCTACAGTGACGTTTTTAGAGGCAAGTGTTAAAATATCCTGCATGATTTCGCTCCTGTATTCCTCAAGTGTATGAAAGTGCTCACTTGTAGAAAGATACAGTTCTTTTTTCTTTAAATCTTCGATGAGATATAAATCAAAAAACTCAAACATGGCATCCGGCATTGAAATCTCTTTTTTATGCCGGCTTGGAATCTGTTCAAAACTCCTGCCGTAATCATAAGAGAGATAGCCAATAGCTCCGCCAAGCATCGGTAAATTGGTTGGGTTTTCTTCTTTGTGTTTTTTTAAATATTGATTTAAGAAATCTAACAAACTTTCTTTTTGAATTGTTCCGTTTACTTTTAAGATGCCATCGGTTTCTTCCGCTTTTAAGTATGAATAAAGTCCGATAATCGAATAATTTCCATATTTATTGGTAAGAGAAGAATCTAAAAAAGCGGTTTCTCTGGTATGATAAAGGGAAAATAAATCTGCCGTCGGGCAGTATTGTTTTAGTTTGCAAAATCTGACTGCCAATCGTGAGTCCTCCATTTCTTACAGATTGTAATAAAATTGTTTAAAAGTTCATGTCCGTATTTGGTTAAAACGGCTTCCGGATGGAACTGGATTCCATAAACCGGATAGGTCTTATGAGAAAGTGCCATAATTGCACCATCCTCGGTTTTTGCATCAATTTGAAGTTCATCAGGAAGAGAACTCTCATCTACCACCAAAGAATGATAGCGTGTTACCTCATAAGTTTCCGGAAGGTTGGAAAACATTCTGCTTTGGGTGGTATGAATCGGTGTTACTTTTCCGTGCATTGGAACGGTTCCTCTTTTTACGACTGCGCCAAAGGCATGTCCGATAATCTGATGTCCAAGGCATACACCCAGGATTGGAAGTTTTCCGGCAAAATGGCGGACGATATCTAAAGAGACTCCGCCATCCTGTGGACGACCCGGTCCCGGCGAGATAATGATGCCGTCCAGGTTTTCAATGGATTCTAACTCTTCAATCGTCAGTTTGTCATTTCGGATGACTTTGATATCCTGATTTAATTCCTCAAAGTAGGCTGCAAGATTATAAACAAAAGAATCATAATTATCAATCATTACAAGCATGAAAAACTCCTTTCTGCCTGAATTAAATAAAATTTGCTAAAATAAAAAAGACTGCCAAAAGAAACGCACTTTCATGCGTCTTTTTTGGCAGTCTTCTGAAATTCAGGCACACCCTTATTTTTCTGTTTTTATTAGTTAAGCGGACAAGTAAAATCACTCCGCTGTTTGGTAAAATAGTTCTTAAATGTTGTGTTATTATAGCATAGTTGAAGCAGTTTATGCAATCATTTTTTGTGAAAGTTTTACGTAAAAATATATAAAAATGCAAATAATTGAATAATTTTACGTTATATTTTTATTCGACAAAGGCTCTTTAGTGTGCTAAAATAATTATACTATACTCACTAAAACGAATAAAAATAATATTTGTAATGTTTTAGCGGGAAGAATATGAGGAAGAATTTTATGAAAAAGAACAGGTTTTTTCTCCTGATGCTTATGGTTATTGTTTTATGTTTTGTTAGCAGTACCGTTATTTCGACGGTATCTTTGTATCAGGTATTGCAAAAACATGCATTGAAGAATGGTGAAATCATTGCGGCGGGAATTTATAATGATATCAACAGTCGGCTGTTAGAGCCGGTTATTGTGGCGAATACACTGGCTTCGGATCATTTTTTGATTGAATTGTTGGAAAACGAAGAAAAGATGGATGCTGAGGAAATAAGCAGAGAAATGGATGAGTATACGACTTCATATATGAAAAATTTCTCTTATAGAACTGTATTTGTAGCGTCTGAAAAAACGAAAGCCTATTATACTTATGATGGTTTTTATAAGATTATGGATGTGGAAAATGATGAGGATGATGTATGGTATCGGAAATTCGTAGATTCTGGTAAAAAGTATACGGTAATGTTAGGGGGAGATGAAGAATATCCGGACCTGTGGCTGATTTATATTGATGTGAGGATTGAAGATAAAGAGGGAAATCTTCTGGGAGTCTGTGGTGTCAGCATGGAATTGGAGGAAATTCAGAAGCAGATTGCAAAGTATGAAAAGCAGTATGGTATCGATATTTTATTTACAGATGCGCAGGGAAACATTCAGGTAGGAAGCGGAGATGCAAAGAAATATGCTTCATTTTTACAGAAACTTCCAGAGAAGATAATCAAAGAAGACAACCATGATGATTATGCGTATGAGAAAGAACCGGAAAGTAAAAATTATACCATTATGAAATATATGAAAAAATTTGACTGGTATATGGTTATTCACAATTTAGATACTTATGCTTATATCAATAATTACGTTTTGATTTCGGCAAATGTAGTGGTATTTTTGCTTTGCTTATTGCTGCTTGGAATCAGTCTTCATGTTATTGCAAAGCGGGACAGAGGTTTGTTTAATTCTGCTTACACAGATGAACTGACAGGGCTTTATAATCGTCGGGCTTATGAGGAAGGTCTGGACAGAATCAGAAAAGACGTGCCGAGTGAAAAAATGATTGTTGTTGCGATATTTGATGTAAATGGATTAAAAGAAGTCAATGATAAGCTTGGGCACGCATCAGGGGATGAGCTGTTAAGAGGAGCAGCATCTACAATTCGGAGTGTGTATGGAAGCTATGGAAAATGCTATCGGACAGGTGGAGATGAGTTTGTAGTAATATTAGAAGAGCCAGTTGAGAAATTATCTGTTTTGAATGAAAATTTTGAAAAGGCAGCTGCAAAGTGGCATGGCAAACAGGTTGCAGAACTTAATATATCCTATGGAGCGGCATTGTCAGAAGAAGTCTGTTCTATTGATGAGCAGATTATTCTGGCGGATCAGAGAATGTATTTTGCTAAAAAAGCGTATTATCAAAAAATAGGAAAAGACAGAAGAAATTATTAGTACAGCGGATAAAAGATTATAAAAGACAGAAGTTGTTGCTGTATATGAAATTAGTTTAAATCTTTGTAAAGTTTCAAAATGGGGCTTGAACCAAACAGATAAGGGTGTTATAATCACTACGCAAAAAAGTTTATTTAAGCTTAATTAAAAGGAGGCGGATAGTCGTATGGACAGTTGTGAGAGTCGAAGTCGAAGTACATATAATGATGGATATAGACTTGGATTTTATTTCAAGTGTCTATAAGTACGCCATTTTATCCCATTGAATATAAATAATAAGTCTTAATCCATCGTTAGGAACGAATTCACAACTTATAAATCTTAGGATTGTGTAACAGAAGTTGTTACGATGGATTTTTTATGCCCTTTTTTAGGGTGAGAGGAGGCTTATTATGAGAAAAGAAGTATTAAAAGAACCGATTTTTGCGAAAGAAATCGCTGAAATTATTAAAGTATCCCCTTCCATAGAAGAAATGAGGGAACAGCTTAGAGATTATCATGAAAATGATATTGCTCAAAGTTTTGAGTTTTTAAACAGAGCAGAGCGAAATCTTTTATATAGTGCACTCGATGCAAAATGGATGGCAGAAATCATTGCGTATATTGACAATCCGTCAGAATACATTGAAGAGATTGGCATTGATAAACTGGCAGAAATTATTAATGAAATGGATGCAGATGATGCAGTTGATTTATGGGAAGATATCGATGAAAGCGTTAAGGTTAAGCTTCGTCCGATGATTGATGATGAAACCAAGACGGATATTCGGTTGATTAACTCTTATGACGAAGATGAGATTGGAAGTCTGATTACAACGAATTATATTTGCATCCGACAGAATCTTACGATTCGTCAGGCAATGCATGAGCTGATTCGGCAGGCTGGAGAAAATGATAACATTACAACAATTTATGTCGTTGATGAGAAAGGATGCTTTTGTGGTGCGATTGACTTAAAAGACCTGATTATTGCAAGAGAAAATGAAGAGTTAGACAGTTTAATCAGTTATGCATATCCTTATTTATTGGACCGGGAAAAAATTTCCGATAGTATTGAAAAAATAAAGGACTATGCGGAAGATTCTTTGCCTGTTTTAAGTAAAAATAAAAAAATTATAGGTATCATCACCGCACAGGACGTTGTAGAAGCTGTTGATGATGAAATGGGTGAAGACTATGCAAAACTTGCCGGTTTGTCAGCAGAAGAGGACTTAAATGAAACAACAAAAGAGAGTATGAAAAAGCGTCTGCCATGGCTGGTTATCCTGCTGTTTCTTGGAATGGGAGTTTCTACAGTTGTAGGAGCGTTTGAAGGTGTTGTTGCAGTCCTGCCTGTTGTAATCTGCTTTCAGTCTTTAATTCTTGATATGGCCGGAAATGTTGGAACTCAGTCCCTTGCTGTTACTATTCGAGTATTGATGGATGAAAATTTAAGTGGTAAAGATAAACTTCAATTATTATTTAAAGAAATGAAAGTTGGATTTTGTAATGGAGCACTGCTTGGAATCATGGCACTTGTCTGTCTGGGAATCTATATTGCTTTGTTTAAAGGATATTCATTTGAAAGTGCTTTTTTGATTTCCGGATGTGTTGGAATCTCACTTTTAGTAGCAATTATTATTTCGAGTCTGGTTGGAACATTAGTGCCAATCCTTTTTCATAAAATAAAAGTAGACCCGGCAGTGGCTTCCGGTCCGCTGATTACGACGGTAAATGACCTGGTAGCGGTTGTGACTTATTATGGACTTGCATGGATTTTACTGATTCAGATGTTAAAAATTGTTTGATAAAGGAAAAAAATTATGAATATAAAATATGCAACAACGGAAGATATTACTGCAATTGCTGAAGTTGAGGCAGAGTGCTTTCCACCTACGGAAGCTGCAACAGAAGAAGAATTTATTGAAAGAATCAGATATTATGGAAATCATTTCTGGCTGATGTATGAAGCTGAAAAACTGATTGCATTTGTGGATGGTTTTGTTACAGATGAAGCAGATTTGACGGATGAAATGTATGAAAAAGCAGAGATGCACAACGAAAACGGAGCATGGCAGATGATTTTTGGTGTCAATACTTTACCGGCTTATCGCAGAAACGGATATGCGGGGGAATTGATTCGTCGTGCAATTTATGACGCAAAGCAGCAGGGACGTAAGGGTCTTGTGCTGACTTGTAAAGAAAAGCTGGTTTCATATTATGCCAAATTTGGCTTTTTGGATGAAGGTGTGTCGGAAAAATCTACACACGGAAATGCTGAATGGCATCAGATGAGGCTGGTTTTTGATAACAGGAAGCTTACAAAATAAATAAAATCGGAATATCTTGAGGTAAAAATTAAAACTACAAACTACGGTTTTGACAACAGCGTTGTTGCTTTTGGCATTACAGTAATTATGACGGTACTATAGACATCACATTATTCAATACTATACTTTCTTCAATAAGCTGCATGATTTTTTGTTAAATCATGCGGTTTTAATATTATCTTTCAATTAAAATCCCAGCAGGATTCTCCTGACAGCGTCAGGAGAGGAATGTGTCTTACTTGGAATACTGGTTCCGGATATACTTTTCTACCACTTCCCGGCTCATATCCCCCAAAGTACTCATGAAGTAACTGTGGCTCCACAGATGTCCACCCCAAAACTTCTGGTCACGGATCTCCGGATGCATCATGAAAAACTGTTTTGCACTATGCCCTTTCAGATATTTGACGATATCTGCGGGGGCATATTTCGGCTTAAAGCTTATCAACAGGTGGATATGATCCGGCATCACTTCCATTTCTTCGATGGCGATCCCTTTTTCTTCTGCCAGCCGGGTAAGGATCGCTTTCATATCATCTGCCAGATCCTGTGTCGTGAATGCCGGGTTCCGGTACTTTGTCACCCAGATCAGGTGGAAGTGGAAATTATAAATGTAGTTCCGTTCATGGATCGCTCCAGGGATCCGTTCTTTTTTCTGCATATGTATCACTCCTTTTTCCTTTATTATATAGCAGTTTCCCATTGTTTACAACCTGCATATGTGGTATAATAAAAACAAGAAAGGAGGGATTCATCCATGCGAAAAATGTCAGAGATGCCATACCACATCGGCTTACAGGTAAAGATCTACCCGTCAGATCTGCAGAAACATCTGATCGCTGTCAATGACGGGGCAAAACGTGCCGTTTATAACCATCTGGTCGCCTGCGGGAACGAACGTTACCGGCTGGGCAAAGCTGCAGGGATGGTCCCTGTCTACCGGGAACGGATCGATTACCTGGATTCTGTTTCCCATACGGTGAACCGGATCAAAAATGCACTGCCTTTCCTGTATGGGAAAGAAGTCGATGAACAAGCGATTGCCAATGCCGTCAAGAACTACCGCACGGCATGGAAGAACCAGAAGGAACAGCATCGTGGTGTGCCGACCTTTAAAAAGAAAGGCAGTGAGCAGTCCTACCAGACGAACGCACATTACTACCTCAACAGCAGAAAAGAACTGACCAGCAATGTGCGGTTTGAAGATGCCCATCATGTCACCCTGCCAAAGCTTGGCAGGATCCGTTTTGACGGTTCCCCGAAACTTGTTGGTGCCCTGCTGGATCGGACAGCCGATACCCGGATCGGGACGACCACCATCCGGCGGGATGCTGTCGGGGAGTACTGGGCTTCTTTCAGCATCGCCTCTGAGGAGCCGTTTTATGGTCCACTCCAAAAGACCGGCAGTCGGCAGGGGATCGATCTAAACCTGTTGGAACTGGTCAATGATTCCGATGGCGGTGCTGCCCCGAACAGACGGTTCTACCAGTCTGCCCAGGAAGTCCTTTCGAAGGCACAGCACAAACTGAGCCGGATGGGGGAACGTGCAAAAAAAGAAAACCGGAGTCTTGCTTCCAGTAAGAATTATCAAAAACAGCGGAAAAAGACCGCTTTTCTTCATCGGAAAGTTCAGCGTCAGAGAAAAGATTATCTCCATGTACTATCCAAGCGTGAAGTCGAGAACCAAGACCTCATTGCAGCGGAAGACCTGAGGGTAACAAACATGAAGAAGAACCACAAACTGGCAAAAGCAGTCTCCGATGCCGGTTGGCGTACCTTTTTGACGATGCTTCAGTATAAAGGAGCATTATATAGCAAAACTGTTGTTCTCGTTCCCCCGAACTATACGACACAGACCTGCAGTGTATGCGGTTATGTGATGAAAGGGGAAGAACACCTGACATTAAAAACCCGGGAGTGGGAGTGCCCAAACTGTCACACCATCCACCATCGGGATACGAATGCTGCAAAAAATATCTTGGTGCGTGGGATCGCCCTGTTAAAAGAGCAGGGTATCCTTTTGTGAAAAGACCCCTGGCATGGCAACTCGCCAGGGAATAACCGTCCGGTCATTGGCGGACCTCCACCTGTTACCTTGCGAGGGACAGGCGAGTCTGCTGTATCCGGATAAGTTGGTGTGTACCGGTATTCCTATAGGAAGTTGCTGGTATTCCATCAAGCTCCTGACAATGTCAGGAGTAGTTGACAAATAAAATCTTTATACTATCTTAATACAGAATCATAGACTTTTATACTATCTTTGAAAGTAATCATATATAATGATGTGAATGTCAAAAGTAAATTTTGGCACTTACAGATATAACGGGATTGCTCCATTGCCATGCAATTTCCATAATCTCAGAACGCCATATAATAAAATATATTACGAAGATATAGCATTAGAATTATTAGTAAGGAGTTATAATTATTTATGTCAAAGATAATACGTAAGAAGCATCTGACCTCTTTTCAATTGATTATTCTGGGCTTTGCAGGTGTGATCCTTTTGGGTACTATCCTGTTGATGTTTCCGATTGCTACTTTGGAGAATGTGCCAACGCCATTTTCTGAGGCACTTTTTACAGCCACTTCAGCAGTATGCGTTACAGGGCTTGTAGTAAAGGATACAGGAAGCTATTGGTCTGTGTTTGGTCAGACGGTTATTCTTGTGCTTATACAAATAGGAGGACTGGGAGTAGTAACCGTGGCGGCAGCGGTTTCTCTTCTTTCAGGAAAAAGAATATCTCTTATGCAAAGAAGCACAATACAGGATGCAATTTCAGCACCTAAAGTTGGAGGAATCGTCAGACTGACAAGATTCATCTTAAAGGGAACCTTTCTAATTGAAACAGTAGGAGCCATGTTATTGTTACCGGTTTTTTTATCGGATTATGGATTAAAGGGAGTCTGGATGGCAGTTTTCCATTCAGTTTCTGCTTTTTGTAATGCTGGATTTGATATTCTGGGAACAACAGAAAATACATTTCCATCTCTGATGAGATATTCTGGAAATGCCATCGTAAATGTGGTAATTATGCTGTTGATTATTATAGGGGGGATCGGTTTTCTCACCTGGGACGATATCTATATGAATAAAATGAACTTTAAACGTTACCGTATGCAAAGCAAGATCATTCTTGTGACGACGGCGTGTCTGATTTTCCTTCCGGCAGTTTTTTTCTTTGTCTATGATTTGAAAAATCTGCCTGCAGGGGAGCGTTTGTTAGCCGCCACATTTCAATCAGTAACTACAAGAACTGCAGGTTTTAATACTATAAATATTTCAGAGATGAGTGAGGCATCAAGTGCGGTTATGATACTGCTGATGCTGATTGGCGGTTCACCGGGCTCAACGGCCGGTGGTATGAAAACGACAACCTTTGCCGTCCTGCTTGCCAACATTGTTGCGACCTATCGCCAGCAGGACAGTGCCCATTTTTTTGATCGCAGAGTCGATTACAATGCAATCAAGCTTGCCTCTACTATCCTCACCATGTATATTGCACTATTTTTTTGGGGAGGAATTTTTATCAGTGCCTATGAGAACCTGCCACTGTCATCCTGCTTATATGAAACAGCATCAGCATTGGGAACAGTCGGACTGACGCTGGGAATTACACCGCAGCTGCATGTACCCTCACAATTGATACTGATTTTACTTATGTATCTTGGCAGAGTGGGTAGCCTTACGCTCATGTACGCAGCATTATCCGGCAAAAAAGCAGTTAACTCAAAACTGCCGCTGGAAAAAATCACTATTGGCTAAACAAAAGGAGCATTCCCGTAATCAACAAATATGAGCTTTGCAAAAAAAGAGAAACCCCTT
>OGUO01002588.1_pt1 | contig 10830 bp, 7 predicted proteins | sample 1553641 | NCBI WGS metagenome assembly OGUO01 (sample SAMEA2579980, study PRJEB22360) | human gut metagenome | biome: human gut; feature: human-associated habitat; material: faeces | place: Denmark | collected 2008/2010 | reverse complement strand
CTTGTGGGAATACTGCAGTCGGTTTTGAATTATCAGGAATATCAGGAATCTATGGACCAGCTGATGGAAGGAAAACAAATGTGGTTTCTGATCTTATCTATGGGAATCATAGCACCGCTTGCAGAGGAAATCGTTTTTCGCTGGCTGATCTATCTGAGACTTCGGGATTATATGCGAATGGGAGCAGCTGCTGTAATTTCTGGCCTGATTTTTGGAATCTATCATGGAAATCTGGTACAGGCTGTTTATGCGAGCCTTCTTGGAATAGTGTTTGCATATATTCTGGATATCAGTGGATGTCTGTGGAGCAGTGTGCTATTGCATATGGGGGCTAATATCTGGTCACTGATATCGCCGGATTTGTATACATGGATCATTGCCAGGAATCCGGCTGCAATCATGATATTATTCCTGATCTTACTGATGGTAATGATTTTGGGCTGTTTTTATTTTACAAAAAGAGTACAGGGAAGATCAAAACGAGTTATATAGCAGAGAAAAGTAAAAATTATGATACAAATGAAAAGCTTTCAGATGAAATAAAATCTGGGAGCTTTTTTATATAAAGAAATAATGGTAATTAGATTTCGGGGTTTAGAAAGATTTTATAATTATATAATTAGAAAGATTGCTCTTAAGGGGAATATATGATATCATAAGTGTATTAAAACAATTAATACACTAAATACACATAAAACTAAAATGAAAGGAGGTTCTATGATTGTTTTAGATTATCAGGACAGGCGTCCGCTTTATGAACAGGTGACAGAGAAGTTTCGAACCCTGATCTATCAGGGAGTTCTTCCGGCAGATTCCAGAATCCCCTCGGTGCGTCAGCTTGCGATGGAGCTGTCAATCAATCCTAATACAATACAGAGGGCATATATGATGCTTGAACTGGAGGGGCTTATTTATCCGGTAAAGGGCAAGGGGAATTTTGTGGCGGATACACAGAAAATTCAGGAAGAATCAAAAGAAAATTTCAGGCAGGAATTTCTGGAGCTTGTCAGAAAGGGAAACCATATGGGCTTTGAGGAGGAAGAACTGATCGCATTGGTTCAAAGAGGCTACAAGGAGGAACAGAGATGATTGAGATAAAAGAATGCAGCAAGTCATTTGGAACGCTACTGGCAGTGAATGATGTTTCTCTGGATATTGGAGAACGGGAGGTATTTGGGCTGATCGGAAATAACGGTGCAGGAAAAAGTACGCTTCTTCGAATGGCAGCAGGAATTTTGAAGCAGGACAAAGGCAATATCAGAATTGATGACATGGAAGTCTATGATAATCCAGCTGCAAAAGAAAAAGTTTTTTACATATCAGATGAATGCTATTTCCCGGCGAATTTCACATCCAGGGATATAGCGGCATTTTATCAGGTACATTACCCGAAATTCGAGATTCAGCGTTTTTCAAAACTGATGAGACAGTTTCAGCTGGATGAAAAGCAGAAGGTCAGCAGCTTTTCGAAGGGGATGAAGAAGCAGCTAATGATGCTTCTGGGAATCAGTGCAGGAACGAAATATCTTCTCTGCGATGAAACTTTTGACGGGCTTGATCCAGTGGTTCGTCAGGGAGTTAAGAGCCTTCTGGCAGCGGAGATCATGGGCAGAGAATTTACGCCGGTTCTTGCTTCTCACAGTTTAAGAGAACTGGAGGATATCTGCGACCATGTAGGTCTTCTGTACAAAGGCGGCATTTTGCTGAGCAGAGAACTGGAAGATATGAAGTTCCATATCCACAGGATACAGTGCGTGCTGAAGGACCAAAAACAGGAGCAGGAACTGAAACGGGAACTGGACATTCTCAAGATGGAGCATCAGGGTTCCCTTATCCTTATTACAGCAAGGGGAACAAGAACAGAGATCATGACACATATCAGGGGAAAAAATCCGCTGTTCTGTGAAGTGCTTCCATTGAGTCTGGAAGAAATATTTATCAGTGAAACGGAGGTGGCTGGCTATGAGATCCAGAATATTTTCTTCTAAATATATCAGAACCATATCAAAGGGAAAGGCATGGATACCGGCATTCCTGACACTTGGATTTCTTCTGGCATTTCCGGTGACAGGACTGGTAAAACTCGGGTCATGGCAGAATATGGAATATACTGTAGATCAGATGGGTGTTTTATATAATCATCTGTGGAAAGACGGATTTGTTCTGGCGGGAATGTTTGTTGCTGCAATCGCAGCGTTTATGAACAGTGTGAATGGTTTTATTTATCTTTATTCAGGCAAAAAAACAGATTTTTATCATGGACTTCCGCTGAAACGTTCTGAGATTTTTACAGAAAAAACAGTGACAGGACTGCTCTACTATCTGATTCCATATGTGATTATGGAGTTCCTTGCAGTCTGTATTGGGGCAGCCAGAGGATTTTTCAGTCTGAATATTGCGGGTATGGCTGTCAAAATGCTGCTTCTGCATCTGCTGATCTATCTGGTGATTTATTTCAGCATTGTGCTCATCATCAGCGTGACGGGAAATATGCTGATGGGTATTCTATGTCTGGGAGGGATGTACCTGTATGGTATTGTGCTCAATCTGATTCTTGTAGCCTATGGACAGTCATTTTGGCGTACCTTCTTCTCGGAATACCAGTATGGTGGCTTTAATACGCTTTTGCACTCTGCATCTCCGGGAACGTTGATTCTTGATATGGTCAGTGCTTATGCGGAAGGAAAGGCAGGAAAATTAGTTGCAGCAGTCATTATTCTTGGTGTTGTGCTTGGAGTTCTGGCATGGATCGCATATAAGAAAAGACCATCAGAATCAGCAGGAAAATCTATGGTTTATCCGTGGTTTTCAACGGTAGTGAGATTTATGGTCGTGGTTCCGGGAGGCCTTGCAGTCGGTTGGATATTCTATCCGCTCACTACAGGAAAAGTCAGAATCCTCTGGTGGATTTTCGGAATGATACTTGGAACAGTCGTAATACACGGGTTGTTAGAAACAATATATCAGATGAGCTTTCAGGGCTTTTTTGCGAAAAAAGTACAACTGGTAATTGCAGGAGTATTTGTAGCGGCCTGTGCGCTGATCTATCAGAAGGATCTGCTGCATTTTGAAAGCTATATTCCAAAACAGGAAGATATTGCATCCATGAATCTCAACATGATGTCTTTTGATCAGGACTATTATGAGAATGTTCAAAAGACAAAAGACGGAGCTTATGAAATAACAGCTGCAAATAACTGGGCAGAACCTGCTATGGCATTTACCGGTAAAAACGGTATAGGCGATCAGACTTATAAGGCTCTTCAGAATATCGTTGCCGACAATCCAAAAAGTGAGGCAATCGACGGAGATTATACATATTATTCAAGTATAAAATACACACTTAAATCTGGAAGAGAGATCTACCGAAAATACTGGATAGAGACGGAAAACTTAAGTGCTCTTGTAAAAGGATTATATGAGGAAGAAAATCTGAAAGAACAGAAATTTGGTTTTCTTGCTCTTGAGCAGAAATATCTGAAAAATATTGTACTGAATGATGCCAGTGGAAACGGATACAGCATCTTCCAGAATGATCCTGATAAAATAGAGCAGCTCCTGGAAGCAATGAAGAAGGATGTCGATGCTGCAACAGCAGAAGATTTCCTGCAAACACCGGAGATTAAGATTGATTTTACTTATCAGCTTCCTGGCAAACAGAATGTGAATAATATGATGCCGGGAAATACGAATGCAGATGTACAGTATGCAGAATGGATAGTCGGTATATATCCTTCATTTAAAAATACTCTTGCAATTCTTAAGGAAACAGGTTATCCTCTGACGGTAGAAGATCTGGATATTGAAAAGATCATGCTGAGCTATTTTAATGATGAAAATGGTCAGCAGGAAGATGTGACTTATGAAAATCCAGAAGAAATAAAAGCTCTGAAAGAGGCATTGACTGTAAGATATAATGGATACGTTGACAAAGATTCCGAGATCTATCAGAATATTTATGTATCTGTGTATACGGATAAAGGCGAGGCTGTGAATGCATATGGATTGAAGACAGAAAAGCTGCCTGATTTCGTAAAAGAAAAGATTACAGAGCTGGGAATCACACAGAGTAGTATACAGGTGGAGGCACCGGCAATAAATGAAGAAACTCGATATATAGATGATGATGATGAAAATCTGGTATCACAGGAAATCATAGGTGGAGCAGATGAACCAACTTCAATCTATCTGGAAAGCAGCAGCGATTCAGATTCATCTGAGACAGAATAAGGAGTAGATATGGCAAAGGCAGTAAGGCTGGACAAATTTCTTGCAGATGCAGGAAAAGGAACCAGAAGTGAAGTGAAAAAATTCATACAGAAAGGACAGGTTCAGGTCAATGGAACACCGGCTAAGAAACCGGAACTGAAAGTTGATCCGGATAAGGATGAAGTTATATTTGCCGGGAAAATGGTCAGTGCAGCACCGGAGTTTGTCTATTATCTTCTGAATAAACCTGCCGGCTGCGTCAGTGCCACAGAAGACCGCAATGACAGAACAGTAATGGAATATGTACCATCTGACAGGAAAGGGCTTTTTCCGGTAGGAAGACTTGACAAAGACACAGAGGGATTACTTCTTATTACAGATGACGGTATGCTGGCACATGAGCTTCTTGCACCGGGAAAACATGTGGATAAAACCTATTTTGTAAGAACATCAGGGGGCGCAGTTACGCAGAGGGATGCAGAGGCCTTTAAGAATGGCGTGGATATTGGAGTAAAAAACATTACGCTTCCCGCGGAGCTCAAAATTATAAAAAGCGATGCGATATCAGAGAGCGAACTTACAATATGTGAGGGAAAATTCCATCAGGTAAAACGGATGATGGAGGCACTGGGAAAAAAAGTAACTTATTTGAAAAGACTATCCATGGGGCCGCTGGCGCTTCCTTCAGATCTTCCGACAGGAAAATATCGTTCGCTCACCGAAAAAGAGCTGGAGCTTCTGAAGTCTGCCGGAAACCGCTGAAAAACAGAAAAAAATTGGAAAAATCCCCTTTACATAAGGGGATTTTCTATGCTATAATTCAGAAGTTGCAAAAATAAGCACGCACGGCGATTCTATAAGGATGGTGCCCTACGGTGTGAGGATGGGTCCAGAGAGAAGGCGACCTGTGCGGAAGAATTTAACCAAAAAGGAGAAAAGACATGAGCGTTATTTCAATGAAGCAGCTTTTAGAGGCAGGTGTTCATTTCGGACATCAGACAAGAAGATGGAACCCTAAAATGGCTCCGTACATCTACACAGAGAGAAATGGTATCTATATCATCGATCTTCAGCAGTCTGTAGGAATGGTTGACGATGCTTACAATGCAGTAGCAGATATCGTTGCCAACGGTGGACACATCCTTTTCGTAGGAACTAAGAAACAGGCTCAGGATGCTATCCGTACAGAGGCAGAGCGTTGTGGAGAGTTCTTCGTAAATGAGAGATGGCTTGGTGGTATGCTTACAAACTTCAAGACAATCCAGAGCCGTATCGCAAGACTGAAAGAGATCGAGACAATGGAAGCTGACGGAACATTCGACGTACTTCCTAAGAAAGAAGTTATCGAGCTTCGCAAAGAGCTTGCTAAACTTCAGAAGAACCTTGGCGGTATCAAAGAGATGAAGAGAATCCCGGATGCTATCTTTATCGTAGATCCTAAAAAAGAGAGAATCTGCGTACAGGAGGCTCATACACTGGGAATCCCGCTTATCGGTATCTGCGATACAAACTGTGATCCGGAAGAGCTTGACTATGTGATCCCGGGAAATGACGATGCTATCCGTGCAGTAAAACTCATCGTTTCCAAGATGGCTGACGCTGTTATCGAGGCTAAGCAGGGAACTGCAGAGGCAGATGGCGAGATCGAGGCTGAGTCTGAGGAGTTTGCAGCTACAGAGGAATAATTCGTATAAACAGAATATTTCAGGAGGAAACGAACAATGGCTATTACAGCAGCACAGGTAAAAGAGTTAAGAGAGATGACCGGCGCCGGAATGATGGATTGTAAGAAAGCTCTTACAGCTACAGAAGGCGATATGGATAAAGCAGTAGAATTTTTAAGAGAAAAAGGTCTTGCTACTGCTCAGAAAAAAGCTAGCCGTGTTGCAGCTGAAGGTCTTTGCAAAACTCTCGTATCAGAAGATGGAAAGAAAGCAGTTGTTGTAGAAGTTAATGCAGAAACAGACTTCGTTGCTAAAAACGACAAATTCCAGGGATATGTTGCACAGGTTGCAGAACAGGTTATGGAAACAGAAGCTGCTGATGTAGAAGCGTTCCTTGCTGAAACATGGAAATTTGATACAACTAAGACTGTAAACGAAGCTTTAGCAGCTCAGATTGCAGTAATCGGTGAAAACATGAACATCAGAAGATTCGCTAAAGTTGAAGAAGCAAACGGATTTGTAGCTTCTTACACACACATGGGCGGAAAAATCGGCGTTCTTGTTGATGTTGAAACAGATGTTGTAAACGACGCTGTTAAAGAAATGGCTAAAAACGTAGCAATGCAGATTGCAGCTTTAAATCCAAAATACACAGATGAAAGCGAAGTAAGTGCAGATTTCATCGCTCATGAAAAAGAAATCCTTATGGCTCAGATTCAGAATGACCCGAAAGAATCTCAGAAACCAGAAAAAGTAATCCAGGGAATGATTGCCGGACGTATCAAAAAAGAAATGAAAGAAATCTGTCTGTTAGATCAGGTATACGTAAAAGCAGAAGATGGAAAACAGTCTGTAGCTAAATACGTAGAACAGGTTGCTAAAGAAAACAGCGCTAAAATTGCTGTAAAAGGATTTGTTCGTTTCGAAACTGGAGAAGGTATCGAAAAGAAAGAAGAAAACTTTGCAGAAGAAGTTGCAAAACAGATGGGAAACTAAGTACATCAGCGAACTTTTTTGAAAAAAGACTGAAAACCCTATAAAATCAGGTGTTGTGAACTCTGTACTGTAGTTTTTGAAAAAAGCGTAAGTATCATAACTTATCATATTTTACCGTAAAGTATTATGTGATTTTGCGTCAAATTTGCGTATAAACTTGCGTAAAAGAAAGCGTAAGCTGCTTCAGCGAAGTTTACGCAAAAAATGTGAAAATCGCAGTATCAGCTACACATATACATTACCAATAAAAAAAGAAACTGTCTGCTAATTGCTTAGTGAGACAGTTTCTTTTTGGTATACAGAGCATTAGTGAAGCAAAAAATATTTTTTTACATTCCATTTTGTTCCTATTAAATAATACATCTCTGTATACTTTTATCTATTATAGAGCAGAAAACCCCATCCGACGAGTCGACACCACTGAAAAAGTCCTTATTTTACACAAAACGGTACAAGGTAAAGCATACTTATATGTTTTACACTACTATATATTGTATGTAAAAACAGTTTTTCAGTGCCCTCACGTTAGTCGGTTGGGGTAGTTCAAGCCCCTTTACAGACGATCAAAACTTACAGATACGCTTCATGATATAAGTGGTTTTAACACGGATTATCAATTCATTACCAAACGAAAGATGAAAGAAATTCAAAAAATTAGTAAAAGGAGATAAATTACTACATTGTAAAACGAAAACCAAAATCGCTACAAGCCTTAAGTTTAAAGTCCTATAGCGATTTTTTGCCTATTGAACTGTCAAAGACAGGATTATATTTTACTGTGAGATTGTGATATTAGCAATAGTGAAATGGGGCAGAGAAGAGATGAAAAGGCAGACGGATAAGAAACAAAGATAAAATAGTAAAAATAGAATAGAACAAAGAAAGAATATGGAGATAAAACAGAAAGGAATAAACAATGAATGTAAATCCTATAACAAGATTGGATTATCCAGATCCGGACGTGATCCGCGTAGAAGACACCTATTATATGGTATCCACAACCATGCACTTTATGCCGGGCTGTGAGATTCTGCAGTCTTTTGATCTGGTGCACTGGGAGCATGTGACTTATGTCTATGAGACGTTGGATCATACGGATGCGCAGCAACTGAAAAGCGGTCAGAATATTTACGGACAGGGCATGTGGGCAGCTTCCCTGCGCTATCATGAAGGCCGATTTTATATCTGCTTTGTGGCAAATGATACCCGTAAGACTTATTTGTATACTTCGGAAAAAATAGATGGTCCATGGAAAAAGCAGCTGATAGAAGGCTTTTATCATGACGGCTCTTTATTATTTGATGAGGATGGCAGAAACTATATTGTATATGGAAATGATGAAATCTGGATTACAGAATTGAATGAAGATTTGACTGCACCAAAGAAGGACGGATTACATCGTCTTTTAGTCAGTGATCATAAGAACCCGGAGCTAGGCTATGAGGGTTCTCATATTCAAAAAATAAACGGCTATTATTATATTTTTCTGGTTCATTCCCTGAGAGACCGCTGGATGCGGACGGAAGCATGCTTTTACAGTGATTCTCTGGAAGGAGAATTCACGGGTGGAGATGTACTTTGTGATGATCGTGGATATTGTGGACAGGGCGTGGCACAGGGAGGAATAGTGGATACGCCGGATGGAAAGTGGTATGCAATGCTGTTTCAGGATTCCGGAGCAGTTGGACGGATTCCTATTCTGGTTCCGGTTACCTGGAAGGATCATTTTCCGGTTTTTGGACAGAACGGACATGTGCCGGAAGAAATAGCGGTTCACAGTACCAGACCAGGATATATTTATCAGCCATTAGTGGGAAGTGATGATTTCTGTAATGGGCTGCTTCCGCGCTGGCAGTTTAATCATGATCCAGATCCACGGTACTATCATCTGGATGCATTGCAGGGAACCTATACAATTACAACACGGGAAGTTTGTACAGAGCTTACACAGGCAGTAAATACGCTTACGCAAAGGATGAGTTATCCGTCCTGCGCAGCTGAGGTTACTGTTGATGCTTCTGCATTGAAAGAGGGCGATGTCGCAGGTTTGTGTGCGTTGCAGAGCTGTTATGCTGCAGTTGGCATTACAAAACATCATGGAAAATATGAAGTCCTTATGCTGGATAAAAAAGAAGATGGTATATTGGATATGACGGAAGGAACTGTTGTTGAATCACACCAGATGGATTTTCGTCTTGAAGCAGATTTCTGTAACATGAAGGATGAAGCACGCTGCTATTACCGGGTAAATAAGGGAGACTGGCTACCCATCGGAACCGTGCATAAGCTGTACTTCAAACTGGATCATTTTACTGGTTGCCGGTTTGGTCTGTTCTGCTATGCGGCAGAGGAAACAGGAGGAAGTGCCTGCTTCCGGGATTTTAAGTATTATGATGTTGATGAAATCTCATAAAGATAGAACTGCATAAAATAAGTGTCGGAATTTACTCAAATTCTGTAAAAGATTCAGATTGCAGAAAAATCCGGGCATAGTATCAATGAATGATATTGCCCGGATTTTTTATATTTAGTGGCTTTTCTTAAAATTTAAATGATGATATAATGAGTGAAAGTGAGAATAATACATAAATGCATTTATTAAAGAAATAGCAGGATAGTTATACTTTAGCAGGAACAAAAAGGCCGATATATAGTGAGGAAAAAATATGGATGATACCGGTATAAAGAGAGAGCCAGTTATCAGAATAAGCAACGACAGGATGGAGGCATTTATCATGCTGCCCACTGTTGAAGAAGAATACCACTATACAGTGGATGAGGTGCTTGAAGCTGTAAACCGCAATGGTGTGATATACGGCATCAATTGCGAGACCATTTCAGATATGGTAGAAAAAAGACTTATGGGCAGGGAAGTGCTTTTTGCAAAGGGAAAGCCGGCTGTTGACGGGGCTGATGGATACTTTGATTTTTACTTCGACAGTGACTTGAACCACCGCCCAACGGTTAAGAGTGATGGCTCAGTGGATTACTGGAGTGTGCACTCGGTTGAGGTGGTCAAAAAAGGCCAGACGATTGCAAACTATTGTGAGCCTGTTGCAGGTGAGGATGGTATTGATGTGCTTGGCAGGGTAATTGCCGCAAAGAAAGGCAAGGGACTGCCACCGCTTGTGGGGCGTGGCTTTGACAAATCTGTCGATGGGCTTAGATATACAGCTGCTATCGATGGCAAAATTGAAAGGCACAAGAATCGAATTATTATTCTACCTATTCTTGAAATAAACGGTGATGTGGATGTGGGAACAGGAAATATAGATTTTGTCGGGGACGTGGTCATACATGGCAGTGTGAAGACCGGAGCCAGAATAAGGGCTGCAAAGTCCATCACGATAGATGGTGTTTGCGAGGGCTGTGTGCTTGAGGCCGGCAATGACCTGATTCTAAGGAATGGCATGATTGGTATGGGAAAGGCCCGGATTATTGTAAAGGGCAATCTGTTTGCCAAGTTCATGGAGTATACTGATGTGGAGGTAGATGGCTTTGTGGAGGCTGATTCTGCAATCAACTGCAATGTGGTCAGCAATGATAAGGTAATCTTCAATGGTGGACATGCAAGCATAGTCGGTGGAAAAGTATATGGCTGTGCAGGCATTGAGGTGCAAAACCTGGGTAATGATGCCTTTATCAAGACTGAGGTGCATGTGGGCGTGCATAAAAAGATTAAGATAAAGATAGCAGAGCTTGAAAAGCTTGTTGATCAAAAGCAGATGCTGCTTAACAATATCAATGCAGGCATAAAGCAGATAGAACAGATGATGGGCAGTGCCGCTGACGGTATGAATCTTGAGGAAAAGAAGCTTGCGCTTGTCAGGGCAAAAATTGAGAAAACAGCAGAGCTTACCGAAGATAAGGAGGAGCTGGAGCGGCTTAAGGGCATAGTGGAGCGCTCGACAGGCGCGACAGTACAGGTTTTGGAGCATGTATATCCAAATGTCGAGGTGTG
>OGUO01002582.1_pt1 | contig 10858 bp, 13 predicted proteins | sample 1553641 | NCBI WGS metagenome assembly OGUO01 (sample SAMEA2579980, study PRJEB22360) | human gut metagenome | biome: human gut; feature: human-associated habitat; material: faeces | place: Denmark | collected 2008/2010 | reverse complement strand
AGATCACCCATTCCGCCGATGATGATCAGCCATGTCTTTGGATGGGTATGCCAGAACTGATCAAAAGCACGAATCAGTCTCTCCTGACCCTTTTCGGGAGCGTATCGTCCGATATTGATGAATTTTGTATCGGAACAGTCCAGAATCTTCTGAAGCTTTCTAAGAGAAGCGTTGGATCTGGTTTCCGGATCAAAAGTCAGAGGAAGCTGTGCACGGGAACGGATATCCTCGATATCCATATAGTTTTCGATCACCTGCAAATTGTCTGTCCGGCCGCCAATACGCTCCACAGCAGGACGGATATCTTCGCCGACAGGAACAACCGAACCGCTGACCTGTTTCACCGTTGCATTTACGCCGATACTCGACATATTCGCCGCAAAACTTGCGTTACCGCGAATAACATACGTTCCCGTAAAGTTTTCCTCAATAGTACCGACGGTCTTTGTATATTCGCCCTTGCTGATAGAAACAGAAGAGTTACCCGTTACGGTATATTCGGGATCGGAAGAAGAAATCGTCACGCCGCCGTTTGTGAGCGTAAGAGTATATCCCGCAACACGCTCCGCATAATCAACAAGACAAGTCGCCGTCGCCTCGGCATTATTACGGCTCGTGACCATCACCTTAATTTGTTCGCCAAAGGCTTGCAAACATTCAACATTCGCCGTCAATGCGCCGTCTGCCGTCGGAGTTACGGTCACATAGTCGGTAACAGTCTTACCCGTCGCCCATGCGCTCGACGGATTAACGAACGAAACAGCCCAATCGACCGCTTTATTCGACGCTTTCTCCGGCAACACGGTAGCAGTCAAAGTATAAGCCGTTTCCGCTTGCGCCGAAACACCGTTTGCCGCATAGTTTTCGGGAGCAATCTTCGCGGACATAGCTTTTACCCCGCTACCGACGCTTTCACCGATAATCGCGCCGCCACTGTCGGGCAAGGTTGCCGTCTGTTCGGGAACCTTTTCGTTTTTGTTGATATTGCTGACTATCCCGAAGCCCCCGGCACCGATTACGATGCCGAGAACCAAGGACAGCAGATTTGAAAATATAAATTTTTTCTTATCTGTCATTTATGTACGCTCCTGATCAGAACACAAGTTCCGTCTTATCCGTGGTAATGCTTTCAACGCCTTTCTGTCCTTCGATTACGGACGAATCAAGGGTGATTCCGAAAGTCGCAAGTTGCGGTCCGCCGTTCGCGGTGTAAATAACGATTTCATATGCGTTGCCGCTGAATCCTTTAATCGCAGAAATCAATTTGTTTTTCTGCGCGTTGTTGGAATATAATTGTTTGCCCCAAACCGAATCGAACCAGTTGTAAAGCGTATCGGAAATATTATCGCCCGAAAATTCTTTCAGCGCGGAAGCCGATAATCCCGCGTTGGTGATAGCGGTTTTAAAGGCTTCGGTGGGTTTAATTGTATAGCGTGTTGCCGAATCCGTATTTGCGCGGGTATAAACGGTAGATTTATTGACGGTCATTGATTCTTTTGCATTTCTGGTCGTTGCAAAAGTCGGTGTCGCCGTATAAGTTTTCGTGCCCGTGGTGGAAAGAACTGTTCCGTCAATGGTAAACGAATAACCCGTAGTGCGCTGCAAATATTCGACGTTCAAAGTCGCATAAGCGGCGGTGTTGTCGCGCGAAGTGGTTTTTACAACGATTTGTTCGCCGAAAGCCGCAACGTTCTGAACGACTGCTGTCAAAGCACCGTCCGCAGAGGGGGTAACGGTTACGTAGTCGGTTACTTTTTTACCGCTTGCCCAAGTAGAACTTGCGTTCGCAAACGATACCGACCAGTCTACTTTCTGATTCGCCGCGTCGGCGGGATAAACGGTTGCCGTTACCGTGTATGCGGTTTCAGCTTGCACGCTTACACCGTATGTTTTATATTCCGCTACGGGAATTTTCATCGCCATAAGTCTGATACCCGCGCTTTCGCCGTTTTCGATACTGGCTTCGCCTTTGGTCGTGTCATCTTCGGGCGTGTTCGGTTCTTCCTGCGCGGGCGGTTTTAAATGTCCCCAGTCTTTGAAGCCGTTCGATACCACGCCGACCGCCGCGATTCCGCCCGCCAGCACCAACGCCAGCGCGCCGCCGAGAATCCCGTTTAATCTTTTACTCTTTTTATAAGAAGTGTTGTTTTTTGCCATTTTCTTTTTCCTTTGCCGCTTATCGCATACGGCTTCGCGCATTTTTTTATCTTTGTTTCGGCGTTTTTTCTATCCCGAAATACGCTACGCTTTTTTTATTCCGCTTGCCGTTTTCGTTATAGAAATGATCTACAATCTGCCGCTTCGCCGTTGCGTTCAGATCATACGTATTGCCTTTGTACGTCGGTTTCTTCTTGTCGCTCGCCGTTACAATCATATTCGGCATTGTTAAAGAAACCTTGCCCACAAAATGATATTTTGGGTTTAATTTCATTTTCCCGTTCTTGCCTTTCTGCCACGCTTCTTCGGCTGAAATAAGTCGAACGCCTTTGTGTTTTAAACTGTAATTTACGCTTGACATTTATCTTTCCTCGTGTTATAATAATAATCGCCACCAGCCCTATGTAACGGGGAAGCAACGGGAGTTCCGCGTTGACAGAGAAGAACGTTTGGCTTAAATGCGTAGGCTTCTCGCTTAATCGTCTTGCCTTTCGGCAGGGCGATTATTTTTTTCTATCATAAGAACGGTTGAAGCCTGCGCTAAAACTTTTACTCATAGCAGAAGTTTTACAAAAATCTTTCCGCATTTCCCAATATGGAATATTGTTTTGATTTTGTGCAAAGCCTGCGCCAACACCTGCCCAATATGCACGCTTTTCTGCCGCCGTATATTTCGATTTTCTATAATTTCTGTTTGCCATTTTCTTATGCTTCCTTACTGTTTGATTTCGACAACGACTTTCGCGGGATCGGTAGATTTTTTCGCTTTCTTCCCGCGCGACTTCTTCGCCGTAAGCGGGGGATATTTATCGGGCTTAGACCGCGCCATCGCCGTACCTTGCTTCCAACCCGCTTCGAAAGAAGATCGGTTTTCGGGCGTATCGAATTTAATCGCTTTGTTATGGTACGCCGTAGCGTAGCCCATACCCGAATAATACGCCCGCTTCTGCGCGCGGGTGTACTTGCTTTTGCCTTTCTGATTTGCCATTGTTTTATACCTGCCTTTATATTTTTTTCTTCACGGTATTCCCGCAAAGGTTTTTAACAAATTTTCCGCTTCAATAGTGCGGTTAATTATCGCGTTTCGGCTTTTCTTTCGGAATCGCCTTAACTTCTTTCATTTCTTCCTGCGTGCCCTTGAAAACGTTATCCGTATTCGGGCTTTCACACATTTCGCCGAACAATTTCGCGAAATCCGTTCGCGGCGTTTCTTCTTTTTTCTCTTTCCATAAATCGTTGACGAAAACTTGTCCTAAACCTTTGCCGCGCCCTTTTTCGTCCAAACCCTCGTTATATACCGTAATTTCTTCTTTCGTGATATTCACGAAACACGAAATTCGCCGATAAAACTGATTTAAATCTTCCAAGGAAAGCCGCCTTTGCTTGCCGCGGCTTTGTATCGGTTCTTTATACCATTTCCACGGCTCGTCCGTCGAAGTGATGATTATGATTTTTCCGTCAAAAATTTTATTGTTGTATCGTCCGATAATCGACGAAGCCGTGTGATTGTCAAGAATTTTCAGCATATCTTCAAACTCAAACCAGTAATCGCGGCAATCGTCAAGAATGATTCCCCATTGTCCTTTGTAATCCTGAAACGGATCGTTCGACGAAGAGGACATACAAAAATCATATTTTAACTTATCCCGTAAAAGTTTTTTCGCGTAAGTCGTTTTTCCCGTTCCGCCTTTCCCCGTGATAAACATTACTTCGATATTCCGCTCGGTATGTAAGGAACGGTATGCACACTCTAATTCCCAACGTTTTTTTAATTCCGCGTAATATTTCAGTTGTTTCTCCGCGGAAAGGCTGTGAACGTATTCGATTTGCTGCGCGTAACTGTATTTCGTGAAATCGCCGAACGTTCTTTCAATTTCCGCTTCTTTTACGAAATCGAAGTTTGCCGTAACTTCTTCCGGGGAATATCTGTGTTTGAATTGCTGACTTTCGTTTGCGTGGGTGAGATAATCGAGCATGGAGCCCGTTTTCTGAACTTTATTTACGTACTGCGGTTCGATTCCGAACCAACTTGCCACCATATCGAACGGAATCGTCGCGCGCCCGAAGTTCAGGTAGATGTGATAGTGCGGATCTTCCAGCACCAGTTTTCCGTCTTTCGTTTCCTTGTAATCCTTGTCGTGGCAGATGATTGCATACTTTTTTATCGTTTTATACCGTTTAATCGTGTTAATCGGCGGTTCTTTGAAATAAGGCAGATAATTCATTACCTCACATTCTTTCCCGCTCGGTATTTTCTTGCTTTTTTCAGCCGTTTTCTTTGATTTCATTTTTTTACCCCTCGAAACCAAAATTTTTCCCATTTTTCCCACTTTTTCCCAACGCTTTGGACAAGCCCCGTCGCGTTGGGAATTATTATGGAAAAATTTAAGAAATCTCTTTTAGAATAACGGTTTTATTCAGTTTATAATTGAATATTTTTTCTGTTGATTTTTTCCCGTTTTTCCCATTTTTCCCAAAAATAAGTTTTTTGCGCTGTTTTTATGCCGCAATTTGCCTGTAAAAGGGAAGCATTTATCTGTAAGATTCCGTATAAAAATATCCGTTGCGCTCAAAAGGGAATTTCGGGCGCGACTTCTCCCGTGGCGGAATCGACTTTCAAGGCTTGTCCTGTCTTTTCTTTCGGCTCTGCGGGAACGGCAGTTTGAACCGTAACGGGCGCGGAAACCTGTGCTTCTTCTTTCTTCTGACGTTCGGGTAACGTATCCGCAAATGCCGACAACAGCGTTTTGCGTTCCATATACCGATCGTCTCTGCCCGTTTCTTTGTTCTCGAAGTATTTCACTTCCACGGGTACGAGAATATCACCGCACGAAACGAAAAAATTCGTCGCGATCTTTTCTTTCCCGTCTTTCTGATCTACATACGGAACTCTTCTCTTGAATAAATTTACCTGCATAATTGTTTCTCCTTTGGCTATTCGCCGTTTAAAATATATTTACAAGGCTATGCGCCGTTGTATCTAAGGGGGAGTGACTTTGCGCCGTCACTCACGGCGGTTGTCGGGCGCAAGACTTGCACTTGCTTTTTTATGACGTCTGCCGTCTTTCCATAAGGAGTTTTGCCCGACATATATAATATAGTAAAAACAGACTACGCCTTTTCCGACGTAATCTGTTTTACGAAACGAGATATAAAAGTATAGTTATGGCGTAAAGAGGGTATAAAACGAACAGTAAAATAAGAACTTGCATTTTTCACTTTCATTTATGTCCCTCTCGTTACGCAATTTTACGGGGGAATATTCTACTTTTTTTTCTCGCCCCGCCTTTCGCAACAATTATAAAACAAAAAAATCGCCCGAATTTCCACGCGTGCAAGCATTGCACTTGACAAGTCCGCCGTATTTCGCTATAATTATTCAAGAGAGATTTTGCAATCTCGCGATTTCGTTTATTTTCGGGGTAGTGCGTATGATTATTCTCGGCATCGATCCGGGACTTGCCACAATGGGTTTCGGCGTTGTACAAAGAGACGAACGCGGCGTGTTCACCGCGCTCGATTACGGCGTCGTTACCACACCCAAAGAGGAGAATCTGCCCGTCCGCCTCGCCATTTTAGAACGCGGAGTCAATGCGATTCTCGATCGTTATCACCCGGACGAAATCGCTTTCGAAGAGCTGTTTTTTACCAAAAACATCACCACGGGCATCGCGGTGGCGCAGGCGCGCGGCGTGGCGCTTCTGGCCTGCGCGAAACGTTGTTCCGCTCTCTTCGAATACACGCCCATGCAAATCAAACAGGCAATCACGGGCTACGGCAAAGCCGATAAAAAGCAGATGCAGGAAGTGGTAACCACGCTGCTCAGATTGCAGACGGTGCCCCGCCCGGACGACGCGGCGGACGCGCTTGCCGCGGCGATGTGCCACGGCTTTACAAACCGCTTCGGTTCGCTTTTCACGGTGGGTAATACCACGCGCACGGCGGGCAACAACACGGCGCCCACCACCTATTTTCGCGACGCGCGCGATATCCGTTCCACTAAAACCCGCGCGGAGGCCGCGCTGGACAAAGCGAAAGTCCGGGCAAAAAAAGACGCGGAAAAAGAACGCGAAGCGAAGATAGCCGCACTGTATGCGGCGGCGAAGAAACGTTAAAGGAGCATTGAATGATAGCTTATTTAAGAGGGCGCGTCATCGATATCGGCGCGGAAACGCTCGTCCTCGAAGTGAACGGCGTGGGCTACGAATTATATTGTTCGGCAAGCGTGTTTTCCAAAGCACGCTTCGGCGCCGAAATCGAACTGTACGTTTCCATGCACGTCAAAGAGGACGGCATCACGCTGTTCGGTTTCGATTCGCCGAAAGAAAAAGAGCTGTTTGCGCGGCTCACGTCCGTATCGGGCGTCGGCCCGAAAAGCGCGATGGGGGTATTCACCTCCATGTCGGCGGACGAGGCGGCGGAAGCGATTATGCTGGCGGACGTGAAGAAACTTTCGAAAGCCAAAGGCTTGGGCAAAAAGACGGCGGAAAAAATCGTGCTGGAACTGCACGGCAAAATTTCGGCGGCGGAAGTCATGAGTCAAAGCGGCGATTTCGGCGTTCCGGCAGTCGGCGGAGAGAAGCTTTCGGACGTCGACGAAGAGGCGGTTTCCGCGCTCCAGAACCTCGGCTTTACCCGCAACGAAAGCGTTCAGGCGGTGAAGCGCGCGAAAGAGAGCGGGGCGAACGATCTGGAAACGATTATCCGCCGCGCCCTGCAAGGCTGATTTTTTCCGTATACGTCCCGATATACTGCGTCAACCTTGCGTTTCGCCTTCGGGCAGGCTTCGCCTGTTCCGTTGAGTCGGCATTATTTCTTGCTTTCCCCTTCGGTGCGCTACCGCCCCCCCTTGCTTTCCCCTTCGGGGAAAGTGTCTGCACAAGCAGACGATAGAGGTCAATTTCAATTTTTTGACTTTGATACAGCTTTCCCCATCGAAGCAAGTGTGTACAAACAACCGAAAGAAGTCAATTCAATTATTTTCCTCTCCTCCAAATGCAAATAATACGAACCTTGAAAAATCGGGGTTCGTATTATTTTTTGCAATGTTTAAGCACCCGCCAAAGTGCCATTTGAAGTTTTTCAAGATTTCTGCGCTCGCAAACTCAATAACTGTTGAAAAATTTAGAAATTTATGCTATAATATCTGTATCAATAATGGTAGGTAAACATAATGGCGTTTGATTTCAAAAAAGAATATAAAGAGTTTTATATGCCGAAAAACAAGCCGTCAATTGTTACAATTCCGAAAATGAATTATCTTGCGGTACGCGGTAAAGGTAACCCGAATGACGAAAACGGCGAATATAAAAAGTCAATCGGGATTTTGTATGCCATTGCTTTTACCATCAAAATGAGTTATAAAGGTTCGCATAAAATCGACGGTTATTTTGAATACGTCGTGCCGCCGCTTGAAGGTTTTTGGTGGCAAAACGGTAATTTGAGCAAAATCGATTATGCTCACAAGGACGATTTTAATTTTATATCGATTATTCGCTTGCCTGATTTTGTTACGAAAGCAGATTTTGACTGGGCGATAGAAGAAGCAACACGAAAGAAAAAAGAAGATTTTTCAAAAGTTGAATTTTTGACATATAACGAAGGCGTTTGCGTTCAGTGTATGCATATCGGAAGTTTTGACGACGAGCCTCAAACCGTTTCGCTTATGCACGAATTTATGGTTGAAAACGGATACAAATCAGATATAACCGAAAATCGTTATCATCACGAAATATATTTATCAGACCCGCGCAAATGTGCGGTAGAAAAATTAAAAACCGTTATTAGAATTCCTATCAAAAAGGATTAGCGTGTAACGTTTCAGACAATTCGATTTACGTTACTGACGCTTCGCCGGAAGGAAATAATACGAACACCGAGACAAATTCGGGGTTCGTATTATTCTTTTCTAACGATTATTTCGGTATCAGAATTGAATTATGAAGACTTACGACGACAGCCGGGCGAAAACAATCGCTCGGCTTTTTCTATGTCGAGAAGGATTGAAAAAATTGCAAAAATATGTTATACTCTATAAAAAAGAATATGCTTATTGTTTCAAAGGCGCTCGCAACACTTAAACTGATCGTTGACTATAATTCGTATAGAGGTGAAAAACATTGAAAAAGAACAAGAAAATAGCATTGATTATATGCATTTTGTTAGTCATCTGTAGTTTTGTAGGTGTCTTGATTTATTACAACGCCACCGCTAAACAATATAAAGAACAACAATACCTGCAAATCGACGGCTATCATAACGCAAAAATGAATTCTATCAAAAAAGGTAGAATAACATTATATCTTGAAACTTCGCTTTCTCTATCAAAGCAAAAGGAAATGCAGCTTTTTGACGTGCTGGAGCAAGATTACCAAACTCTAGAATCTGCATTGAACTTAAAGTCAAACGTAAAAGTCGCCATAATTTCCGACGAATATATTTTGTCATCAAACAACGGATTTCTCTATCATGATGGCATAGTCTTATGCAATTCAGGTGCATTTGAAAACGGAAAATATAAAACGGCACTTACGGGCGCTTATATGAAAACAACCGAAACGTGGAAGCAAGTTGCCGCAACTCATTATTATTTCAACGACGAAATAAGCGTAGACATTTCCAAATTGAAAGACTATTATGCACAAAACGAAGACGATTTGCTGCTAACGCTGTTTCAGGGTTATTTTAATGCATCATTCGCTTCGAATGAAGTTATAGATATAGCCGATATGACCGCCGTCGGTTTAGGAGAATACATCATCGATAACTATTCGTTCGACGCCTTTTTGAATGCGTCTTTAACGGATTACCGACGCGAATGGTTATCCCAAAACGATATAGACACTTCGTTTGATATTCCGTTTGACTTGTCGTGGCTTAGCGGAGCTGTATATTCCCAAAAACTCTTACAATACCCTCTCGTTATCGAAACGAAAAACAGAGTCTATTACCTTGATAGTTTTCACGCCGAACGAAACAGTGCAACATTTGATCATCCAAGAGCCGTTATAGAGCATTTGTCAAACGGAAACGCCGGTGTTAATAAAGTCTTAAAATACATAAAATCAAGCGCAACAAAAAACACTTCGGATACGATTCTGAAAAACGCCGATGCAAAAATAGAGTATTATATTTCATCTGATGAGATAGGCACAGAAGCCGATGTCAACAACAAAAAAGTATATCTGAAAGATCCGAGCGAATTCGTGCATGAAACCGCACATATTTTGACAATGAATAATAATCGGGTTGACGGCGCATGGCTCGCCGAAGGAATCGCAGAATACTTATCTCGTGAAATCAGCGGCGTAAATTCCGATATAGACTACAGAATGTATCATTCGTTCGTCGCTTCCGATGTAACGGGAGATTTGAAAAGTTTTGTTGAAGATGTAAAAACGCAATATAAAAGTTCCGGCGGAAGTTTCGAAAGTTTTGAAGCATTCGATTTTTATTTGCTTGAACAGTCAATTGCTTATGTCACTTTGACAAAGCCGGAATATAAACAAAAAATCAAATTTCCATATGCCACAACCAGTGTAAAAGATTTGAGATATTCTTCTTCAGGTGATAAAGGCAACAATCTCACATACCCGGAGTCTTATTTGTTTGTGAGATATTTGATTAACAAATATGGATTAGATAACGTTTTGAATTGCTGCTTGGCTTATGACTTGGAGCGATCCTTTAACGAAACTTATGATGTGATATATTCGAATTTTATTAGGTGCAATCGCAATTGATAGTGATTGGAACCCCGAATTACTTCAGAACTCTGTGGAGTATATGCTTTATATCGACAAATTTCTGGCAAATGTCGACACTGAAGAAAAACGTCCCGCAAAATTCAAAGAAGAGAACGCTGTGACTACGTTAAAAGAACTTGGCGAGCATGGGACTTGTTCAATTGCCGAATACGATATGCCGGAACATCAAGTTGAACACAACGGACACATGTGGTGGGCTTGTACCTGCACAGTCCGGAGTTGGAATATCCGGGAAACAGCATTTGCAACCAGTAAAAAAGAAGCAAAAAAATATGCCGCCTATCTCGTGCTTTGTGAGAGATACGGTCTACCGGATGAATTTGATGAAAGCAACGAATAAAATTTAACCACATATAGGGCTGTCGCGAGGAGAATTTGAATCCAATTCACGACAGCCCTCGTTTTGTTCGCTCTTTTCCCCTTTCCGCAGGAATATTTTCCCGTCTCCGTCCCACACTATGGAAATCCCCTGTTTTCTCTCAGAATTCACAATCTTTTCTCCAATTCCTCTTGACATCATCACGAATAACTGTTATAATGGTATCAAACACTACATAAAGCGGTATGATACACCCTATGATGCAGGAGGAAGCGGAAATGAGCAAGCAAAAGAAAGCGATTGTGTGGGGGGATTCCGTTGCGCGCGGCGTGATCTACGACGCAAATATGAACGTGCTGGCCTCGTCGTCGACGGTCGAGACGGTCTTCATCGACCCCAACGAGATCGCCGAGCAGATGAAGCAGCCGGAAAACAGCAACCTGCTCGACCATATCGCCCGCGGCCTGTCCGAGATCCTGGACGTGGAGACGAGCTTCATCTACGAGCAGGCGGCCGACACGGCCTACCGTTATAAGGTCATCCGACGGAAGATCTCCGAGGAGTTGGCCGATCAGGTGCGCGAATTCATCAATGAAAACGAGATCAAGGGCGTCTA
>OGUO01002581.1_pt1 | contig 10858 bp, 7 predicted proteins | sample 1553641 | NCBI WGS metagenome assembly OGUO01 (sample SAMEA2579980, study PRJEB22360) | human gut metagenome | biome: human gut; feature: human-associated habitat; material: faeces | place: Denmark | collected 2008/2010 | reverse complement strand
TCAGCAGCAGCCGTCTCCGCGGTTTTGCCCCCCCTGCCGCTGCCGCTGCTGCACTACGAAGTTTCCAGCGTCAACGGATTTTATCTGACGCCTTATTTCACCTTAGGCTGGCTGAACATCCCGGTTTTCCACCGCAATGCGGGTATGTTCAACGAGCCGGGCAGCCACCAGATTTTCCTGAACTTCGCGCTGCTGTTCCTGATGAGCGACGAAACGCGCATGGGCATGAGCAAGAAGAAATACTGCTGGGCAATTGCGCTGCTGATCGTCACCATCCTCAGCACGCTGTCCACAACAGGCTTTATTTGTCTGGGCGTTGTGCTGCTGACGGTGGCATTCCGCAAAAAGGGCGGGAAAATGGCGCGCAGCATCAAGATGGCGGCGTTCGTTGGGCTGGTACTGCTGTTTGTCATCGAATCTGTCACGGGCGTGGTGGAACGCAAGATTGTCGGACGAAATTCCGGCGGTTCGTTCTACACGCGGTGGAACGACACCTTCAGCGGCTTTGAAATCGGGCTGGAATCCCCCATTGCGGGGCAGGGCGTTTTCTCGGAGCGAAAGGCGGAAATCCTGCTGGAACACAGGGTGCAGAACATTTCCAACGGCTTTGCCGCCTTCGTCATGGATACAGGGTTGATTCTCCCGGCAGTTTGGCTGTGGCTGACGTACCGCGGTATCCGCACCAAATTTGCCAAGGCGCGTCTGCTGTATGTGTTGGGCGTTTTCCTGCTGTATTTCCTGTGCATCAACACGGAGGGCGTTTTCCTGAACATACTGTTTCTGGGACTGCTGGGCAAGTGGCAGCCGGACGCAGAGGACACGCCTGATCAGCAGGCAAATGCGCGCAGCCAGAAGAAGCGCAGGAGGCGCTGCACTGTGCCGCCGGAAAAACTGCGCCTGACGTTTAACACGCAGCCGGAGGACGCGGCGCAGGAGCAGACGGGCAAAACGGGCGGAGAGGAATCATGAACACAGCATCAAGGAGCGAAAACACGGCACGCAACATCGGTGTAGGCGCAGTACGGCAGGTGGTTACGCTGCTGTTGGCTTTTGCCGTGCGAACGGTGTTTGTGCGCCGGCTGGGCGCGGATTATACGGGTGTCAACGGGCTGTACAGCAACATTCTGGCCATGCTGTCACTGGCGGAACTGGGCGTGGGCAACGTGCTGGTGTACAGCTTGTACGCACCGCTGCACCGGGGCGACACGGGCGAAATCCAGCACCTGCTGGGCTATTATCGTCGCATTTACCGCCTGATTGCGCTGGCGGTAGCGGTGCTGGGCGCGGCGGTAATCCCCTTCCTGCCGCTCATCATCAGCAGTGAGCTGCCGATGGCGCAGCTAATCGTCTACTATGTGCTGTACCTGGCGAACTCCGTGGCATCCTATCTGGTCATCTACAAAACGACGCTGATTCAGGCTGACCAGAAGGCATATTTGCAAAACATGGTTTCCGCCGCGGCGCTGGTGTTGCAGTATGCGGCGCAGATCGCATGCCTGCTGATTTGGGGCAGCTATCTTGGCTATTTGCTGATTCAGATTGCCTGCACCCTCCTGCAGAACGCGGTACTGAGCCATTTAGCGGATAAGATGTACCCCTTCCTGCGGGAAAAGCAGAAACGTGCGCCGATGCACCGCAAGCAGGAACTGAACGACAACATCCGCTCCATGTTCCTCTACAAGCTGGCGACAATACTCATCAACAACACGGACAACATCCTGATTTCCATCATGCTGGGCACAGTGTTCGTCGGCTACTACTCCAACTACGCGTCGCTGACGACGTATGTGACGACGTTCGTTTCCATCGTGATTACCGGCATTTCCGCCAGCTTGGGAAATCTGAATGCCGAGAAGAATTCGGAAAAGTCATACGCCATGTTCCGCAACCTGATTGTCCTCTTCGGGGCGATTACGGGCTTCTGCGTCGCCGCGTACGGCGCGATTGTGCAGGATTTCATCCCCATCTGGGTGGGCGAAGAATACCTGATGGACACAGGGACAGTAGCAGCGGTGCTGTTCACATTCTACCTGAGCACCATCGTCGCGCCTGTGTGGATGTACCGCGAAACGCTGGGGCTTTTTCGGCAAATGAAATATGTTATGTTTATGACGGCGCTGGTCAACATCCTGCTGTCCATCCTGCTGGGGCACTTCTTCGGCGTGGCGGGCATCATCGGCGCAACAGGGCTGGCACGGCTCTGCACCATCTTCTGGTATGAGCCGAAAGTGCTGTTCCATCGCACCTTCGGGCGCAGCGCTGCCGCGTATTTCAAGGCGCAGGGCGGCTTGCTGCTGCTCAACGGCGCGGTGATGGCGCTGTCGCTACTGCTGTGCGCGCGGATGGGGCATACGCTGATGTGGATTATCATCAAGGGCATCACCTGCGCGGCGGTGACAGCGTTCCTGTACACGCTGGCGCTGGGGCGGACGGCAGAATATCGCTGGATGCTTGAAAAAGGGCGGAGTTTCTTGCGCAAATGGAGGAAGAAGGCATGATCGATCAGGAAATGCAGCACTGCCGCAAAATTGTGCGTTTTGACCCTACCATTTCAACAGCGAATCAGGGAGATTTCATCATCCGAAACGCCTGTGAGCATGTGCTGCACGACTGCTTTCCTGTGCAGCTGTCCGTCGCCGTGCCGGTTCGGGACAGGCTGTCGAAAGTGTCGATGAAGCACGTCGGCAGTGCGGATTTCGCATTTGTCTGCGGGACAAACCTGCTTTCCTCGGACATGCGCCGCCAAAGGATGTGGAATATCCGCCTGCGGGACGCGGTGATGATGCGCTACGGCGATTTGCACAAGCGGGAGCTGCTGAATTTCCGCCTGATTCGTGAGAAATTTCAGCGCACGCATGTCATTTTGCTGGGCGCGGGGTGGTATCAATATCAGGACGAGCCGACAGGGTACACGAAGCGGATTCTAAAAACGCTGCTGGATGGGCAGTACCTGCACGCGGTGCGCGACGAATACACGCGCCAGCGCCTGCTGAAGCTTGGCATCACGAACGTGCTGAATACGGCGTGTCCGACAATGTGGGGGCTGACAGATGACAAATGCGCGCAGATTCCGACGCACAAGGCGGAGCGCGTCGTGACAACGCTGACGGACTACCGCAGCAGCCCGGAGCAGGATGCGCAGATGCTGACCATGCTGCAAAAGCACTATCGCGAGGTGTATGTGTGGCTGCAAGCCGTTGAGGACTACGCCTGCCTGCGCCAAATGGATGCGCGCGTGACGCAGAATTTGCACCTGATTCAGCCGAATCTGCGAGATTACACGGCGCTTTTGGCGTCAGGCGGGATTGACTACGTTGGCACGCGGCTGCACGGCGGCATCCACGCAATGAACATGGGCTGCCGAAGCCTGATTCTGGCGGTAGACAACCGCGCAAGTGAAATCGCGAAGGACACGAATCTGCCCGTCCTGCCCCGCGGCGGGAATTTGGATGTGCTGGAGGAGCGCATCTGTTCCGCATGGGAGACGCAAATTGATTTGCCGACCACGGCAATTCGGCAATGGAAAAATCAGTTCCGCGAGACAGATGCAGAGAAAGTGCCTTGATTTTCGTATAAAATGCGGCTTTCTGCGCGGTAAGTATTGACAGCCGACTTGTAATTTGTTACAATATAGCTGGAATTGGGAAAGAGATTGCTATATCCACCGGGAGCACTGCGGCTCGCCGCGAAAAGAAAGATGGAAAGCAGCAATCGCTTGCCATTGGCACAACCATACGTCGTGCCGGAAGATTGCACAGAACAAGGAGTGAGGACGATGAAGGACAAAAAGTGGATGCGAAAGGCATTGTCTTTCCTGCTGGCTGTATTCATGGTAACGGGCAGTATGGGAACAGTGCTGACGGCGGCTGCAGAAGAGCCGGAAACTCCGCCGGCGGAAACGGTTAAGGTCGTGCCGACGGAAGCACCGGAAGCGACGGATGTTCCTGAAGCAACGGAAATCCCCGAAGCGACGGATGTTCCTGAGGTAACGGAAATCCCCGAAGTGACGGATGTTCCCCAAGCAACGGAAGCGCCCGAAGCGACGGATGTTCCTGAAGCAACGGAAATCCCCGAAGCGACGGATGTTCCCGAAGCAACGGAAATCCCCGAAACGACGGATGTTCCCGAGGTAACGGAAGCGCCCGAAATCGTGGACGAAGCAGCCGTAGATTACAGCCGTTCCGTGCTGGATAACGAGTTCTTTGACTCCGGCTTTGCCGCGACGTTCAGCAGCGCACAGCTGTACCTGAATCCGACGGGCGATGAGCTGGTTGGTCAGGTAACTGGCGTAGTGTATGTGACGCATCGTCCGCAGAAGGGTCAGCTGAATGAACGGATCTCCGTCTGCGTGTATGACCAGACGGCTGGCGTTGCATATGGCTATCTGGCGGCGGATGCAGTGCATCCTGTGCCGGAAGAGGGCATTGAGAATCAGCGTCACACCGGTGTTTTCGCGAGCGGTGTGGAAATGCCCAGTGCCCTGCTGGTACTTGCGGCTGCGACGGAAGAACCCGTTGCGACCCCTGCACCCACGCCCGTGCCGACCGAAGAACCTGTTGTCGTGCCGACCGAAGAACCCGTTGTTGAGCCGACCGAGGAACCCGCTGTCGTGCCGACCGAAGAACCCGTTGTCGTGCCGACCGAGGAACCCGTTGTTGAGCCGACCGAAGAGCCCGCTGTCGTGCCGACTGAAGAGCCTGTTGTCGTGCCGACCGAGGAACCCGCGTCGACCCCCGTACCTACGGACGTGCCGGATGACCTCGAAAACATCGACCGCGCGGATGTGATTATTCCGGGCAAACCGACGTTCGAAATGGACAAGGCGACGGCGGAGCTGGGCGAGAATATCACCTTCACCATCCACACGAAGAATGCCACCAAGATTTTGATGTACATTGACGGCAGCGTCAACCGCTACATCTACGACGTGCCCACCGACACGTCGACGCTTACCATGTCCTTCTCCTCGATGGGGAGCAACGGGGGCAAGCGCACCATCGCGTTCCAAGCCTACAACGGCAATACGCCCGGCGAAAAGTCTGATGTACAGACGATTACGCTGACGAAGCCGTCTGTCAAGCCGCAGGTGACGGTGAAGAATATCGACAAGACGACCGTGGGGCTGGGCGAGAACATCACCTTCACCCTGAGCGTCAAGAACGCCACGAAGGTGCTGATGTACATCGACGGCAGCGTCAACCGTCGCTTCGAGGACATCACCCCCGATATGACGGAATACACCTTCACCATGTCCTTCTCGTCGCTGGGAAGCAATGGTGGCAAGCGCGCCATTGCGTTCCAAGCCTATAACGGCACGACGGCGGGCGAAAAGACCTCCGAACGTGTTGTGACTGTCGCAAACGAAAGCCCGAACAAACCGACCGTGACCAGCTGGAGTTTGAACAAATCCACGGTTGATTTAAACGAAACCATCACCTTCACCATCAACACCAAGAACGCGACGAAGATGCGTGTCTACATTGATGGCAAGCTGAACCGCTACATCTACGACGTGAAGGACGGCGCAACGACGTTCCAGATGTCCTTCTCGACGCTCGGTTCAAACGGCGGCGTGCGCACGGTGGCATTCCAGCCCTACAATGGCAACACGCCCGGCGCTATGTCCGACACCAAGACGATTACCATCAGCGTGGCGAACAAGCCGCGGGTTGAGCTGCTGAAAATCAGCAATCCGAACGCGACGCTGGGCGAAAATATCACCTTCACCCTGCGCATCAAGAACGCCACGAAGGTGCTGATGTACATCGACGGCAGTGTCAACCGCCGCTTCGAGAACATCACTCCTGACATGACGGAATACACCTTCACCATGGCGTTCTCTTCGCTGGGGAACAACGGGGGCAAGCGTACCATTGCGTTCCAAGCCTACAACGGCGCAGTCGGCGGCGACAAGACCACCGCAACGACCATTTCCCTGACGAGCGGTTCGTCTGCTGCCCCCGTGATTGCGAATGTCAAGATTGACAAGACGACCGCCGTGCTGGGTGAGCAGATTAAATTCACTGTTTATCTGGACAACGCGACGAAGCTGCTGATGTATGTCGACGGGCAGGTGAACCGCCGCTTTGAGGACGTAACGACCAGCATGTCGAAGTACGAGTTCACGATGTCGTTCTCGTCGCTGGGGAATAATGGCGGCGTCCGTACGATTCAGTTTCAGCCTTACAACGGCACGACCGCGGGCGAAAAGTTTAAGGCGTACACGATTACACTGACGACGACCGTGGTCAACAAGCCGGAAGTCGTCAACTTCACCATGAATCCCAGCCGCGTGAAGCTGAATGTGCCGGTGATGTTCACGGTCAACACCAAGAACGCGACGAAGGTCGTCCTGTATGTGGACGGCAAGGCAAATACCAGCTACCCGACGACTGGCGATGTGACGGTTATCGAGCGCGCCTTCGCTTCGCTGGGCAGCGGCAACGGTGTCCGCGCGATTCAGTTCAAGCCCTACTACGGAACGACCGCTGGCGAACTTTCCCCGGCACAGTCCCTGACGCTGTATGTGACCGACGATCCGCTGACAGTGACCGTTCCTGCCGCGAAGCAGGGCGAGGACCTGACGGTGTCGTGGACGGCTGCTGGCGGCGCAACGAAGTATCAGCTGGGTCAGCGTCCGACGGCACGGCTGCGCTGCTGGGCGAAACGGCGGCGCTGAACTACACGGTGCCGGGTCTGAAGCTGCTGCAGCCGGGCGACTACACCATCACGATTAAGGCGCTGTCCGGCAATACGGAGCTCGAATCTGTCAACAAGGCATTCACCGTGACAGGCGACTTCGTGTTCGCGGTTCGTGACGACTCGACGGGCATTGTGGTCGTCAAGTACAACGGCACGGCATCGACGCTGACCGTTCCGAACACGGTGGCGGGTCTGCCGGTGGTGGGAATCGGCGCGCAGGCGTTTGAGGGCAACACGAAGCTCAAGAGCGTAACCCTGCCCGCGACGATTGAAATCATTGGCCGCCGCGCGTTCGCGGAATGCAAGAACCTGCTGGAAGTCAAGTAAGGGTTCATTGGGATTACGAAAGCCGGGGATTGCTGGTAAGGCAGTCCCCGGCTGTTTTGCTGCGAAAAAAACATACTTGCGATTGACGTTTCCCTGCCTATCTGCTATCATAAGATAAGCGCCCGCTATATGCCGCACACAAAAGGAGGTATGCCCTATGGAGCAGCTTGAAGTTCTGACCGAAGTGCAGGATTTGCGGAAGGTTTGGCCGCATGAAGCACTGGATTTTACGCCGTGGCTGGCGAAGGATGAGAACATCGCGATTTTGGCAAACGAAATCGGCATGGAAATTGCAGTCGATGGGACAGAATCCGCCGTGGGCGATTTCAGCGTGGATATTATCGCGACCGATATTGCAACAGGGCAGAAGGTTATCATCGAAAACCAGCTGGAAGATACCAACCACGACCATCTGGGCAAGCTCATCACTTACGCCGCCGGAAAAGATGCGCAGACGATTATCTGGGTGGTAAAGCACGCACGCGAGGAACACCGCGCGGCGATTGAGTGGCTGAATAACCACACGGATGATGACATCGGCTTCTTCCTGTGCGAAATCCACCTGTATAAAGTCGGCAGCTCCAATCCTGCGGTGAAGTTCAGCGTGATTGAGAAGCCGAATGACTGGATTAAGAGCGTCAAGAAAAATCAGCAGCAGACAGAAAGCCAGCAGTTCCGCTTGGATTACTGGACAGCCTTCAATGAATATGCGTATGCAAACGCGCAGTTCGCAAGGCAATTTGGCAAGCAAAAAGCATCAAACAAAATGTGGATGAACCTGAGCATTGGCTCATCTGTTTATGATATTTGCTTACGCGCGGTTAAAACAGAAAATCTGCTTGTTGTTGAACTGTATATTCGCGGCGACAAGGATCTTTATCATCAGTTATTTGAAAAACAGAATGCCATTGAGCAGGAATTGGGCGTTACGCTTGACTGGCGGGAACTTCCAGAAAAGAAAGCAAGCCGCATTATGCTGACACGACAGGTCGATTTTGACAATCGCAGCGCGTGGAATGCACAGTTTGACTGGATGATGGAGATGTCACTGAAATTCAAGAAAGTATTCAAGAAGTACCTATAATATGAAAATGCCCCCGGAAGCCATGCCTCCGGGGGCATTTTTCAATTTTCCTGCGTTATCTGCTTGCCCTTTTTCCCTTCTCCTTTTTCCACAATTCTTCCACCGAAAACTCCGCATGGCAGTTCGGGCAGGAAAAATACGGATTGCGGAAGTCAACTGTGCCAATCATCTTGCCGTCTTCCGTGGAAAAATCGTAGTTCTTCGCTTCTTCGGAACGGGAGTTCACCAAATGATGCGCCGTTTCCACTGTGAGTGCTGCCTTGCAGTGCGGGCAGAAATGCTTCCTCATGAACACAAAGATAGGATGCGTGACGGTGTACTTGATATTTTTCATCAGGACAGTCTCCTTCCCCCTTGATTGTAGCAAAAGCAGCAGATTTTCTATTCCCCTGGAAATAATAACGCCAAAATCCCCCGGAAGCCCATACTTCTGGGGGACAAACTATCTTATTCCGCCTTTGCGCTCTCTCTTGTATAATTCAGCAGCCCGCCATAGAGGATGCAGCCCTGCTGGCGCGCGGTCAGCGGCATCAGGACAACATAGTCCTCATCCTTCGTGTCATTATGCAGCACGAACGTGTCGCTGCCGCTTTCCACCGTCTCGCGGACGTGCGGCAGGCTCAGCGTGTCGCCCTGCGCGATGCGGTCGTAATCCGCCTCATTCTGGAACGTCAGCGGAAGAATGCCATTGTTGATAAGGTTCGCCTGATGAATACGGGCGAACGACTTCGCGACGACAGCGCGGATGCCCAGATACAGCGGGACAAGCGCGGCGTGTTCGCGGCTCGACCCTTGCCCGTAGTTCATGCCCGCAACGAGGATGCCGCCGCCTTCCTTCTTCGCGCGCGCCGGGAACGTCGCGTCCACGGGGGTCAGGCAGAAGTCCGACAAGTACGGCACATTCGAGCGGAACGGCAGGAGCTTCGCGTCCGACGGCGCAATGTGGTCGGTGGTGATGTTGTCCTCCATCTTCAGCAGCACCTTGCCGGAAATGGCATCCGCCAGCGGCTTGCCCAGCGGGAAGGGCTGAATGTTCGGGCCGCGGACGACCTCCACCGTGTCCTCTTCGCCCGGCGCGACCGGAGGGATGACCAGATTGTCGTTGACGGTGTACGTCTCCGGCATCGGGATGTCGAGGTCAATGTCAAGGCAGCGCGGATCCGTCAGCACGCCAGTCAGCGCCGTGACAGCCGCCGTCTCGCAGGAGACCAGGTAAATACCGGCGGACTTTGTGCCGCTGCGGCCGTAGAAATTGCGGTTGTTCGTGCGAACGGAGACGGCGTTCGTGCGCGGCGACTGTCCCATGCCGATGCACGGCCCGCAAGCGGATTCCAGAATGCGCGCGCCCGCCGCAATCATGTCCGCCAAAGCGCCGTTGCGCGCCAGCATCGTCAGCACCTGCTTCGATCCGGGGCCGATGACCAGGCTCACGTCCGGATGCACAGTCTTGCCCTTCAAAATGCGGGCAACGCGCATCATGTCGGTATAGGAAGAGTTCGTGCAGGAACCGATAAACACCTGATCGACCTTAATCGGGCCGCACTGCTTGACGGTTTCCACGATGTCAGGCATATGGGGCTTCGCGACGAGCGGCTCAAGCGCGGTCAAATCAATGTCGAGGATTTCGTCATACGTCGCATCCGGATCTGCGGACAGCGGCACGAAGTCCTGCTCGCGCTGCTGCGCTTTGAGGAACGCATGGGTGACTTCATCCGACGGGAAGATGGAGGTCGTCGCGCCGAGTTCCGCGCCCATGTTCGTAATCGTCGCGCGCTCCGGGACACTCAACGTTTTCACGCCGTCGCCGATGTACTCCATCACCTTGCCGACACCGCCCTTGACGGTCAGCCGGCGCAGGACTTCCAGAATAATGTCCTTCGCCGCAACGCCGTAGGACAGCTTGCCATGCAGGTGCACGCCGACGACACGCGGGCACGCCAGATAATACGCGCCGCCGCCCATCGCGACCGCAACATCCAATCCGCCTGCGCCGATGGCAAGCATCCCAATACCGCCACCCGTGGGCGTATGGCTGTCCGAGCCGAGCAGCGTGTAGCCCGGCACGCCGAAGCGCTCCAGCTGTACCTGATGGCAGATGCCGTTGCCGGGCTTGGAGCAGTAAATGCCATGCTTTTTCGTCACCGTTTGGATGTAATAGTGGTCATCCGCATTTTCAAAGCCAGTTTGCAGCGTGTTATGGTCAATGTACGCCACGGACTTCTTTGTCTTGACGCGCTTGACGCCCATCGCCTCGAATTGCAGGTACGCCATCGTGCCGGTGGAATCCTGCGTCAGCGTCTGGTCAATGCGGATGGAGATTTCCGAGCCGGGAATCAGTTCACCGCTGAGCAGGTGCGCGGACAGGATTTTCTGGGTCAGATTCATCGCCATGAGGAAAGGACTCCTTTCATAATAAGAAAAAGCAGTTGCACAATGCCCAAACGGGCAGAAACAGCCGAATGAACAGCTTCATGATACAGGATTCGGCGCGGTGCGTCAATGCTTTCGGGCGGAAAGAACACAAAAAGCGCAGGCTATGAAAAACTCTCCGGATGTTTTAGACATACAGCCTCTTGACAACAAAGCTCCTATATGGTATTATTTGAAGTAAACTACTATATAGGAGCATTTGCATGAAAATGAACGGCGGATTTCTTGTTACCAAAATAAAACAGCTTGGAGACCGAATCTTTGAGAAGATTCTCAGCGAAAAGAATATTGATGCGTTCAATGGAGCCCAGGGGC
>OGUO01002579.1_pt1 | contig 10860 bp, 9 predicted proteins | sample 1553641 | NCBI WGS metagenome assembly OGUO01 (sample SAMEA2579980, study PRJEB22360) | human gut metagenome | biome: human gut; feature: human-associated habitat; material: faeces | place: Denmark | collected 2008/2010 | reverse complement strand
GCCGACTTTGGGGCCGTAGGCGTCGGCGGCCCGAGCTCGCGCCAGCCGCCCGCATCCTGCACGGCGCATTGCAGCGCCATGTCCCAAAGCTGCCCCCATACGATCACAATCGCGTCCCGACCGTCGCCGAGGTCGAGCGCCTGCATGTCCGCGTTCCCGTAGAGGGCGGGATCGCATGCCCGGAGGCAAAGCACGACCTTGTTGTCCGCCGTGAGAAACGGGATGCCGTCCTCGGTCAGCCACAGCGCAACAACCTTGTCGTTGCCGTCGCCCGCCGTGTCGCCGCTGACGGACGGCAGTGCCTGCTTGGCGTCTCCATCTGCAAGTGCCGCCGCAAGCAGCTCTGCGAGATCGGAATTTGCAAAGTCGGGGAACGCGCTGTGCACCGTGACTTCTTCGGGCGCGTCCGCACCGACGTATACCAGACTGTAGCGGACATAGACCGTGCCGTCGGGGCACGGCGCGGCGAAAATACCGCCGAACGGCGTGTGCGTCACCTCGCCTGCGGCGCTGCACGGCACATCATATTCCGCCGACAGTTCCTGTCCGAGATGGTTGACCACCGTCCGCGTCACGCTGACACCGGTCGCACCGTCCGGCACGGACAAACGCAGCGTCGTACCCCATGCGGCAAGCTCGCTTTCGGGTGAAACCACAGGCTCGGTGGATGCGGCGGATGTTGACAGCTCTGTGGATGCGGTCGTTGTTTGATTCGGGGGTGTAGTTTCATTTCCGCATCCCGCAAAAGCGAAAATGCAAATCAGAAATGCAGTAATCGTTGAGACGAAGTATCGCTTGCCGTGAAACATAAGAATCTCCTTTGCTATTGGTTAAATTTAAGGCTTGTAGTTGCAGATGATGCACTTCATATAAGAAGTGCTGTATTCATGCGCGCCTTGATGCTCATTTCCGCATGAAGAGCATTTGATTCTGTGGGTTGTAGTTGTGGTTGAAATTGTAGTCGTGGTATGCTTATGAACCGATACAGCGCCGCTTGCTACTTCACTATTATAGTAGTTGGAACCGAGATTGTCATAATAATAATGGAGAATTTCATCTCGGGTATAGCTATTGTTGGTAGCCAGATATTCGGCACCGAGCTGCTTCAACCTTCCACCGTATTGCCCTACATTATTGTTGCTTCCTGCTGAGTGAAAAGTAGGGAAAATTCTATTTCTGGCATCAAGGACAAAGTAGTTCCAAGTGTTGTCGACCGCAGTTTGCGTTTTGCTTGTGGGTGTTACTGTTGGATTGTAGCATTGTGCAGAGGCACTTGAATCTGTAATGTGATAGCCTTTGCTGATGCTGTTGTTATACAAATAACGATGAAATGCAAAGCACTTTACAGCAATGGCTACGGCTTCGCGTGCAGCGGAAGAATAGGTATTCTTCCCAAACTCATTTTGCAGGCAGATATAGCAGTATTCTTTGAAATTAACAGTGACAATTGTATTTAAGACGCTGGCGCTTTCTCCCGAATACTGCTTAGTGCGATATACTTTGATTTCAGAGGGCGTATACAGAATATTCGAAGAAATGGGGGTATCCACTCCACACATATTCACATCGGACATAATCATTTGTGCGTATGTTTTGTCCACCAAAATGATATCCGCCACATACCAGTTTTGCTGTTCATTTACGAGAACTGCACAAAAATAATTCTGTCCGTTATGCAGACCAAAGCTTTCTTCTTCATAGTTTACGGTGGCTGCAATTAAACCTGTCTTTGTTTCTGTATATTCGGTGTATGCCGCCTCATCTACATAATCGGTCAGCATATCCGAGACATCCCATCTTGTTTTGTCAAGAGAAATAGATGCGATGTTGAAAAGTCCGACGTGATTGTCCGCATTGATTTCGTTAGTATAAATCGCAGTCATCATGTCCCGATCCTTTGACGGCGACATATTTGCAATTTCGGTATACTGCTTATTGTTGATGGCAGAGAAGTAGGCTGAAATGATAGAGTCCATGACACTTCCCGGCGAGGGTGCAGTTGTGATGTTGGTTGTGATGTTTGCGGCAGAACTGTCAGCCAAAGCCGATGCACATAAACTGAACGACAGCATCAGAACTAATGCAAGACTGAGAATCTTTTTCATATTTCCTCCGTATGTATTTTTCAAAATTCTTAGTTATGGTTGAGTAATGTTTAGCTGTTTGTTTTTTCGATAGTAATTGGTTTGCTTGCAGTACCATTAATCTCGATTTCAACGATTAGCTTATATGTCTTTCCCTTTGAAACCTTCGCGGTCTTTGAGCAGTCAATGATACCATATCCTGTTTCGTTCCAGGTATTGATGACAGTATTGGACTGACAGAGTTTCATTGTGACATCAATTATGTCTGTGCCTTTGTCGCTTAAAACGAAGACTGCACATGTTGCCTCTGTACCGTTGAAATTGAGATCTGAATTTATATTTGCAGCACGCGTGGACAGCCCCTGTACAGTTGTTGCCAAAAGCAAAGCGAATACCAGCATGATTCCGCAATATGCTTTTTTGAAACGCAAAACGCTCACCTCCCTTCTCTCGCCTATCTAATACGATGAGAAACGGGAATTTTGGACACGCCTTGCAAATTATTTTTGAATGGGGATGGCTTCGACGCTTTCGGCGAGGCGGATCAGGTCTTCTTCGTCCAGAAAAGCCGAGAGGAAAAATGCCGTGTTGTCGGGAAGAACCCATAATACCGAATTGGCGGTATTTTCATCGTGCGAAAGGAGAAGGTCTGCATCAATTCCGTTGACCTTGGTAGGTGTCAACTCGGAATAGGTCATGTCAAACAGCCAGAACTGTTCATCGGCATTATGCGCATACATGAATTTCAGGAATTGCTCTTCGCTGTCTTTGTATACCTTTGCAACCATGCCGTTGTCTTCTTTTTCAAAAAACAGGGTATAACCGTCGGGTATTGAGGGCAGCTCGTATCGCACAGTCGGTTCGCTCGGAGGCTCGGCATTCTCATATTTGTAGGCAAAGTATGAATTGTAAAAACCTTTGATCCAACCGACGAACTCTGCCCGCGCCTTAACATCAAGCATCAACCAGACGCTGCCCGAAATCAGCATGACCAGCAGAATCGCCGCCGTATATCGTACAAAGGTGCGCAGGGCGGTGAAATTCGCTTTTCGGTGCAGCTTCTCGATTTTTTGATCGAATTGTGCTGAAAAAACATGCGGCTCTTCAGCGTCGCAGGTGCTTTCAAAAAACTGTACATAGATTTCGCCGGATTGCAGAGCCGCCTCGCGAAGCATGGATTCCGAAATCATCGCTTGCTTCCTCCGTTTTCGTACAGATTTTTCAGATTCTGTTTTGCCCGTTGATCGGCTTTTTGCGCACAGAACAGGGAAATGCCCAGCATTTTTGCGATTTCATGCAAATTGTAGCCGTGTACATATTTCAGCCAGATGATCTGCCGCTGCAAGTCGGGAAGACGCAGGATGCAGTCGGCGAGAAAATTTTCGCATGCGGGTATCTGCACTTCGTTTATCGCGTCTTCATACGCGCATTCGGGGTGCCGTCCCCGCGTGCGGAGCATATCTGTGACGCGGTTGTCGACGATGGTGACGACCAGCTGCTTTGTCCGCGGGTCATCCGGGTCGATTTTCCGGATGTTTTCCGCGATTTTGACAAATGCATGGTGTACGGCATCTTCGGCGTCCTGCACATGGTGCAGGCGTGCATAGGCGACATGATACATCAGCCCGCGATAGGTATTGTATATTTGTTCAAACGCAGATTTGTCCGTATCGGACGAAATCATTTGCAGATAGATCAGCATGCGGAGTTCCTCTTTTGCAGTGGTGCCCTTGTCGATCGAGGGTATCTAAAGCGTACCAAACTGTTCCGTCTTTGTCAAGTCTTATGTTGCGTCCGGCGGCTTCCGATGCTTTTTGCTGTTGACTTCTTCCGCAGTTTCATATATAATAGCTGTGTTTACACATGGGGGAAGACTATGAAGACTGTCAAGCGCTTTTGCGCGTACTACAAGCCGTATATCGGGCTGTTCTGCCTGGACATGCTCTGCGCGCTCGGCGTGGCGCTCTGCAATCTGTTTTATCCGAAGCTGACCGGCATCATCATCGATGATTTCATTCCGGATCAAAACGTGCGCGCCATCCTGATCCTTGCCGCCGTGCTGGTGGCGCTCTATTTCCTCAAAAAGCTGATGAATGCCTTCATTCAGGACTACGGGCATCGCATGGCGACCGATATGCAGGCGGACATGCGCCGCGATCTGTTTGACCACATCGAGCGGCTGCCGTTTTCCTATTTTGACGACAACAAGACCGGCGCGCTGATCTCGCGCATCGTCGGCGACCTGCTCGACGTGTCGGAGCTGGCGCACCACGGGCCGGAGGATCTGTTTCTCTCCATCGTGCTGCTGATCGGCTCGTTCATCCTGATGGCACAGGTCAATTTGTGGCTCACGGTTATTATCTTCGCCTTTGTCCCGGTGATGATCGTCTTCGCCATGCACATGCGCAAGAAGATGAGCAAAGAGTTCCGCGCGATGCGCGTGGAGAACGCCGTCATCAACGCCGCGATCGAGAACAGCCTGACCGGCGTGCGCGTCACCAAGGCGTATGTCGCGAAGGACTATGAGGAGAAGAAATTCGCCGCCGTGACCGACGACTATGTTGCCGTGCGCCGCCGTGCGCTGCACGCGATGGCGCAGTTCCACAGCGGCTCGACCTTCATGTTCGATTTGCTCAAGCTGCTTACGCTGGTGTCCGGCGGGCTCTTCTGTATCTAGGGGAAGATTACGCCCGGCAGCTTTGCGGCGTTCCTCATCTATGTCAATGTCTTCACCGACCCGATCAACCGCATCGTCAACTTTGTCGAGCAGTTCCAAAACGGCATGAGCGGCTTTGAGCGCTTCTGCACGATCATGGATACGCCGGTCGAGGCGGACACGCCGGGGGCTGTTCCGCTCGGCGAGGTACACGGCGACATCGCGTTTGAACACGTCAATTTCCGCTACGGCACGTCGCGCGAGATTCTGCACGACCTGTCCTTCAACATCAAAGCCGGGCACACGCTGGCGCTGGTCGGTCCGTCCGGCGGCGGCAAGTCCACCATCTGCAACATCATCCCGCGCTTCTATGAGATCGAGGGCGGGCGCGTCACCATCGACGGGCGCGACATCCGCACGCTCACGCTGGATTCGCTGCGCCGCGGCGTCGGCATCGTCTCGCAGGACGTCTTCCTGTTCGACTCCACCGTCCGCGACAACATCACCTACGGTGCGGGCGAGGTCAGCGAGGACGAATTGATCACCGCCGCGAAGCGCGCCAACATCCACGACTACATCATGACGCTGCCCGACGGCTACGACACGCAGGTCGGCGAGCGCGGCGTCAAGCTGTCCGGCGGACAGAAGCAGCGCATCGCGATCGCGCGCGTCTTTCTCAAGAACCCGAAGATTCTGATCCTCGACGAAGCGACCAGCGCCCTCGACAACGCCACCGAAAAGCTGATCACCGAAAGCCTCGACGCGCTCTGCGTCGGGCGCACCACCATTGTCGTTGCGCACCGCCTTTCCACGGTCAAGCGCGCGGATGAGATCATCGTCATGACCGACGAGGGCATTCACGAGCGCGGCACGCACGATGAGCTGATGGCACAGAACGGCATCTATAAGGAGCTGTACGAATACCAGTTCCGTACCTAAGAGATTCAAACACAGGAGATATACAGTTATGGCAGAACGAGTTGAACCCCGCACCCTGCAGGGGACGATGGAATTGCTTCCCCCCGATCAGATTCTTTTCAACCGCATGTACGACACCATCCGCGGCGTGTATGAGAGCTTCGGCTTTCTGCCGCTTGACACCCCGGTGCTGGAATACGCCTCGGTGCTGCTCGCCAAGGCGGGCGGCGAGACCGAGAAGCAGATTTACCGCTTCACCAAGGGCGATGCCGATCTGGCGATGCGCTTTGACCTCACCGTGCCGCTGGCGCGCTATGTTGCGCAGCACAAGGCGGATCTGGTCTTCCCGTTCAAACGCTATCAGATGAGCAAGGTCTACCGCGGCGAGCGCCCGCAGAAGGGACGCTTCCGCGAGTTCTACCAGTGCGACATCGACATCATCGGCGCAGAGTCGCTCGACCTCATGTATGATGCCGAGATGCCCGCCGTCATTTACAACGTGTTCACCAAGCTGGCGTTCGGTGATTTCGTCATCCGCATCAACAACCGCAAGGTGCTCAACGGCTTCTTCGCCTCGCTCGGCTTTGCCGAGAAGATCGGCGACATCCTGCGCACCATTGATAAGCTGGAGAAGATCGGCGCGGACAAGGTGCGCGCGGAGCTTGCGGAATACGGCGTTGCCGGTGACGCGGCGGACAAGATTCTCGCCTTTATCGGCATCGGCGGCAGCAATGACGAAGTGCTTGCGGCGCTGCGCGCACTCGACTGTGACGACGCGACCTTCCGCGAGGGCGTGGAGGAGCTTGACAAGGTGGTGCACTATGCCTACCTCTACGGCATCCCGGAGAAGAACATTGCGATCGACCTGACCATCGCCCGCGGGCTGGACTATTACACCGGCACGGTCTATGAGACCAAGCTGGTGGACTACCCCACGCTCGGCAGCGTCTGCTCGGGCGGGCGGTATGACAACCTCACCGGGTACTACACCGACGACCACATGCCCGGCATCGGCATTTCGATCGGCTTGACCCGTCTGTTCTCGCAGCTGCGCGCCGCCGAGATCATCACGGACACGAAAAAGAGCCTCTGTGATGTCCTCTTTGTCCCCACCGACAAGGCGCACATGGACTTCGTGCTGGGGAGCGCTGCCGAAATGCGCGCGGCAGGGTTGAACGTGGACGTGTATTGCCTCGACAAGGGGATGAAGCCGAAGATGAAGTTTGCCAACCGCAGCGGCATTCCCTATGTCGCGCTCATCGGCGAGGACGAGGCGGCGGCGGGCAAGCTGACGCTGAAGAACATGGAGACCGGCGAGCAGGAGCTGCTCGACGTCTACGCCGCAATCGAAAAGATCAATAAATAAGAAATTATAAGGATAAAAAGAACGCCTTCCCGCACGGGAAGGCGTTCTTTGCATGATTCTTTTGCGGCTTCCCCCAAGGGGGAAGGCTCAGTTACGGCGGGAGGCAGACGGCGCCCTACGGTATGTACGCGATTTTCGCTAACCGGTTGGTGTCTGCGTCTCAGTCCTCGTTTTTCATATGGACATCGAGCTGATTGAACGGGATCTCAATGCCGACCGTGTCAAAGGCTTTCTTCATATTGGTGTTGAGATCAAAGTAGAGCGTCCAGTAGTCACCGGCATTGCACCAGGCGCGCACCGTATAGGTCAGGGCGCTTGCGTCCTGACTGAGCAGACCGACAAAGGGCGCGGGATCCTTCAGCACCAGCGGGTTTGCCTCGACGACTGTGCGCATCACTTTTTCCGCCTTGTCGAGATCGGTGGTGTAGGCGACCGAGAAGGTCATATCCACGCGGCGGCGCTCCTCCATGCTGTAGTTGACGACCGTTGCGTTGGAGAGTGTGCCGTTGGGAATGGTAATGGTCTTGTTGTCCGGCGTGCGGAGCACGGTGTAGAATACGCCGATCTCCTTGACCGTACCGCTGTCGGTGTGGTTGTCGATGTAGTCGCCGACCTTGAAGGGGCGGAAGAACAGGATCATCATGCCGCCCACCAGATTGGACAGGCTGCCCTGCATGGCAAGACCGATGGCAACGCCGGCGGTGCCGATGACCGAGGCGAGCGCCGTGCCGTTGATGCCGAGGATTGATGCGGCGATGATGACGATCAGCACTTTTAAGCCGATACTGATGAATGAGCTGATAAAGCTGCGCGCACTGTCGTCCATATGCTGAAAATGCTTGCTGCGGTGGATCAATTTTGAAATCTTGCCCGACAGCTTGAAGCCGATCAGGACAAAGACGATCGCGCAGATCGCCGAGAAGAGCAGGTTGATGCCGCCCGTGGCGATAAAGGACTTGATGGTGTTCAGAATTTCCATGACTGCCTCCGAAAATAACAGGATGACATGATTATATATGATGCGGCGAAAAAAGTCAAGCCGTGCGCGCCGTACCTTCGGATTGAAAATGCAGCGCGTGTCTTGCATTTGTCACCGAAAAACTTGACAATTTCACCGAGCGTGGATTTGCCTATGGCAATCCGGTGTGTAATATTGTATAATAAATCTACACGATTCTACATGTACATGACTGGAGGAAAAAGTATGAAAAAATGGCTTGCATGCATGCTTGCCGCGGCGGCGCTGTGCAGCGTTTTGCCCGTATACGCGGCGGGCGGGCTGATCTCACCCGCACCGACGGCATCTGCGGCGCGCCCGACCGCGGGCGGCGCAGCCGACGCGCTGTACGCGCTCGGACTCGTCGGCGGCTACGGGAAGAATGCGGACGGCAGTGTGAATTTCGCGCTCGGCGACAAGCTGACGCGCGCACAGGCGTTCGTCCTCGTGGTGCGCTTTGTCGGCGCGGAGAAGGACGCAACGACCAGCGTGCAGAGCCACCCGTTCACCGACGTGCCCGCATGGGCGAACCCCTATATCGGCTACGTCTATGCAAACGGTATCACCAAGGGCGTGAGCGAGACGAGGTTTGACCACGACACCGAGGTGTCGGAGGCGGCGTTCCTCACGATCATGCTGCGCGTGCTCGGCTACAACGACGGCGCGGGCGACTTCAAGTGGGACGACCCCTATACGCTGGCACAGTCGGTCGGTATCGTGGACGCAAAGGCGGACACGTTCAACCGCGGCAGCGCGTTTGTCATCTGCTACCGTGCGCTGACCGCGACGGTCAAGAGTGGGAACAGCATTGCGGAGCAGCTGATCGCCAAGGGCGTCTTCACGAAGGAAGCCTATGATAAGGCGATGAATCCCGGCGACGATACACCGATCGTCATTCCCGGCGAATCGACGCTGAAGACGGTGATCACCCCGATCGCCGAGCTGAACACCAAGGGAGAGGACGGCGATCATGCGGACGACGACTTCAACACCGCGTCGGTGGAGGCGGACTTCCGCACGAAGACGGAGCTGACGGTGGCAAAGACCGGGCAGACCCGTTATCAAAATGCGTGGTATCCGCGCGTGAAAAAGGTGCGGGACGACCTCTATCTCCTCTTGTATCACTACGGCGAGCTGGGGCTGCATATGTACTATGCGACCAGCCGCGACGGCGTCAACTGGAATACGCCGCAGGTGCTCTACAGAGGGCAGGACCACATGTTCACCTATACCGAGCCTGCCAAGAACGGCGATACCTCTCTCGTCGGCAAGACGCAGAACTATGCCGCTGTCAACCCGGATGCCGTCGTGCTGGAAAACGGCGAAATTCTCTGTGTATTTGCCGAGCGCGCGCCCAGCGGCTACCGCATTTATGCCGATCTGTGCGGGCTGTTCCTGCTGCGCGGCAAGGTGACGGCAAGCGGCGGGATCCAGTGGTCGAGGCCGGCGAAGATCTACACCGGGCAGGTCTGGGAGCCCGGCATCCAGCAGCGTTCGGACGGCACGGTTGAGGTGTATTTCACGCAGATCGCGCCCTATATCGACCTCTACGGCTTTGATGCCGAGAAGCGCTCGGCGGGCGTCGGTCTGATCGTTTCGGGGGATAACGGCTACAGCTGGACACCGAACATTCAGGCAGGCGATACGAACCATTACCGCGCGACCACCGTCGTGCAGACTGCGCTTGGCAACAAGGTCGGACCGGACGGGGTCTCGCACCCCTATTTCGGCGGGCAGATGCCCGTCCCGGTCGAGCTGTACAACGGCAAAACGCTGCTTGTCTATGAAATTCAGGATCTGAAACTGAAATTCTGGGGCTCGTATGCGACGAGCGGGGAGAACGGTGTGTGGCGCGCACTGGACCTCGAGGAGGTCGGTCCCGATACGCTGAGCGAAACGGTTTATTCGGTCGGCTCGCCCTATGTCACGCGCTTTAAGTCCGGCGAGACCTACATGGTGTACAACAAGGGCGCACGGCTCTACGGCAGACTCGGCAAGCCGGACGGCACCGCATTTGCAAACAAGGATTTTCAGACGATGGAGGCGGTCGGCATCTGGGGTTCGGTCACCCCGGTCGGCAGCCATGCCGTGATTGCCGCCAACCAGCATAAGACCGCGGACGGCAAGTCCGGGCTGATGCTGGTGCGCGAATACCTCAACCACCGCATCAACGCACCGAAGACCACCGTCACGGTGGACGGGTACACGAACGATTGGGACGATATTGAAAATACCGATGCGCTCTTTGTCGGCAGCGCGTCACAGGCACAGATGACGCTGCGCGCCGCACACGACGACGAGAATGTTTACTTCCTCCTGTCGCGGTCGGATTACTTCCTGCAGGACGGCGACACGATGACGGTCTGCATCGCGGCAGGCGCGGCGGCGGATTACCGCGTTACGGTCGGCGTCGACGGCATCCGCTCAATCGAATATTTTGCAAACGGTGTAAAGCAGCATCCATATCACCATTCTGAATATCATAAAAAAGATATGCCACCATGGTAGTTGCTTCAGGTGTCTTGTTATCTACATAATGAGGAAGAAGGCTCTCCATCAGTCCCAGCCTTACTTCTTTATTGGGAATATAGACAGTTTTATCCGGCCAATGATAGCTCAAATAGCCAAGGTGGACCAGAAGGGTCAATACATCATCTTTTCCCTGAAAAGTCGCCATATCATTCGAAAAAGTTCCCGTGTTAATCTGTACCTTATCGCCTCCAAGCATTTTTATGACAGAATCTTTTAGGCCATCATAATTCAATCTAATATAAGTTTTAAGTGCTTCATAGGTTTCTGTCTGATTCCAGTAATTATCAAACACCCCACTGAGCATTGC
>OGUO01002575.1_pt1 | contig 10879 bp, 7 predicted proteins | sample 1553641 | NCBI WGS metagenome assembly OGUO01 (sample SAMEA2579980, study PRJEB22360) | human gut metagenome | biome: human gut; feature: human-associated habitat; material: faeces | place: Denmark | collected 2008/2010 | reverse complement strand
TACTCCTTGGGCATTGCACAAGGAGGTTCATATTTCCTGCATCGCGAAGCGTGTTACTGAGAACGGAGTGAACAGTAACAATTTTTGAGTAGTTCAAAAGGAGAAATAAAAACGAGTATTGACATAAAAAAACTAAAGCCATATAATAGTTAGGCAACTAATGGATAGCAACCTAACTATTATATGGCTTTGCAATAGTATGGGTACTGATTTTAGGAGGTGCGGCGAGATAGACGAGGAAATGAAACAGAAGCTGAATGAGATGCATGTAGGCAGGCTGATACATATTTTATCCCATACAATGAAACGGCATAATCCGGCAGAGGTGATGGAGAATGACGATCTGACGACCATGCAGAAGCATGTGCTGAAATTTATCCTTCTGGAAACCATGCACAGAGATCTCTATCAGAAAGATATTGAAGAGGAATTCCAGATCAGGAAACCTACAGTGACAGGGATCCTGAAGCTGATGGAGAAGAACGGTTACATTTACAGAGAGAGTGCGAAACAGGATGCACGCCTGAAACAGATCATTCCCACAGAGAAAGCAGAGAAGATCCGTCCTGCAATCTTAAAGAGTATTGAAGAAGGCGAAGCCAAAATGCTCCGGGGAATTCCGAAGGAGGATGTGGAACTGTGCAAACAGGTTCTCTGGCAGATGTATGAAAACCGGAAAAAATCCTGCGATAGCAGGAATGATTTTTAACAGAAATAACGAGACATAAGGAGGACATTGACAAAGATGAATAAGAAACTTTTACGTTCAGTCCGGGAATACAAGAAGCAGTCTGTACTGGCTCCGGTCCTTGTAATCCTGGAAGTACTGATGGAAGTTCTGATTCCTCTGGAGATGGCGAAGATTATCGACGTAGGTATTGCAAACGGAGATATGAGCTATATCATCCAGCGTGGAGTCATCCTTGTTGCAATGGCAATGCTTTCCCTGTTCTTCGGCGTACAGGCCGGAAATATGGCGGCAGTTGCAGCAGCAGGATATGCGAAGAATTTACGACACGATATTTTTTATAAGGTGCAGGATTTTTCCTTTAAAAATATCGACCACTTTTCAACATCAGGTCTGGTCACACGACTGACCACTGATATCACAAATGTACAGCAGGCATACATGATGAGTATCCGCCTTCTTGCCAGGGCACCGTTTATGATCATCCTGTCATGGATTATGACACTGACGATCAACAAACCGATCGCAATGCTTTTCCTGATAGTTGTTCCTGTCCTTGGCGGTACACTGATCTTTATTGCGAAAAAGGCACATCCGCATTTCATCAAGGTCTTTGATGAATATGACAACCTGAACAATTCCGTTCAGGAGAATGTAAATGCCTCACGTGTAGTTAAGGCTTTCGTAAGAGAGGACTATGAGATTGAGAAATTCCATGGAATTTCCAGATATGTTTATAATCTGTTTACTAAAGCAGAGAAAATCGTTGCATGGAACTCACCGGTTATGATGTTTGCCATGTATACTGTAATCATTATCATTGTTGTAATTGGCGGAAGAGGAATTGTTCTCGGTGGCATGGAAACCGGTGAGCTGACAAGTATCATTGTCTACGCACTTCAGATTCTCATGTCCCTGAACATGGTAACTTTCGTGTTTGTTATGATCATGATAGCAGAAGCATCCACAGACCGTATTGTAGAGGTTTTGGATGAAGTTCCTGAGATGCAGGATAAAGCTGATGCAGTAAAGAATGTGGCAGATGGTTCCATTGACTTTAATCATGTAGATTTCAGCTATGCAGGAGAGGGAGGAAATCTTTCCCTGAAGGATGTAAATCTTCATATTAAATCCGGTCAGACAGTAGGTATCATCGGCGGAACCGGAAGTGCAAAGTCTACCCTGGTGCAGCTGATCCCCAGACTCTATGATGTCACAAAGGGTAATGTCCAGGTGGGAGGCGTGGATGTACGCAACTACAATCTGGAAGTACTTCGTGACCAGGTTTCCATGGTACTTCAAAAAAATGTGCTGTTCTCAGGAAGCATCTATGACAATATTCGCTGGGGTGATGAACATGCCAGTGAGGAAGAAGTTCGGAGGGTCTGTAAGCTGGCCCAGGCAGATGGATTCGTCAGTGAGTTCCCGGATGGCTACGATACAATGATTGTTCAGGGTGGTAACAACGTATCCGGCGGTCAGAAGCAGCGTCTGTGTATTGCAAGGGCTCTTCTCAAGAAACCGAAGATCCTGATCCTGGATGACTCTACCAGTGCAGTAGATACAAGAACAGATGCCCTGATACGTAAGGCTTTCCGCGAGGAGATCCCGAACACAACAAAGATTATTATCGCACAGCGAGTTTCTTCTATTGAAGATGCAGATCAGATCATCGTACTGGATGACGGTAAGATCGCAGGTGTGGGTACTTCAGAAGAACTGCTGAAGACAAATGATATTTACAGAGAAGTATATGAATCACAGGTCAAAGGAGGCGGAGATGATGAATAAGAAGAAAAAATTAGATCAGAACACCATCCAAACTGCCAAAAGACTTCTGAAATATATGACAGGAACCCATAAGATACAGTTTATCATCGTATTTATCTGCATCTTTATCAGTTCCGCAGCAAGTATTGCAGTATCCCTGTCCCTGAAATTTCTGCTGGATGACTTTATCATTCCGCTGATCGGACAGACAGATCCGAACTTTGCAGAACTCTATAAGGCACTTGCAGTCCTTGGCTGTATTTTTGCACTTGGTGTGATTGCCACATTTATTTATACCCGAATGATGGTTTATATCGGTCAGGGTGTGCTTAAAAGTGTCCGTGATGATATGTTCGAGCATATGCAGACTCTTCCAATCCGCTATTTCGACCAGAATACAAACGGATCTGTCATGAGCCTCTATACTAACGATACAGATACCCTGCGACAGATGATCAGTCAGGCGATCCCACAGGCACTGATGGCACTGTTTACGATCGTGGTTACCTTTATTTCCATGTTACTGTTAAGTCCGTTGCTTACGATTCTGGCAGTTGTGATCATCTTTATCATGCTGAAGGTTACCAATAAGATTGGTTCCAACAGTGGTAAATATTTCATCCGTCAGCAGGTATCTCTGGCAGATGTGACCGGTTTCGTGGAAGAACGAATGAATGGTCAGCGTGTGGTAAAAGTTTTCAACCACGAAGATAAATCAAAAGAAGAATTCGATAAACTCAATGAAGCACTTTTCGAGAGCTCCGCAAATGCCAATAAATACGGAAATATGATGGGACCGGTGATCGGTAACATCGGTAACCTGCAGTTCGTACTGACAGCAGTACTTGGGGGACTTCTCTCTGTAACAGGTGTGGGCGGCATCACCCTCGGTGTTATAGCTTCCTATTTACAGTTCACCAAGAGCTTTACCCAGCCATTCATGCAGGTGGCACAGCAGTTCAACGCCATCGTTATGGCACTTGCAGGTGCAGAACGTATCTTCAGGCTCATTGACGAGAAGCCGGAAGAGGATGAAGGTTACGTAGAACTTGTTAATGCAAGAAAGGATGCCAGCGGCAATATCACAGAATGCAAAGAGAGAACAGGCATGTGGGCATGGAAGCATCCACATTCTGCAGATGGCTCCGTTACTTATACAGAACTGACAGGAGATGTCCGATTCGAAGATGTTACATTCGGATATAACCCGGACAAAGTTATTCTGAAAGACATCAGCCTCTTCGCCAAACCGGGACAGAAACTTGCTTTCGTAGGTTCCACAGGTGCAGGAAAGACAACGATCACAAATCTGATCAACCGTTTCTACGATATTCAGGAAGGTAAGATCCGCTACGATGGAATCAACATTACCAAGATTAAGAAGGACGACCTGAGACGTTCGCTGGGAATCGTACTCCAGGATACTCACCTGTTTACAGGAACTATTAAAGAAAACATCCGCTATGGTAAACTGGATGCTACAGATGAGGAAGTATACGAGGCAGCAAGACTGGCTCATGCAGACCAGTTTATCAAAATGCTTCCAAAAGGTTACGATACCATGTTAAGCGGAGACGGTGAGGAACTGTCCCAGGGACAGCGCCAGCTTCTCTCCATTGCAAGAGCAGCAGTAGCCAATCCGCCTGTACTGATCCTGGATGAAGCAACTTCAAGTATTGATACCCGTACAGAGAGTATCGTACAGAAAGGTATGGATAACCTGATGAAAGGCCGTACTGTATTTGTGATCGCCCATCGACTTTCAACCATCAGAAACAGCGATGCCATCATTGTACTGGATCATGGAAAGATCATTGAAAGAGGCGACCATGAAGATCTCATTAAGTTAAAAGGAACTTATTATCAGCTTTATACCGGTAAGCTGGAATTGTCATAAGGAACTATCAGAAAGACTGCAATTATTTCAGAACATGAATAATTGTGGTCTTTCTTTGCGGGCGTTGCGTTTTCTGCGTTATAATGCTATGATCGTACAGGTATGTGGATCACAGATGATGAAGTTCCGGTTTACGGATAAAAAAGAAAAATTATGCAGCAGCAAGGGAGAGATATACGATGGTAAAGATAGATCTGATCACTGGTTTTCTTGGTTCAGGGAAGACGACGTTTATCAGGAAGTATGCGCAGTATCTGATGGATGCTGGTAATAATATTGGAATTCTGGAGAATGATTACGGGGCTGTGAATGTGGATATGATGTTGCTTCAGGATCTGATGGGAGAGAACTGTGAGCTGGAGATGATCTCAGGAGGGTGTGATAAGGACTGCCACAGGAGGAGATTTAAGACGAAACTGATTGCTATGGGTATGTGCGGTTATGACCGTGTGATCGTGGAGCCGTCTGGGATTTTTGATGTGGATGAGTTCTTTGATATTCTTCATGAGGAGCCGTTAAATCGTTGGTATCAGATTGGGAATGTGATTGCAATTGTGGATTCTAAGCTGGAGCGTGATCTGTCAGAGGAGGCGGATTTCATTCTGGCTTCTGAGGTGGCAGATGCCGGATGCATTGTGATGAGCAAGAGCCAGGACGCATCACCCGAGGAAATCCAGGGTACGATTGAGCATGTGAATCAGGCATTGGAGAAGGTTCATTGCAGCAGGAGATTTCATTGTGAAATGAATGGTGTGGATACTGCTAATGTTATCCACAAGAATTGGGATGAGATGTCGAAAGAGGACTTTGACCGGATTGCATCCTGTGGATATGTGATGGCAAGCTACAGGAAACCGGAGTTTGAGGCAGAGGATGCCTTTACTTCTCTGTACTTTATGAATGTGAAGATGACTGAGAAGGAGCTGCGGGAAGCAGCTGAGAAGATTCTGTCTGATTCTGAATGCGGGCGTGTGTTCCGGATGAAGGGATTTATGAGAGTAGACAGTGACAGCGAAGACGGCTCTGGAAAGTCTGCTCAGACAGATAGCGAAGAACAGCAGTGGATTGAATTAAATGCTACCAAGAATGAAATTACAATCCGTCCGCTTCATGTAGGGCAGGAGGTTCTGATCGTGATCGGGGAAGAACTGCAGGAGGAGAAAATCAAGTCTTACCTGAAGATCTGAGATTTGAACGCAGGTCGCGAAGTGACTGCGTTCATGAGCAAGTAGCGAAGCGGATTGCGAATGTTCGCTTTACTTTACAAAAAGGGCACTTGAAAATTCAGGTGCCCCATTGTATAATCTACTTAGAAGATGACCGGAAGCGTGTTCCGGTTGCCCTCTGTGATTAATTATAATGTTAAAAAGAAAGTAAGCATCTCACTTTGAGCGGGGGGATGCTTATTTCTTTTTATGTTGATCTATGTAAGTCAATGCCGTAAAAATTACTAACAATAAAGTAAGGACTTCCATTGTGTTCATCGGGCATCACCCTCCTTTCGTGAAACTGGAGGGCAGGGGGCGAAACTTTGCATCCGGGTCTGTTCAATTATACTTGTTCAGTATAACGTGAAAAATAGAAGATATCAAGTACTTTACGTTCTATATTATTAAAAACAAAACAGGGTATGAAGTTCATCGTAATCTGATGAAACTTCATACCCTGTTCATTTATTTTTATGGAGTTTTGTAACCGTAAGGATTATTTGGTAAACAGATCAACCAGATCCTGGCCGTCTTCGTAGCCCTGGCTCTTCAGCTCATTTACGAACCATTCGTCTACGCCGTCTACAGCTTCTTTAAAGGAATCGATATCCATATCTGCTTTCTCTGTGAAGGTTACGCCGTTTTTGGATTCCCAGCGTTCTTTGATCTCATTGTCGCTGGAACGGTTGATGTAACGTTCATACTCAACTGCCTTCTGGCCACATTCGTCAACAACTGCCTGCTGTTCTGGTGTGAGGCCGTCATAGATATCCTGATTGATGCAGAAGAACAGACAGTCATAAATTGCATCCCACATGGAGCAGTAAGGCTGAACCTCCTGAACGCTTGCTGCGTCGATAGCAGGAAGTGGATTTTCCTCACCTTCAACCGTGTTCTGCTGAAGTGCTGTGTAAGTCTCTGACCAGTTCATGTTGGTGGCATCAGCACCCCATCTCTTGTAGCATTCCATCAGAAGGTTGGAACCTGCTACACGAACCTTCAGGTTCTTCATATCATCTACAGATTTGATTTCATGTTTGCTATTTGTGATCTCGCGGAAACCGTTTTCTGCGATACCCATGCAGTGGAGTCCGTATTCGCCAAGGATTTCTTTCAGTTTTTCACCAGCTTCGCCATCGAATTTCGCATCTGCATCGTCGTAAGAATCATAGACGAATGGAAGAGAAACAACGTTGAAACGTGGATCAAATGCAGAGTAGATCAGGTTGGAGTGCATGGAGATCTGAACCGGGTCCCCATTCATCAGAGCCTGAATACCTTCGGACTGGTTGCCGTTTGTAAGCTGGTCAGCTGCATAAATATTGACTTTAACCTTTCCGCCTGTAGCTTTTTCCATCAGTTCACCGAACTTACGTCCGCCGTCAGCCCAGGTACTTGTCTCAGTAGTGGAGCATGCGAAGTTCCAGGTTGTTTCCGGCCAGTCCAGATTACTGTAATCTTCCACTGTGTTGAAGGAGTCCTTTGTGAAAAGATCAACCAGATCCTGGGCATCGTCATAGCCCTGGCTCTTCAGTTCGTTTACAAACCAGTCATCGATACCATCAACTGCTTCTTTAAAGGAGTCGATGTCCATGTCTTCTTTTTCTGTGATTGTTACACCGTTCTGGCTTGCCCAGCGTTCTTTGATCTCGTCATCTCCGGAGCGGTTGATGTAACGCTCATATTCAACTGCTTTCTGTCCTGCCTCGTCAACAACTTCCTGCTGTTGTGGTGTGAGACTGTTGTAGATGTTTTCGTTGATACAGAAGAACAGGCAGTCATAAATTGCATCCCACATAGAGCAGTAAGGTTGAACCTCCTGAACACTTGCAGCGTCGATAGCGGGAAGCGGATTCTCCTGACCTTCTACTGTGTTCTGCTGAAGTGCTGTGTAAGTTTCAGACCAGTTCATGTTTGTGGCATCAGCGCCCCATCTCTTGTAGCATTCCATCAGAAGGTTGGAGCCTGCTACACGAACCTTCAGGTTCTTCATATCGTCTACAGATTTAATCTCATGTTTGCTGTTTGTGATTTCGCGGAAACCGTTCTCTGCAATACCCATGCAGTGGAGTCCGTATTCGCCAAGGATTTCTTTCAGTTTTTCACCAGCTTCGCCATCGAATTTCGCATCTGCATCGTCGTAAGAATCATAGACGAATGGAAGAGAAACAACGTTGAAACGTGGATCAAATGCAGAGTAGATCAGGTTGGAGTGCATGGAGATCTGAACCGGGTCCCCATTCATCAGAGCCTGAATACCTTCGGACTGGTTGCCGTTTGTAAGCTGGTCAGCAGCGTAAATGTTGACTTTGACTTTGCCGCCTGTGGCTTTTTCCATCAGTTCACCGAACTTACGTCCGCCATCAGCCCATGTACTTGTCTCAGTAGTGGAGCATGCGAAGTTCCAGGTCATTTCCGGCCAGTCAAGGTCGCTGTAATCTGCGATTGTGTCAAAGGAGTTATTGCCGTCTCCTGCCTCCTTGGAAGCTGTGTCAGAGGAAGCGGAGGACTGATCACCTGTGTAGGAGCCTTCTTTTGCAAGAGCTTTCGGAAGGAAAGTGGAGGTGATCGGGATGTATGTAACGATCAGAAGAACTGCAACGCAGGCTGCGATCATTGGCACAACTGCCCTTGAGATCTCCTGCAGAGTAACTTCCAGACCTTTTTTGATCTTGATGCTGATTGCTACGAAGAGGTTTACGCCTACAGGAGGAGTTACCTGTCCGATTGCAAGGTTTACAGTTGCCATAACACCGAATGCTACTATATCGTATCCAAGAGCCTTACATACAGGAAGCATGATCGGAATGAAGATGTACATAGCAGAGTTTGCATCGATGAAGCATCCTGCGATCAGGAAGATGATATTTACAATCAGCAGGAAGGTAAACTGATTGTGTGCGATGCTTCCAAGTAAATTGGAGGCTGCATCTGCAATACCGAATTTGGTACATACAAACGAGAACAGGGAGGCACTTGCTACGATGAGCATGATACCACCGGTTGTCTTTGCTGAGTCTACCAGGATGTCAAACATATCGCGGATGGAAACTTCGCGGTAGATGACCATACCTACGAAGAGTCCGTATACAACGGATACGGCTGCTGCTTCTGTTGGTGTGAAGATACCGCCGTAGATACCGCCCAGAATGATGACCGGCATCAGGAATCCCCAGAAAGCATCTTTGAAAGCGTCCCAGCGTTCTTTGCCTGAGGCTTTTTCTCTGGATGGTTTGATATTGTGTTTCTTTGCTTCCAGCATTACTACGATTATCAGTGCCACGCCCATAAGAAGACCTGGTACGATACCTGCCATGAACATGTCTGCGATGGATGTGCCTGTGATGGAGGCATATACAACGAAGGCGATACTTGGCGGGATGACAATGGCGATGGAGCTTGAGGTTGCCATCAGTGCTGTGGAGAATGGTGCGGAGAAACCGCCCTGTTCTACCATTGCAGGGATCAGTACGGCGCCAAGAGCTGCAACAGTTGCAGGGCCGGAACCGGAGATGGCGCCGAAGAAGCAGGCTACGATAACACATACGATGGCGATACCGCCTTTTTTGTGTCCTACGCAGGTATCAACGAATTTGATCAGTCGTTTGGAGATACCGGCTTTTGCCATGATGTTTCCTGACAGTACGAAGAATGGGATTGCCAGGAGCAGGAATTTGCTGATTCCTGAGTACATGTTGGTTGCTACGATCGTCAGGGATGTACCGGAGTAGAGGATTGCGCATACGGAGGAAAGTCCGAGGCAGATTCCGATGGGTACACCCAGGATCAGGAATATGAAGAAGGAGATAAATAAGATTGCACTGATCATTTATTTGCCCTCCTTTTTGTCTGTTGTGATTGTGTTCATGTTACTTTTTGTGCTGTTGTCGGTATTTTTGGCGCTGTCGGTTTTGCAGCAGAAGTCCAGACAGAATTCAATGAAGTGAAGGATCATGCATCCTGCACCGATGGGTACGAAGGACCAGAAGATCCATTCAGGCCAGTTTAATACGAAGGTTCTTTTTCCATTCTGAAGCTGAGTGATTACCTTGTCCATTCCGTATTTGAAAAGGATGACGCTGAAGATGATGCTCAGGACTGTGATCAGGATCACAGATGGTTTCTTCAGCTTCTTTGGAAGACGGTCTGTGACCAGTGTCAGGCTGACCAGTTCTCCTTCGCGGCAGGCCAGTGCGGCTGCCAGCAGGGTGATGAGTACGAATACCGCTACTACAAGTTCTTCTGTGAAGGACCAGGAACGGTGGATGACTTTACGGGAAAATACGTTTCCCACAGTCAGCACCAGGATCAGCAGTGTGGAGATCACAAGGACGATCTTTTCTACTGCAGCCAGTGCGTTCATGATTTTTTTGTAGATTTTCATGCTCTCTACTCCTCTCAAAAAATTTGCTGCTGTTTTTCGGAATTTGGAGCAGATTCAAGGCAGATGGAATGTAATGGTTATAATATGTAATTAGTTACATTTTTCATCTGTGGTGAATTCTGTTGTCTGCGAAAAACAGAAGTAGTGTTTCGGTTTCAGATCGACAGCCTGGAAAAGAAAGTATGTCTCGTGTGTCAGGGCTTTTTTATGTTATAGGAATATTATGGAGTAATTTCCTATAACATAAAAAAGTCCGCCCCACGCAGGGACGGACATATGATATTCCGTAACCACCCTGTTTCACCTTTGAAACAAGTACGATTCTGCAACGTACCGATATACGCGGCTCCTGTAACGGGGGGCGGCCGGGGAAGCTTACTGTGAATACGGCAATATCTGTGATGGCTGTATTCAAGGGTTCGGCTTTCCTTCTCGGGGATGATATTCGAAACAGGTCTGTCACTGCATTTCACCGGACTGCAGTTCTCTGAGGACAGGGGGACTGTTTTTACTGGTTCCCTTCGTTGAATTTATGCGTTATAGGTTTAGCTGTTTAAAAAGCTAAAGCAATTTTAACGCTGTTTGTTTTGAAAGTCAAGAGGTTTTTGTAAGTATTTGGGGGAAGTTTGTTGGTGTGGGGCGTACACAGACAATAAGGGACGCGCGAAGCAGCATCTCTCTGCAGGTTCAGTTCCGGGGGCTAAGTAACTCTAAGGTGGGGGAAATCCGCTAAAAGCATGAAGAAAAATGCAAAACTCGCTCCGTCGCAGACTCCGCTCAGACAGGTTGCTATTTTTCTTCATAACGCGGATTTCCCCCACCTAAGAGTTACTAAGCCCCCTCCAAATTCACCTGCAGAGAGATGCTGCTTCACGCTGGCTATTGGCTGGGGAAGAGGAAAAGGATGAGGGGGGGGGGGGGGCAGTCTCAAA
>OGUO01002570.1_pt1 | contig 10895 bp, 7 predicted proteins | sample 1553641 | NCBI WGS metagenome assembly OGUO01 (sample SAMEA2579980, study PRJEB22360) | human gut metagenome | biome: human gut; feature: human-associated habitat; material: faeces | place: Denmark | collected 2008/2010 | reverse complement strand
TGGGGCTGCTGCGCGGGGGTATGGCCCTGCTTTCGGCGACGCGGCAGCCAGATACTGTCGTGCTCAATGCCACTCATATCGGCCACGGTGCGGCCGTCATCCTCAAAGGGTTCGTTATGCTTCATTTTTCGTACAGGTGGCACACAACATAGTGGCCGGGTTCCACCTCACGCTGCTGCGGCGCTTCGGTCTTGCAGCGCTCGGTCGCATAGGGGCAGCGGGTATGGAACTTGCAGCCCTTGGGCGGGTTGGCCGGGGACGGAATGGAGCCCTGCAGCACAATGCGCTCGCGGCGAATGGTCGGGTCCGGGATAGGAATGGCGCTGAACAGTGCCTTGGTGTAGGGATGTAGCGGATGGCTGAAGATATCCGGCGTTGCACCGTACTCCACCAGGTTGCCCAGGTACATAACGCCGACCGTATCCGAAATATGCTCAACAACAGAAAGATCGTGGGAGATGAACAGGTAGGTCAGGTTATATTTATCCTGCAATTCTTTCAGCAGATTGATGATCTGGGCCTGAATGGAAACGTCCAGTGCAGAGACCGGTTCGTCGCACACAACAAACTCCGGGTTCAGGGCCAGGGCGCGGGCAATGCAGATGCGCTGGCGCTGGCCGCCGGAAAATTCGTGCGGATAGCGGGTTTTGTGGTAGGGCTGCAGGCCGCAGTTATCCATGACCTGGTCAATATAATCATTGAACTCTGCCTTGGGCACCAGGTTATGCTCGCGCACAGCCTCACCGATGATCTCACCAACCGGCAGACGCGGGGACAGGCTGGAGAACGGGTCCTGGAAGATGATCTGCATCTTGGTGCGCAGCTCACGCATCTCGGCGGGGGTCATGTCGTAGACCTCCTTGCCGTTGAACAGCACCTGGCCGCCGGTCTTTTCGCCGCCCAGGCGCAGGATCGTGCGGCCCGTGGTGGACTTGCCGCAGCCGGACTCGCCGACAAGGCCCATCGTGCAGCCGCGGCGCAGGTTGAACGTCACGCCGTCCACGGCCTTGACGTGGCCCACAGTCTGGGACAGCAGGCCGCCCTTGATGGGGAAATATTTCTTGAGGTGGTTGACCATCAGGATATACTGAGGGTCATAGGTGACGGGGGTGTAATCGTTTTCAATCAGGTGCTTACCCTTGTTTGCCATGCGTCACTCACCCGCCTTTCTGTTTTCTTCATAGTAGCGGTAGCAGCTGACCTTGTGCGTCGGGGACAGGCTGATCTCGCAGGGGTACTCGCCGCTGCAGCAGGGCAGCTGCAGCTCGCAGCGGTCCTTGAAGTAGCAGTAGTTCGGCATATCAACGGGGTTGGGGACCTTGCCGGGGATGGAGTACAGGCGGTCCACTTTTTTGCCGACAACGGGCTTGGACGCCATCAGGCCGATGGTGTAGGGGTGGCTCGGGTGGGCAAAGATCTCCTCGACAGTGCCCTTCTCGACGACACGGCCCGCGTACATGACGACGACATAGTCGGCCATCTCGGCAATGACGCCCAGGTCATGCGTGATGAGCATGATGGACGAATTGATGCGGTCCTTCAGGCTGCGCAGCAGGTCGAGGATCTGTGCCTGGATCGTCACGTCCAGCGCGGTGGTCGGCTCGTCGGCAATAATGATCTTCGGGTTGCAGGCCAGCGCCATGGCGATCATGACGCGCTGGCGCATACCGCCGGACAGCTCATGGGGGTACATCGCATAGACGCCCTCGCTGTTGGCGATGCCGACCATCTCGAGCATCTCGATGGTGCGCTTCTTGATGTCCTCCTTCGTCTTGCCCTCGCCCTCATGCAGGGCGATGACCTCGTCGATCTGGGCACCGATGCGGAACACCGGGTTCAGGCTCGTCATAGGCTCCTGGAAGATCATCGAGATATAGTTGCCGCGCAGGCCCTGCATCTTGTCCGCCGGGGTCTTGGCAATGTCGTAGGCCTTGTCATTGCCGAGGTTCAGCCGGATGGCACCCTCGACGATCTGGCCCTGGGGGCGCTGCAAAAGCTGCATCAGGGACAGGCTGGTGACAGACTTGCCGCAGCCGGACTCGCCGACGACGCCGACGGTCTTGCCGATGGGCACTTCAAACGAGACGCCGTCGACGCTCTTGACGACGCCGGTGTCGGTGAAGAAGTAGGTGTGCAGGTTATCGAACTCCACCGCGTTGGCGGGGTCCTTCATCTGGGTGGTGTACTCGGACTCGGGCACGTTGCGGCGCTTGCGGCGCTTTTCGTACTGGTCCGTGATGCGGCGGTTTTCCTTGGAGATACGCCGCGACTCTTTGGCGGAAAGGTATCCGTCCTGATTTTTAGCCATCGTGTGTTTCTCCTTCCAATCAGCGTTTCATCTTGGGGTCAAACGCATCGCGCAGACCGTCGCCCACAAAGTTGAAGCCCAGAACGGTGAGCAACAGGCAGACACCGGCAGGGATCCAGATGAACAGGTAGTTCGTCATGACGTAGGCGTTGTTGACGTCGTTGATGATGTTGCCCCAGGAGGCAAACGGGTACTTGACGCCCAGACCCAGGAAGGACAGCGTGGCCTCGGTCAGGATGGTGGAGCCGAGGCCCATCGTGCAGGTGACGATCAGCTGCGGGATGACGTTGGGGATCAGATGGCGGAAGATGCGGTGCCAGACCTTGATGCCGCAGGCCTCGGTGGCCAGCATGAACTCCTGCTCGCGCAGGGAGAGGATCTGGCCGCGGACCAGACGGGCAATGCTCGGCCAGCCGAGGAAGCCCAGGATCAGCATCAGGTACATCATGCGCTTCCAGGAATCGACGCGCATCGCGTCCATGGCCGCACCGATGATGATGATGACAGGCATCGAGGGGATGCAGTAGAAAACATCGACGATACGCATAATAATGTTGTCGATCCAGCCGCCGAAGTAGCCGGAGATGCCGCCCATCAGGATGCCGAGGGACGCTTCAATGACAACAACGATGAAGCCGATGATCAGCGAGACACGTCCGCCGTACATCAGGCGGGTCAGCATGTCCATACCGTTCGTGTCGGTGCCGAGCCAGTGCTCTTTGCTGGGGGCGGCGTAGCGGTCATAAACGTAGGTCTCGGTCATCTGCTTGACGCTCCAGACCTTGGCAGAGGCGTCGTAGACAATGTCATACTCGGCCTCGTTGCCCTCGGCGTCGGTGTAGTTGAACTTGGCGGCGTTGTCGTCGATGGCCTCCTCGAGGCGGTCCTTGAAGTCACGGGTGACGACGACGCTGGAATCGGCGGCGGAGACGACGAGGCGGCTGACGTAGCCCAGCTCCTCACCGCCTGCGAGGATGTTGCCGTCCGCGTCGAGGGTGTAGTCCACGCCGTCGGCGGCGAACTCCTTCTCCCCTGCCGTCATGGCGGTCAGGGCAGCCAGCTTGACGTCAAAGCTGAACTTCGGCGCACCGTCGGCCTCGTTCACGAGGTCGCGGCTGGCGTAGCCCATGATGTCCCTGCCCTGGTAGACAACGTAAAAGTCGTCGCTCAGGATGTCGACGGTGTAGTCAACATCCTTATAGTTGAATTCCGTATTGCCCTTCTTGACGGCCTCCAGTGCCTTGCTCTGGGCGATGGAGCCGAAGTTCTGCCCATCGGCCACAACAAAGCGCATCGTATCGTTGCGGGTAACGCCGACAAACTCCTTGGACATCTGGGTGTAGGTGAAGAACTGCTCGTCCTGGCCGTAGGGGCTGACAAGGCCGCCGACGAAGGAGAACAGGAACATGGCCACCAGAATGGACAGGCCGACGACAGCCAGACGGTTGCGGAAGAACCGCTTGGCGACGAGCGCGCCCGGGGACAAAACCTTGACGCGGCGGTCATCGTTCAGGGAGTACTGCTCCTGCTTCGGGTTCTGGTTCTGCGTATTTTCGCTCATGGGTGTGCAGTCTCCTTTCTTTAAGAAATGCGCACGCGCGGGTCGACCACGCCGTACAGAATATCAGTCAGCAGGTTGCTGGCCAGCGTCAGCACCGCCATGAAGGACAGGTAGAACATCGTGAACGGGATGTCGCCCGCGACCATGGACTGGTAAGAGATGTAGCCGATGCCCGGGATGGAGAACAGTGTCTCGGTGATGAGGGCGCCGCTGAACAGGCCGGGCAGGCTGCCGCCGATGATCGTGACCAGCGGGATCAGCGTGTTGCGGAAGGCGTGCTTATAGATGACCGTGCGCTCCGACAGGCCCTTGGCGCGGGCCGTGCGGATGTAGTCGGCGTTCAGGACCTCGAGCATGTTCGTGCGGGTATAGCGCATGTAACCGCCGATGGAGACAATGACCAGCGTGACGATGGGCAGGACCAGATGGTTGGCCTTGTCCAGGAACTGGCCCATCGAATCCAGCTGGGCGTAATCGCGTCCGACGAGGCCGTACAGGTCGAACCAGCCGAGCTTGACCGAGAAGAACAGCTTGAGCAGCGTGGCAAAGAAGAAGGTGGGCAGCGAAATACCGACCAGCGCCACAGAGGTGATGACATAGTCCGCGCGGCTGTACTGCTTGGTAGCAGCCAGCACGCCGAGGGGCACGGCGATCACGAGGGACAGCACAAAGGAGATGCCGCCCATGATGACAGACAGGCCGATGACCTCGGTGAATTTCTGGGTGGCAGGCACGTTCCACTTCCAGCTGTCGCCGAAGTTGCCGACAACGGCCTTGCTCAGCCAGGTGAAGAAGCCGGGGACGATGTCCAGGTCAAGGCCGTAGGAAGCGTTGAGCTGGGCAAGCCATTCCTCATAGGGCTTGGCGCCGGGGGCCTGAGCCAGCTGCATTGCCATTGTCTCTGCAAAGGAGCTGGGCAGGCTGCGGATCAGCGCATAGATAATGAACATGACACAGAACAGGATCAGTACCGACTGCGCGACACGCTTGATGATGTAGTTTCGCAAGAGTTTTCGTTCCTTCCTTGCACGGTTAAACCGCGTTTATTTTGCAGGGAAATGCCGTAATGTGGGCATCCCCATCCCACGCAGGGACGACGCCCTGCGTGGGAGTGGGACGACCATATTAGTGGTATAGGGGAAGAATGGCGATTACCGCCGGGCAGAGGGCCGGGCATGCCCGGCCCCTACAGGGCAGCGCATTCGTAGGGGCGCATTCTATATGCGCCCGCACAGGCTGCCCGCTCCCCCCCTTCCTCGGTTCGTCCAATACAGCAAGCAACCGCCCTTGGCGGGCGGTCACCTGCGTTTCACAACGGTAAGTTGAACTTAGTTCAGCTCGAGGTTGTTCAGCTCAGACTTGTAGGTCCAGTACGGGGTCTGATCCTTCGCGATGGTGTCGATGTTGACACGCTCGGTGGAGAAGATCGTAGCCTCGCTGCGCTGGTAGACGGGCAGCTCGACGCCCCAATCCAGGATGATCTCCATGGCCTCTTTGTACATGGCCTTGCGGGCCTCCTGGTCGGTGGTCGCGCGGGCAGCCATGATCAGCTCGTCCAGGTCAGTGTCGTTGATGGCGTAGTAGTTGGTAGCGCCCTGGCTGTGGTACAGCTGGTACATATCGGGGTCATTGGTGGACTGCCAGGCAGCGACCCAGCCCTCGGCAGCGCCGGACTGATAGGAAGCGAACAGGTCAGAAGCGTTGGCCATATCGTTGACAGTCAGGGTGAAGCCGATGGTCTTGAGAGCGGCGGCAGCGTTGGTCAGGGTCTGGAAGGAGGGGTGATCACCGTTGCCGGAAGCACCGATGTTGATCTGATACTCCATCTTGGCACCGGCGGGAGCGGCAGTGATCTGGCCGTTCGCGACGGTGTAACCGGCAGCCTCGAAGTAGCCCAGGGCAGCCTGCAGAGCGGCGGCGTACTTGTCCTCGCTCTTCATGTCGGAGGTGTAGATCTCGTTGCCGTCCACGTCGGTGGAGTAGGCGATCTGGTAGCCGTCGTCGGTGACGGACGGGGCAGCCCAGGAGGTATTGGAGATCGGGTAGTTGATGACGGTGGCGGTGTCGCCGTAGTAGGAGTCGATGCCCTCATCGCGGTAAGCGGCGATGACGGTCATGATGGCCTTGCGCAGGTCCTTGGAGGCCTGGGAGGAGGGGTCGCCGCCGACGTTGACGTTCTTGGCGCTCAGGGCGATGTAGCCGTAGCCGCGGTAGTCCTTCAGGCGGGTGGTGATGACGGGGCCGTCCTCACCCTCGACGCCGTTGATGTCGGCGATCTGGTCAGCAACCTCCAGAGAGTAGGAAGGATCGGAGATGTCGATGGTGCCGGCCTGAACGCCGGTGATCTTATCGGCCTCCTGGGTCTCCTTCATGTTGACGTGGGCGACCTTGGGTGCGCCGTCATAGTAGGAGGGGTTGGCATCCAGATAGACAACGCCGTCGCTGTACTTGGAGAAGGTGAACATACCGGCACCCATGGGAGTGCTGGTCTTGGCGCGGACGCTGCTCAGGTCGCCCTTGGCAAAGCCGAAGGAGCTGTTGTCGTAGTCGTACAGGCTCTCATCGCCGTAGTAGTGCAGCGGGGCGATGGGCATCTGCAGCTGGTAGATCATGGTGGTGGACAGCTCGGTGGTGGTCAGCGTCATGCTGTAGTCACCGGTCTTGACGATACCGGCCACAGAAGCAACGGCGTCACCGACGTTGACACCGGTGGTGGAGTAGGCGTAGACGTCCTCGGGGATCAGGTCAGACAGTTTGGAACCAGCAGTCTCGGCCTCCATGGAAGAGAAGTTCCAGTCGTAGTTCGCGCCGATCAGCTCGAACATATCCTTCGCGGTTGCGCCTGCGGGCAGCTCGCCAAGGTTCCAGGCGGCGGCGGCACCGGCAGCATCGTTAGCGTCGGCGGCAGCGCCGCTCTCAACGCACTTGTCGATGATCTCCTGGGCAAACTTCACACCGCCGTCGTTGACAGCGTCCCAGAAAGCCTTCTGCTGCTCGGCAGTGAATTTCGTGTTGTCGGTGTTGTCCTCGCCGGCCTCAGCGATCAGCTTGGACAGCGTGGTCATGGAGCTGCGGTACTCGTCCAGACCAACGATGGGGGTAGAGTACATGGTTACAGAACCATCATACGTAGGATCGAGGAAAACATACATCGAGAAGATGACGTCGTCGATGGTGACAGGCTCGCCGTCGGAGAACTTCAGGTCCTCGCGCAGCTTGATGTCATAGGTAACGGTGCCGTCGGCGTTCTCGGTGACAACGCAGTCGGCAGGACCGTGGTAGGTGTAGTCAGTGCCGTTGTACTCGCGGGTCTCCCCCTCGATGCCGTTCAGGACCATCTCACCCTTACGGTCAGCACCCAGCAGGGCGATCTGGGTCAGGTCGATGACATCCTGGTCAGCGGCAGAAGCAGCAAAGAAGGGGCTGAACTTGCTCTCAAAGCCGGTCTCGGCCAGAACGAGCGTACCGTCGGAAGCGGCAGTGGTGGATGCCTCGGCAGTGGCCGTGCTGTTGCTCTCACTGGACGCAGTCGCAGCGGAAGAAGCAGCACCGCCGCAGCCTGCCAGCATGCCGACGCTGAGAGCGGCAGCAGATGCCAGTGCAATGGCTTGCTTTGTGTTTTTCATGTGGTAAAACCTCCTATAAATTTGCCCTCACCCACAAATCAATATTGTGCTCCCCAAGAGCGCAACACGAGAAAGGGGGGAACCCCCTCTCCGCACCCTGTATCTCTTTACAGTGTACACTTGTCGATAATGGCTTAGCTTATAAGATACCTTAAAATTGACAAAAAGTCAACCATAAATCACACTTTTGTTGCTTTTTGTACCTTTTGCCGAATTTGAGAGGAAAATTTTGTAACCCCCAAAGTCTTTTTCCCCCTGTGGGAAGACTTCTCCTGCTCATCTAAAAAAGCGTGCCCTGCGTTTTTCTGCGGAGCACGCTCTATTATGATAATGTATAATTATTCTTCTTTTTCCCACGGCATCCGCTTGAGGAACCACGCAGCAGCGGCAAAAGCAGCGCAGGAGAGCAGTTCAAAAAGTATAAAAACACTTTGCATTCCCCAAAGCAGCTGTGCGTCCACTGCAAACACAGCCACCCCCTGCCCCGCAGAGGCAGCAGCGCAGAGTACCGCTGTCGCCCTGCACAAAGAGGGCAATTTTTGTGCGGTCTGTTCGTGGATATAAGCCCGCACGCGCGCGCCGCCCCGGGTCAGCCGCACCAGCAGCACCACCGCATACAGCGCCAGCACCAGTGCCGCCATGTAGGGCAGCAGCAGGTACACAGGTGCGTGGGCCGTGGCCCCGGGCAGTGCGCCCGCGCCGACGGTCAGCGCAGCCCCGCCGCCGCAAAACAGCCACAGCAAAGCCAGCACCCTGCTGTGAGGGTGCTCGCCCGCATAGCGGTAATGTGCGCCGCGATACTGATAATTGCCGTTCAGATCCTTTTCAAAGTCGTCGAGATAGGCGCGCTTCTTTTTCTTCTCGCGGTCCGCCATCAGACGATCCCCGTCAGGTCGTAACTGTCCAGCCACGCCTTGGCCGCCTCGCTGACGCCGCGCAGACAGCTTTCCTCAAACGGCGTGGTCAGGCCGGCGTTTTTCAGCAGTTCGGTGAAGGTGCAGCTGCCGCCCTGCTTCGTGTAGGCCATGTAGTGGCTCCACGCATCGGCGCGGTCCTTTTGCAGCATCGCCCAGAACTGCAGGCTGACGGTCTGGGCCAGACAGTAGTCGATGTAGTAGAACGGGCTCTGATAAATGTGCATCTGGCGCTGCCAGTACTCACCCGCGCCGTAGAACGGGATCTCGCCGTCCAGACGCATCCAGGGCTGATAGATGGCAGCCAGCTTTTTCCATTCCTCGTGGCGCTGGGCCGGGGTCAGCTCGGGATGCTCGTAGACGATGTGCTGGAAGTGGTCCACCATTGTGCCGTAGGGGATGAAGGTCAGCGCACCCGCCAGATGGCTGTAGCGGAACTTGCGGGCATCCGCGCCGAAGAAGCCATCGGCCCACGGCCAGGCGAAGAACTCCATCGACATCGAGTGGACCTCGCAGGCCTCCATGCTGGGCCAGACGTAGGAGTACGGGATGCGGTCACGGTTCATGTAGGCGGCAAAGGCGTGGCCGGCCTCGTGGGTCACGACCTCGACGTCGTGCTGGGTGCCGTTGAAGTTGGCAAAAATAAACGGCATTTCGTAATCACCCAGGCCCGTGCAGTAGCCACCGCCCGCCTTGCCGGGGGTGGACAGCACGTCCATGAGCTGGTCGTCCAGCATTTTGTTGAAGAACACGCCGGTCTCGGGGGAAAGCTCCTCATAGAACTTTTTGCCCTGCTTGAGGATGGCGTCGGCGTCGCCCGCCGGGCGGGGGTTGCCGCTGCGGAACATCAGGGCGTTGTCGGCTGCGTTCATCGGGTACTGCTTGCCCAGCCGCCCGGCCTGCTCGCGGTAGATGCTGTCGGCCAGCGGCACGATGTACTTGACGACGGCGGCGCGGAACTTTTCCACATCGGCCTTCGTGTAGCAGTTGCGCCCCATGCGGTAGTAGCCCAGCGTGGTGTAGCCCTCATAGCCGAGCTTTTTGCCCATGGTGTCACGCAGGTGGACGAGCTGGTCGTAGAGGCCGTCAAACTCGGCCCCGTGCTCTTTGTACCATGCGCCCTCGGCCTTCCAGGCGGCCAGGCGGCGGGCATCGTCGGGGTCGTTCTTGAACGGGGACAGCTGACTCAGCGTGTAGACGCCGCCCTCAAACGGGATCTGCGCCGACGCGATCAGCTTGCCGTACTCGGTGGTCAGCTTGTTTTCCTGTGCCATCTCGTCGAGAATATCGGGCGAGAACGCCTTGTCCGCGATCTCGGCGTTGACGAACATCAGGTCGCCGTACTCGGCGGTGAAGTCAGCGCGGAACGGCGAATCGAGCATCGCGCGGCTCCAGGCGTTCTGGCACTCCTGCAGCTGGGGAGTGGCTTCGTTCCAGAAGTTCATCTCCTCATCGTAGAATTTGTCGCGGGTGTCAATCGTATTGCGCACGCTGGCCAATTGGGCGAGCGTGTCCACATGCTTGTTGAGCTTTTCCTCCTCCAGAAAAACGGCGTGGGCCTCGGCGTAGGTGGCAGCCGCCTTGAAGCGGGCCAGCAGGTCAGCAAACTGCTGCTTGACGGCGTCAAGGTCGGGGCGTGCATAGGGCATTTCCGAAAATTTCATAGTGTAGCTCCTTTACGGACAGTTTTGTCTGTATTATAGCACAGCGGCGGGCAAAAAGCAAAGAGGCGTAATTTGCATTTCTGTATAAAAATTCTGCGTTTTCATCTTGCAAATTTGGCGCATGTTGAGTATAATAGAGCTAGTAATATCATAATGAAGGGGAGAATTGAAATGCCGATCTCTGAACCTACCGCCGTTTTTTCCATCCGTGATGACCGTGATATGGAGATCAAGCAGGCGGTGCTGCAGGTGTACCGTGCGCTGGAGGAGAAGGGCTACAACCCCATCGGGCAGATCGTGGGCTACCTGCTTTCGGAAGATCCGACCTATATTACCAACTGCTCGGGCGCGCGGGCGCTGATCCGCCGCGTGGATCGGGACGAGCTGATGGGCGAACTTGTCCGTACCTATCTCGGACTGGAAGGCTGAGGCTGCATGCGGATTCTGAATCCGGGGACTGCGCAGACCTGCGAAATGCCGCGCGAAACGGTTCTTTGCCTCGGAAATTTTGACGGCGTGCACCTCGGACACCGGGCGCTCATCCGCGCCGCGCGGGATATGCGGGACAGGGATTTTCCCCGTGCCGCGCTTGGTGTTTTCTGCTTTGAGGGGCTGTCGTCGGACTGGCTGTCGCCGAATCCGCCGGGGCACCTGACAAGCGAGGAAGAACGGCTGGAGCGCTTTGCCGGGGCGGGCGCGGAGTTGGCGGTGGTTGCTGATTTTCCGCTTCTGCGCGACACCGAGCCGCAGGAATTTGTCCGCCGTATTCTGATCGGGGACTGCCGTTGCGTTGCCGCGGCGTGCGGTTTCAACCACCGTTTC
>OGUO01002568.1_pt1 | contig 10898 bp, 9 predicted proteins | sample 1553641 | NCBI WGS metagenome assembly OGUO01 (sample SAMEA2579980, study PRJEB22360) | human gut metagenome | biome: human gut; feature: human-associated habitat; material: faeces | place: Denmark | collected 2008/2010 | reverse complement strand
TGCAGATGTGGGTGGTGTACTTGGTAAAAGGCTCTACCGCCAGCGTCACGCCCTCCTGCTCTGCTTTGCGGGCAATGCGTCCCATTGCCTCTGCACACCAGCCAAACGCGTCCTCTGCATCCACATCCAGATAAGCAAAGCCGGTAGATACCACCATGTGGTCGCAGTCCAGCTGCACGGCCGCTTCGATGTGCTGGTTGAAAAAGTCCACGGTGCGGTCCCGATAGACCTTATCCGGATGAGAAACGCTGATGGCATACACGCACTGCTCCGGCGTAAAGCAGCGCAGAGCAAGATGATGTGCCTTGATCTTGCGGTTCAGCTCAGCCAGACGGGCAGTGTCGAAATCCTCCAGATGGAGGTGGGGGCCGGATGCCCACAGTTCGATAGACTGATAGCCCAGCCGCTCGGCAGATTCCAGAAAATAATCCAACGTATAGCGCTTGTAATGATAATTTGCTGCACACAACTGTGAAAGTTCCATCGTTATTGCTCCTTTTCTTGTAAATAAGGCTCAAACTGCTGCACGATCCGGGTCGCAAGGGCCTTGCCCCGCGCCATGCACTGCGGGATGCTCTCCCCAAGGCTCACACCGTAGGTGAATGCTGCGATATAAGAATCGCCTGCTCCCACCGTGTTTACCACCGGCACGTTTTCCGCCGCCTGATGATAGAATCTCTGTCCATCGTAGGCAAGGCTTCCATGCTCGCCCAGCATGGCGATCACACAGCCTGCGCCCTTCGCTTTCGTGCGGCGCATAAATTCCCGGATATAGTCATCATCCTTGTCGTAGGAGAAAAAGGCGTAATCCAGATAGGGGAGAAGCGCGTCGTTGGAGGGCTGCTCCAGTCGTTTTGAAAAGTCGTAGACCCAGATCTGCCCCGGCTGGCGCAGCGCAGCGATATAGCGCTCTGCCTTTGCCCAGCGCTCTGCATACACGATGTCAAAGCCCTTGACAAATTCCATATCCTCCGTGGAAAGCTCGATCTCCTCCATGGCGTTGCCGTGAAATTCCAGATGCTTTTTGTCCCCGTCTACGAGGTCCATCTTTGCCATACCGGTGGGGCGGTCGATCCTTTTGAGCACCCGCAGCGGAATATCGCGCTGCTTCAGCCGCTCCACCAGCGCATCTGCAAAGACATCGTTGCCCAGCACGGTCATTTCGGTCACGTCTCCGCCCTGCGCCTTGTAGTTGAGGGCGAAGTCGATGCTGTTGCCTGTCAGATAGTACCGGTCCATCCGGTAGTAGACATCAATGCAGTTGTCTGCCATTGCGATTGCTTTTTTCATTCCGCAGCCCCCCTTACTCGCCCATGACGTAGATCATATATTTGCGGTTTTTGATGCCATCGTACTCGCAGAAATAAATATCAGCTGCGCTGCCCAGCTTGATCTTGCCCTCTGCGATCGGAAAAACGCAGTGGTTCCCCGTGAGCAAGCTCTTGAGATGGCCGGGTGCATTGCCTCCGATGGTGCCGTAGGTGGGCAGATAGTGGTTATGATGGTAAGGATAGTCTTCCGGCGCGATCCGGTCCAGCGTCTCCATAATATCCTTTTCCACGCAGGGCAGGCTCTCGTTCACCATGATGCCGGTGGTCGTGTGCTCCGTGATGACATAGACGACGCCGTTCTTTACTCCGGTCTGTGCCACAAATTCACGCACCGGGTCGGTGATGCGGATCAGCTCAAACTCCTTCTCTGCGCAGATGCTTACTTCCTTCAGCTCAAATCTCATTTGTTCTGGCCCTCCCATCCAAAAAAGCGCATTGCATTTTTCCAGTAGATCTTTTCCCTCGTCTCGGGCAGCATCTCCACGCTGTCCATTCCCCGCTTGCTGCGCACCGGGCGAATGCGGGGCGAGTCCGAACCGAACATGACCTTATCGGCCAGATTATGATCCAGCCAGTATTCGCCCATGTCCTGCTTGAACACTTTGGGAAACAGCTGATAGGGACCATCAAAGTTCATCAGTGCAGTGTTTGCGTAAAGATTGGGATACTTGAGCAGCAGAGCCGCCGTCTCCTGCACCCACGGCCAGCCGAAATGAGCAAGGCAGAGGTTGATCTCCGGCCAGCGCAGCGCCACCTCCTCGAATTCCATCGGGCGGGCATACTTTGCCAGCGCGTTATTTTCCAGACAGAATCCGGCATGGAAGATGATCGGCTTGTGGTATTTGCGGCACAGATCATACAGCGGCACAAGGCGCTCGTCCATGGGGTACATTTTGAGCCGTGCGGTGTTCACCGCCAGTCCGGCCAGCCCAAGCTCAGCAAAGGCACGTTCCAGCTCCTGCACAGCATCGGGGCGGCGGGGGTCCACCGCTGCCATACCGATATAGAACTGTGCATCCAGCGCCACCAGCTTTGCGATCTCATCGTTGGAGATCTCCACCATACCCGACTCCACAGAGCAGTCCTCCGGCAGCAGCACCACTCGTCCGATGTCTGCAAGCGCATACTGCTTGCGCAGCAGCGCCATGTCGGAGGGCTTCATCAGATGATAATTCATGGCATCACAGCGGCGGCGAAAGCGCTCCTGATCCTCACAAATCGGTGCAAACAGTGCCGGATGGATATGAGTATCAATGACCATAGGACAGTCTCCTCCTTATTTTTGCATTCTGTGCATCCTGTCCCGATTTTCCAGATAGAGATCCCGGAAAATCGGGTAATGCTCCTGATAAAATTCATGATTTTTCCGGTCCGGCTGCAAGATCCTGCCTTGCGGTAAAGCGGCGCGCAGGGCGGCAAAGCTTTCCAGCGCACCGACGCCCAGTGCCGCCAGCATGGCGTCTCCGTAGCTGGAGCACTGGAACAGCTCCGGAATGGTCAGCGGCATTCCCGCCATGTCGCAGATGATCTGCATCCATGCAGCGTTTTTCGTGCCGCCGCCCGCTGTGATGATCCGCCGGGGCGGCACCCCCAGCTCCTCAAACAGCAGCAGATGCTGATAGGTGGAATAGCCTACGGCTTCCAGCGCAGCGCGGTTGATCTGCGCCCGTCCATGCGTTCCTTTCAGTCCGAAGAGCATTCCGGTGGCCTCTGCGTCCTGCAGGGGGCTTCGCTCACCGTAGATATACGGCAGCATGATCAGTCCGTCACTGCCCGGCGGCACAGCAGCCGCCTCCCGCGCCATGACTGCGTAGGCGTTTTCGCCGCCCTGCTTTTCGGCGTCTAGCTCTTTGCTGTACAGCAGGTCACGCACCCAGCGGGTCAATGTGCCCGCCGCATTGGTGCCGTCGCCCAGACAATAGGTGCCCGGCACGGTAAACGCCTTCCCACCCTTGAGGGCGCCGTTGCCCTGCGGCGAAACATAGTTGCCCACGAAGTGGTCCGTACAATAGTAATAGAACATCGAGGAGCCATACTGAAAAAAGGCCGTGCCCGGCTCCACCAGACCCACGCTGATGGCCTCTGCCGTGGAGTCACCGGTACCGGTAATGACCGGTGTTCCCGCGGCAAGGCCGGTCTGTGCCGCAGCCTCCAGTGTGACCGTGCCCACGATGTCTGTGGACCATGCACACGCCGCGATCTGGTCCGGGCGGCAGTACAGCCCGCACTCTGCCTCGTTCACACTGCCGTCCGCTTGGTACAGCGGTCGGAACGAGCCTTTGGCAAGGGACTGATCGATGACATATTTCCCGGTCAGGCGCGCTGTCAAAAAGGAGCTGCCCGTGAGGAAATAGGCCGTCTTTGCGTAGATCTTCGGCTCATGCCGCCGCAGCCAGAGGATCTTTGTGGCCGTGTCGCCGGAACAGATGGGATGGCCGAACAGCTCCTGCACCCGCACCTGTCCATAATGTTCTGTCAGCCACGCTGCTTCCTCCGATGCGCGAGCATCGATGCCGTAGAGGATGGCCGGGCGCAGCGGACGGCACTGTTCGTCCACCGGCAGGCAATCGGTGCCCAGTATGCTGGTGCCCACGCAGGCGATCTGCTCCGGCCGGATCCCGCTCTGTTTTATCAGGGTCCGGCACAATTTGCACAGGTCGCCCCACCAGACCGCCTCGGCATCCTGCTCGAACCACCCAGGCTGCGGGTTGTCCATCCCATGGGGCACCGAGGCGTCTGCCGTCACCCGGAAACTTTCGTCGATCAGGATGCCGCGGGACGCAAAGGTTCCGATGTCGATGCCCAGAAAATAGCGTTCCATCCTGCGCTCCTTTCTCACAGCCGGGCGCGGATGTCGTACACGATCTCCATAAAGCTGCGCACCCGCTCTTCGTCCACACGCCCGTTGAACACGCCGTCCTTCTTGAACGCAGTGCCCATGCAGACGGCATCGCAGTATTTCAGCTTATCTCTCACATTTTCGTGGCGGCAGCCGGTATTGCAGAACACCGGCACATTGCGGGGCTTTGCCACCTCGTAGACCTTGTTCAGGATCGAATCGTCCGGCTCGCTGCCGGCAGAAGCACCGGACACGCACAAGCCGTCTGCAAAGCCACCGAACATAATAGACTTTGCCACCACCTGAATATCCCGCTGCACCAGATAGCTGTCTGCCTCGGGGTTCACCTTGAACAGCAGCTTCATATCCGGGATCTCCAGCGCCTTGCGGTGGCGGACTGCCTCACCGCTGTTGGAGGTATAAAGACCATATTCTCCCATGTATGCACCTGAGAAGCAGCTCCGGGCAAATCTTGCGCCGGTGGCAGCGGCAAGGTCGATGGTCGCGATCGGATTCTTGACCACATTGACACCGTAAGGCACCCGGATCAGCGGGCGCAGAGCACCGATGATATAGGCCATCGCTGAGATCACCGCCCCATCCGCCACCGGCTGGTAGGGCAGGCTGAACTCATTCGCAAACAGAATTCCGTCCACGCCGCCGTTCTGTAGCGCCACGAGATCCTGCCGGGCGTGTTCCAGCACGGTGTCCATGCTGCCGCAGTAGCCGGGGTCGCCGGGCAGGGCATCCAGATGCAAAAGCGCAATGATTGGTTTTTCAACACCAAACATTTCCTGAGTCCACATGGTATTGCTCTCCTTTATATCCTTCCGTTTTAATCCAGTTCGTGCGTGTTGGCGCGCATCCACGCCACGGTGTCGTCAATGGCCTTGTCCGGGTCGATGTAATAGCGGCGGTCGCAAATTTCGAAGGAGCAGGTTCCCTCATAGCCGTGCGCCTTGATCTGGTCGTAATACTCTTTCATGGGGAAGTCCGCATCTCCCGGTACGGTATGGCCCCGGTCATTGAAATGAATGTGTTGCAGTTTATCACCCAAGTTGGCAAAGTAGTCATCGATGGTCTCTCCTGCGTAGGTCATCTGATCCATATCCACCATACCAACAACAGCGGGCGAATCGATCTCAGCAATCATCTTTGCCAGATCCTTGCTGGTAATGAGGACGTTAGTAGTGGTTACCTTCAACTCCTCCAGCAACAGAGTAACCCCCTTGCGCTCGGCGTAGGCAGCCAGAGTCCCCACACTCTCCCGGCAGAATTTCCAGGCTTCCTCGCGCGGCATATCAAAGTATCCAAACCCGGTGCTGATTTGAATCGCGGGGCATTCCAAAAACTGGGCGGTATCAATCGCACGCTGGTAGTAGCGGATGCTGGACTCCCGGGTCAGGGTATCCTGAGTGCAGAAATTCACTGGATAAACGCAGTTTTCCGGGGTCATGGCCATAACTGAAAGGTGATGACGGCGAATACTCTTATCCAGCTCTAAAAGACGGCTGACCGGATAGTCGAACATGTTCAACTGAGGCGCACTGCAATAGAGATCGATACTGTCAAAGGGAGACCGCTCGACCTTATCCAGAAACTTCTCAATGGGATAGCGTACATAGTGATAACTCATGGGCGCGAGTTTCATAAAAGACCATTCCTTTCTCTTCCATACAGGCAGCCCGATTTCTACGGGCTTCTGCCCCGAATAGGTTCAGGCTTTCAAAACATTCCGGATATAGTCGATATACGCATCGGTAGCCTTGTCCGGATCCAGATAATAGTCTCGGCTACACATCTCGCAGGAACACCAGCCCTGATAGCCCCTGCGGACAAGGGTGTCGTAATACTCCTTCATGGGCAGCCCGCCGGTTCCGGGGATCGTATGGTTCAGGTCACTGAAATGGACAAAGCCATACTTATCGCCCAGATTGTCAAAGTAATCGTTGATGTGCTCCCCGGCCTGAGACATCTGGTCGGTGTCGGAAAGACCCAGCAGATTGTCCGCGCCCACATCATCGATAAACTGTTTAAGCTCCTTGCTGGTAACCACCAGATTGGTGGTGGTTATCTTACAGGTCTCCATAAAGATGGTGACGCCTTTCTTTTTGGCGTACTCCGCCAGAAGCTGCACCGCCTCAACCTGACGTTTCCATGCCTCATCCTTGTCAGCATCATAATATCCCGTTCCCGGGCAAATCTGGATATGAGGACATTCCAAAAACTGAGCCGTGTCAATCAGGCGCTGATAGTATCGCTGAGTCGATTCCCATGTCAGGAGATCCGATGTGGCCAGATTAACCGGATAGACGCAATTTTCGGCTGTCAGAACATAGGGGGTCAGGTGCCGATCCCGAATGTCGCGGTTCAACTGAATCAGCGCACCCAAAGAATAATCAAATGGGTTAAGCTGGGGGCCGGTGCAATAGATATCGATTCCATCCAAGCCGACCCGTTCCATCTTGTCAAGATACTTTCGTATAGGATATCGGAGATAGTGATAGCTCATCAGGGTAAATTTCATGGATACTTTCTCCCTAAAATCACTGCGTATGGATTGGGCGGTGGATCTGCACAAGGGCAGCCCACCGCCCAAATCCCGACGCGGCATAAAAATTACAGGATTACACTTGCCAACAGGAACGCTACTGCGGCATCCACGACGGCCATAACCAGAGAGGGTAACAGATAGCTGGTGTTGAATACGAATTTGCCGATTTTGGTCGTTCCCGCCGTATCAAAAGCGATGGCGGCCAGACTCTCGGAGGCAGCGGGAATCAGGAAGTGTGATCCGATGGTGACCCAGCCAGCCAGCAACACGGGAGTGCTGATGCCGAGTGCCAAGCCCAGCGGAATCACGATTGCGGTGGTGGAACCCTGCGAAGTAGTGATATTACCCACCAAATAGCAGGCAATAATGAATACCCAAGGGTACTTATTGGTGAACTGCGAGACCGTCTCGGTCAGGAAGGTGGACTGCGCGCCGATGAAGATATTGACCATCCAGCACAGGCCAAGACAGATGACGGCCGCAAACACACCGGACTTAAAAACGGGCATCTCAAGAATAGCATCGGCCTTTTTGTCCATCACAAGACAAATTACCGCAGCGGCGCAGAGCATGAAGATTTGGATGATGTCGGTCATGCCCATAGTGCTGCCGTCAGCCAAAACAGGACGCAGGGATTTGACCACACCCAGAAGAACGACGGCTACCATCGCAACCAAGAAGGCGATGACAGAAATCTTGGACTGCTTGCTGAAAGAAGAGGTGTCGACCACTTTTTCTTCCTTGTGCCCACGCAGTACAAGGGTGCCATCGGCAACACGCCGCTGGAACTCGGGGTCATCTGCAAGTTCCTTGCCTCGCTTCATCATAATAAGGCCGGAAGCCAGAGAGCCAAGAAGGGTAGCAGGAATGACAACCATCAGGACGGTAATCATATCTACGCTGCCCGACTCCTCCAAAAATCCTACCAGCGCGGCGGTAGCGGCGGCAAGCGGAGTGCCGCAGACCGCATTTTGGCTGGAAACCACAGAAGCGGCAATCGGCCGCTCGGGACGGACGCCGTTCTCGATGGCAATTTCGTTGATGATGGGCAGCAGGCTCCACAGAATGTGGCCGGTTCCGCAGCAGAAAACAAACAGCCAGCTGATCATGGGCGCCAGAATGGTGATTGATCTAGGATGTTTTCTCAAGATCTTCTCCGCAAGAGCCACCAGGTACTCAATACCACCCGCAGCCTGCATCGCGCCACCCGCAATAACCACGGCCAGAATAATTCGCAAAACCGTGAGCGGGGGATCCGACATGGGTGACTTAAAGATAAATGTAAAGACAAACGCGCCGACCGCACCGGCAAGCGTAAGGAAAACTCCTCCCTTGCGAACGCCCCAGAAGATGAGAAGGAGCATGATGACAAGCTCAATCCAGAACATGATTTTTTCTCCTTTTTCTTTGATTTTTCCCAGCGACCGCATACCCAGCAAGTTCATGACGCTTTCTTTGCCTGCCGCCCCGGGCCCGTTTCCGTCAGTTTTCATCAGAAAGATGCGCACATTCTCTGTTACAAGCAATCCATCCCGATTTGTCTTTGTATTAGGCATCGAAATATTATGCTTTGTATTATGATGCAATAATACAATGCAAGCATCTCCTTGTCAACAGCATTCCGGCATTCTCGTCAAAACATACTATCAATGCACCATTGTTTTGTGAATCATCACCAAATCATTGTATCCATCTGCCCTCATCTGCTTCTATTTTGTCTCTTACTTCTATAACACAAAAAGAGAGCGTCCCTGAAATCCTGCTCCAGGGACGCTCTCTTTTCATTTTTGCACACAGATACGCGTTTTTGTTGCATCCATCTTTGACGGCTCAGACCATGAGCTTAAACTTATCCGCAATGCAGAGCTGACGGCCCAGATAGCAGTGTTCCCCGCTCTGATCGTGCACCACGCTCTTGATGGACAGCAGTGGGTAGCCCTTTACCACACCCAGATACTTGGCCTCCTGATGGTTCGCAAACACGATCTCAAGGACTTTATCTGAGCGTGTGAATACGATGCCTGTTTCCTTTCGGATCGTCTCATACAGAGAGGTATTGGTCAGATCTGCATTGAACAGAAAGAAAAAACTCTCCGGAAATTTGCTGGTCTCCAACATCATCGGTCTGCCGTCCGCAAGGCGCAGACGCTCCACAACCAGCGTCTGTTCGTCCTTTTTTAGCCCAAGCTGCCCCCGTTCTTCCTCCGTGGGCTGTTCCAGTGTGATCCTGATCGTCTTTGCGCCGGGCTGGTATCCCATCATATAACACATATTGGTGTAGCTCAGCACGCCATCCAGCTTTCGCTGGATCTTCTTTTCCGTAACAAACGTGCCCTTGCCGGGCTTGCGCACCAGAAATTCTCCTTGAGACAGCTCATCCAGTGCTTTACGCACCGTGACGCGGCTGACCGAATAGCGCTCGCAGAGTTCATTTTCCGTTGGCAGACGGCTGCCCGGGGGATACTCGCCCGCATCAATAGCCGCACGCAGTGTTGCGGCGAGCTGTTGAAACAGCGGCGTTGAAATTGTATTATCCAAACTCATGGTATATTCTCCCGTTCTTATTTTTATCACGAAATACGGTTTATTTTCAATTTACTTTTTTGCGTGCCCCGCAAATATGTTACAATACAAACTTATTATATATAAGTTTTATCCGTGCGTAAAGAGGAAAAACAAATTTTTTCTCCCTTGCGTCTGTGCAGGGCCGTTTTCCAGCACCCCCTTATTTATATAGGAAGTCCGCCACATTTCGTTTCGTTCCTTGTCAAAAATGCACAATTTTTTTGTCTTATTTTCGGTATTGACATTTGTATTGCTTTGTATTATCATCATGGCAAGGAAAGTTCTTCCGGAAACCGCCGGAAGAAATCGAGACAGTTTAATATGAAATGCAGGAGGGTAATACAATGCATTACAAGTACACTGACATCAAGGCCATCGTCGCTGAAATTCTGGAGAACAAGAAGGACGACGGCGGCGTCAAGAACATCTATTTCGTGGGCTGCGGCGGCTCTCTGGGTGCTCTGTACCCTGCAAAGACCTTTATGGAGCGCGAGAGCCTGACGCTGAAGTCCGGCTGGGTGAGCAGCAACGAGTTCGTCCACAGCACGCCCCGCGATTTCGGCAAGAACTCCATCATCTGCCTTGCCTGCCACAAGGGCAACACTCCCGAGACCATTGCCGCTGCAAAGCTGGGCAAGGAGATGGGCGCTGCTGTCATCATCCTGACTTGGCTGGAAGAGTCCGAGATCATCGAGTTCGGCGATTACATCATCCATTACTCCTTCGACGCCAGCCCGGATCACCTCGCCGGTGACATCGACTACGCCGGTGAAAAGACCATGTGCGCCCTGCAGGTCGCTGTGGAGCTGCTGAATCAGACCGAAGGCTACAGCAACTACGATAAGTTCCAGCAGGGTGCCGGCATGATCACCACCGTGATCCGCAAGGCCCGCGCTCATGTGGCCCAGCGTGCTCTGGACTTTGCCGAGGAGTACAAGAACGATTCCGTCATCTACACCATGGGCAGCGGCGCAGGCTACGGTGCCGCTTACATGGAGAGCATCTGCATCTTCATGGAGATGCAGTCGATGTCTTCTTCAGGGGGATGCGGGGGATCCACTCCGGCACCATCCACACCGGTGAGTTCTTCCATGGTCCCTTCGAAGTCACCGACGCCAACACCCCCTTCGTCATTCAGGTGTCCGAGGGTTCTACCCGTGAGCTGGACGAGCGCTGCCTCAAGTTCCTGCACACCTATGCAAAGCGCATCGAGGTGCTGGACGCCAAGGAGCTGGGCCTGTCGGTCATCGATCCCGCTGTCGTGGACTACTTCAACCACTCTCTGTTCAACAATGTCTATCCCATCTACAATCACGCCCTCGCTGAGACCCGCCAGCATCCGCTGACCACCCGCCGCTATATGTGGAAGGTCGCATACTGATACAGACGGAAAGGATCTGATACGATGAGCGCAGTCAAGATCATCGCCATCGGCGATAATGTGTGCGACAAATACCTCTCTCGTGGGAAGATGTACCCCGGCGGCCAGTGCGTCAACACCTGCGCCTATGCCGCAGCAAACGGTGTGCCTTCCGCTTATCTGGGCAAGTTTGGCAGCGATGAGGTCGCCGCCTACAACCAGAAGATCCTGCACGAGCTGGGCATCGAC
>OGUO01002567.1_pt1 | contig 10898 bp, 9 predicted proteins | sample 1553641 | NCBI WGS metagenome assembly OGUO01 (sample SAMEA2579980, study PRJEB22360) | human gut metagenome | biome: human gut; feature: human-associated habitat; material: faeces | place: Denmark | collected 2008/2010 | reverse complement strand
AAAATTAAATTAGTCTGAGGATGTGCCGCGTGGGACTGCCTGCCTGCGCGGCTCATTGTCTGTTTGCTCATAAATCAGCAGAGCCATGGCTTTGCTGCCAAAAGCGGACAGTGAAGGATGTAAGCGCATGCACCGCTCAGGCGGTGGACGAGGAATGAGGTTATCGATCAGTCAGCGGATGCCTCACGGCCGGCTGCAGACCGCAAACCGTGTACAAAGCCCTCCGGTAACGGGGGAGAGAAAAGCACGGTGGCAGAAAGGGCAAAGAAAACTTAAGGAGGCATTATTATGTGCGGAATTGTAGGTTATATCGGTAATCACGAAGCTGCTCCATTTCTGCTTGATGGTATGAGCAAGCTGGAGTATCGTGGTTATGATTCTGCCGGCATTGCTGTTTATGAAAACAACAAAATTCGTGTGGAAAAATGTGTAGGCCGTCTGGATGCACTGCGCCAGAAATTGGCAGGCAATATGCCTGTGGGCAATGTTGGTATCGGTCATACCCGCTGGGCAACACATGGCCGTCCATCGGATCGCAACGCGCATCCCCATACGGACAGCAGCGGTAAGTTTGTCGTTGTCCATAACGGTATTATTGAAAATTATCTTGGCCTGAAGGAAGAACTGATTGCCAAGGGACATGAATTCCTGTCAGAAACTGACAGTGAGGTTGTAGCTCATCTGATGGCGGACCAATATGACGGAGATTTCGAAGAAACCGTCAAAAAGGTGCTGAAGCTTATCAAAGGCTCCTACAGTCTGGTATTTATGTGCGAATACGAGCCTGATAAAATCATCTGCACCAAAAAGGATAATCCGCTGATTATCGGCCTTGGCGAGGGTGAAAACTTTATTGCCTCCGATATTCCGGCAATTATCAACCATACGCGCCGTACCTTTATCATGAGCGACGGCGAAATCGCCACGGTAACGGCAGACGGTGTTTGGGTGCAGGATATCAACGGAACTCCCATCAGCAAGAAGGTGTTTGTTGTAAACTGGAATGCGGAAGCAGCGGAAAAGGGCGGCTTTGAGCATTTCATGCTGAAGGAAATTTATGAGCAGCCCAAGGCTTTGCGCGATACCATGACCAGCCGTCTTGATGCGGAGGCAAAAACTATCGGCTTCCCCGAGCTGAACTGGACAGCAGAGGAACTGAGAGACATCAATAAAATCTTTATTGTGGCCTGCGGTACCGCTTATCATGCAGGCATTGTCGGCAAATATTATCTGGAGCAGCTGGCGCGTGTGCCGGTTGAGGTGGATATTGCCAGCGAGTTCCGTTACCGCAATCCCGTGCTCGAAAAGGACGCACTCGCTATGGTCATCAGCCAGAGCGGTGAGACCGCCGACACGCTGGCCGCCCTGCGCCTGTGCAAGGAGCGCGGTGTGCGCACCATCGGCATTGTGAACGTCGTCGGCTCCAGCATTGCCCGTGAGGCCGACGCCACAATGTACACCTGGGCTGGCCCGGAAATCTCCGTTGCTACCACCAAAGCCTACAGCACCCAGCTGGCGGCCTGCTACCTGCTGGCTACCGAGTTTGCCCGTGTGCGCGGCACGCTGGCGGACGGCCAGTATGAGCACCTCGTCACCGAGCTGGAGGCTCTGCCCGAGAAGATTAAAAAGACCCTGGCCGACAAGGAGCGTATCCAGTGGTTTGCCAGCAAGTACGCAAACGCCAAGGACGTCTTCTTCATTGGACGCGGCCTCGACTACGCCGTCGCGCTCGAGGGCAGTTTGAAATTTAAGGAGATCAGCTACATCCACTCCGAGGCGTTCGCCGCGGGCGAGATGAAGCACGGCCCGATTTCTCTGGTCGAGAATGGAACGCTGGTCGTTGGCATCCTGACCCAGCCGGACCTGTTTGAAAAGAGCGTTTCCAACATGGTCGAGGTCAAGAGCCGCGGTGCCTTCCTGATGGGCCTGACCACCTACGGAAATTACAGCATCGAGGACACTGCGGGCTTCACGGTCTACGTGCCCAAGACCGACCCGCACTTTGCCACGAGCCTGTCGGTCATTCCGCTGCAGTTGCTGGCCTACTACGTCAGCTGCGCCAAGGGATTAGATGTCGATAAGCCGCGCAATCTGGCCAAGAGCGTGACCGTCGAGTAAATTGCTTTCGTCCGTTTTACCAAAAATTTACCACGATTTTTATACAATATTAGTCCCATTTGTCTGCCCAAAAGTAGGACAAATGGGGCCTTTTTGTGTTATAATAGTCTATATGACAATTTTGCCGGGCCGTATTGCGCCCGTTTTCAGATAGAAGAACGTATAGTAAGGATGGAATCGATGCAACAGGTCTCAAAACAACTGATAAAAGGGCTTCCGCGCCGCATCGCACTGATGCTGCTGGACTGCGGGCTCATTGTACTTTGCTATTGGCTGGCCGTCATGCTGCGCTTTGACAGCGGCGACGCCTACCGCCGCGTGGAGATACTGCGCGCCATGGCCCCGATGCTCTTATACGTCCTGCCCATTTATATGATCGTGTTCTGGTTCGGCGGACTGTATGAGATCATGTGGGAGTACGCCGGTATGCGCGACCTTGCACGCCTGACCTGCCTTTCCGGGCTGGCGACGGGCATCATCATGCTGTTCGATCTGATCTACCACAGCCGCCCGATCTCCGGCGCGGTGCTGATCTTCGGCGCGGTATTCAACACGGCGGCCATAGCGGGCGTGCGGTTCCTGTGGCGGCTGGTCCTGACGATGCGCAACGCCAAGGCCAACAAGCCGGAGGACAACACGCCATTGCTCATTGTCGGCGCTGGCAACGCCGGTGCGTGGGCCGTCAACCTCTGCAAGACGAAAAATCAGAGCTTCGGCAACCCGGTCTGCATCGTTGACGACGACCTGACCAAAAAGGGCCTGCGCGTGCAGGGCGTACCGGTGCGCGGCACGATCTCTGACATACCGGAGCTGGTGCGCAAATATCATATTCTCGAGATCGTCATCGCCATCACGACGGTCAAGGGTGACCGTTTGAGCGAGATCATCAACCTCTGTAACTCCACCCACTGCCGCGTGCGGATGATCAGCGACCCGCAGGCTGTTGACGAGAACGGCAATCCTGTGGCGGCGGGCTTCCGTGAGCTGAACACGGCGGACTTCCTCTCCCGCGACGAGATCCAGCTGAACAATGCCCAGATCTCCGAGTACCTGCATGACAAGATCGTTCTCGTCACGGGCGGCGGAGGCTCCATCGGCAGCGAGCTTTGCCGTCAGATCATGCGCTACCAGCCCCGCCGTCTGCTGATTTTTGACATCTACGAGAACTGCGCCTATGAGCTGGAAACCGAGCTGAAAAACAAGTACGGTCCCGAAGCTCCTGTTATCACCCTCATCGGCTCCATCCGCGATAAAGCACGTCTGGACGATGTGTTCGACACCTATCATCCGTCCGTCGTCTTTCACGCGGCGGCGCACAAGCATGTGCCGCTGATGGAGATCAGCCCCGCCGAGGCCGTCAAGAACAACGTCTTTGGCACCAAGAACCTGCTGACCTCCGCCGCCGAGCACGGCGTGGAGCGGTTCGTCCAGCTCTCTACAGACAAGGCTGTCAACCCGACGAACGTCATGGGCTGCACCAAGCGCCTGTGCGAGATGCTGATCCAGACCTTCTCCCGGGCCACGTCGATGACCTGCGTTGCGGTGCGCTTCGGCAACGTGCTGGGCAGCCACGGCAGCGTCATCCCGCTGTTTGAGGAGCAAATCAAGCGCGGCGGCCCTGTGACCATCACGCATCCCGATATTGTCCGCTACTTTATGACCATCACCGAGGCTGCGCAGCTCGTTCTGCAGGCCGGCGGTCTGGCGAAGGGCGGCAGCATCTACGTGCTGGACATGGGCGAGCCGGTTAAGATCATGGATCTGGCCAACCGCCTGATACGCTTCTACGGCTACGAGCCGGGCGTAAATATGCAGGTCAAGGTCACCGGTCTGCGCCCCGGCGAAAAGCTGTACGAGGAACTGCTCATGGACTCCGAGCAGGACAAGATGGCCAAAACCGCCCACAACAAAATCTTCATCGCGCCGCCCATGCAGATCGATCTGGAAAAATTCTACACCGACCTGCAGCGGCTCAAGGACTCTGCCCTGCACAACAGCGACGAGGTCGTCGACGTTCTGCAGGAGATGGTCCCGACCTACCACCCCAACCGCCGCGTGCGCGCCGACCACACCGTTGTGGCCGCCACCGGCAACACCACGCTTTTCTCCCGGGAGGAGATTGCGCAGAAGCTCCGGGAGACAGAGCATCCCGCCGAGGAGGGCTGATTTATGTACGAGCGTTACGGCAAGCGCCTGCTGGACATTATCCTTTCGCTGACAGCCACGATCATTCTTGCAATTCCGATGGGGCTGGTCGCGCTGTGGATCAAGTTCGACTCCCCTGGGCCGGTCTTTTTCAAGCAGCGCCGCGTCGGCAAGGGCAAAACGCACTTTAACATCCTGAAGTTCCGCACGATGCGCGGCGACACCCCGCACGACGTTCCCACGCACCTTTTGAAAGATGCGGACAGCTACATTACCGGGAGCGGTGCCTTCCTGCGCAAGACGAGCCTGGACGAGCTGCCGCAGATCTACAACATACTGGCAGGGCAGATGAGCGTCATCGGCCCGCGCCCTGCACTGTACAACCAGTACGACCTGATCGAGGCGCGCGACAAGGTCCGCGCCAACGACATCCGCCCGGGCCTGACCGGCTTAGCGCAGGTCAACGGACGCGACGAGCTGCCGATTGACGTCAAAGCCCGCTACGACGGTGAGTACGCCGCCCATGTGACATTCTGGAATGATGTAAAGATTTTCTTCCGCAGCATCACCTATGTATTCCAGCGCCGCGGCGTCGTCGAGGGCGGCACCGGTGCCATGAACCAGACAAAAGAGGAAAAATCGTCAAAATGACGGACGTTGTACCTGCCGGGAAAACACCGGCAGGTACATTTTTTGTGCTGATTTAAAAAATGTACAAGAAAATCTTGCGATTTTCGTGAAAATATGTTGCAAAAGCCAAGCGGATTGTGTAAAATATACATTATGATGTTTTGGTTTTCAGGCAGATTACCAAACGGCAATTTTGCCAAACACGCATAGCCCGCACTGCACACCGGTGCAGACTGTCTAAATAACAGCTAAAAGGGGAGTCACATATTATGGCAAACAGGGTATTCCAGAACGTGGTCTACCAGATGAAGGACGCAGTGGATCGTGTCGTCGGCGTGATTGATGAGACCGGCACCGTCATTTCCTGCTCTGAGCTGGGACAGATCGGTGAGGTGCGCGAGGGCGTGGCCGCTGTCCGCCAGACGGCCGGGGATGCTTTCGTGCGCGATGGGTATGCCTACCATCAGTTCTCCAACGCCAAGCACAATGACTACGCCGTCTTTGTCGAGGGCACTGACACTACCGCCGAGCAGTTCGCCGCCATGCTCTCCATCAGCCTGCAGAGCATCAAGCAGTACCACGACGAAAAATTCGACAAGACGAACTTCATCAAGAACGTCGTGCTCGACAACATCCTGCCCGGTGACATCTACGCCAAGGCGCGGGAGCTGCACTTTGTCTCCGACGTGCAGCGCGTCGTACTGCTGATCCGCGTGACCTCCGGCAATGATATTTCCGCCTACGACGTCGTCAGCGGTCTTTTCCCGGACAAACAGAAGGACTTCGTCTTTAACATCAGCGAGACCGACACCGTCCTGGTCAAGGAGATCAAGCCCGACAACAACACCCGCGATATGGAAAAGCTGGCTGCCTCCATCGTCGATACGCTGCAGGGCGACCATTACATCAAGGCCGTCGTCGGCATCGGTACGCCCATCGGCAACATCAAGGACCTGGCCTCCAGCTTTAAGGAAGCCCAGATTGCCATGGAGGTCGGCAAGGTGTTTGACACCGAGCGTCAGGTCATCAGCTATGACCATCTGGGCATTGCGCGCCTGATCTACCAGCTGCCTACGACGCTCTGCGAGGCATTCCTGCGCGAGGTGTTCAAGCAGGAGAGCATCGACTCCCTCGATGCCGAGACGCTGTTCACGATCCAGCGCTTCTTTGAGAACAACCTGAACGTCTCCGAGACGAGCCGCGGTCTGTTCGTTCACCGCAACACGCTGGTCTACCGCCTTGAGAAGATCCGCAAGCTGACCGGCCTTGACCTGCGCAACTTCGATGATGCCATCGTCTTTAAGGTGGCGCTGATGGTCAAAAAATATCTGTCCGCCAACCCGGCCAAATATTGATTTTAAAAAAACTTTCACAAATGGCGCTGCACCGCAAGGCAGCGCCATTTTCCTGCTTTTTGCAGCCGTAAAGCACCTTGACCGCAGAGGTCTGACATGGTATTCTATTATATGTATGACTGTAACCATAACAGCAAAGCCACACCACGGCAGGAGAACCCCGAATGATCGATTTTGAACATGTATATAAAACCTACGAGACCCACAACGATGAAAACGTCGCGCTGGAGGACATCAACATCCATATTGACGAGGGCGAGTTCGTCTTTATCCTCGGCCATTCCGGCGCGGGCAAATCCACGTTTTTAAAGCTCATCCAGATGGAGGAGAAGCCCACCGAGGGCAAGGTCTTTATCAATGGGCAGGATTTAACGCGCATCAAGCGCCGCAAGGTGCCCTACTTGCGCCGCCAGATGGGCGTTGTGTTCCAGGACTTCCGCCTGATCCCCACCATGACCGTCTATGAGAATGTCGCCTTCGCCATGCGCGTGACGAACATCTCGACCAAAAAGATTAAGGACCGCGTACCGTTTGCACTCTCCCTTGTCGGTCTGGAGGACAAAATGGACCGCCTGCCGGATGAGCTCTCCGGCGGCGAGCAGCAGCGTGTGGCCGTTGCCCGCGCGCTGGCCCACGGCCCCAAGCTCATTATCGCGGACGAGCCCACCGGTAACATCGACCCCGAAATGTCGATGGACATCATGCAGCTGTTTGAGGCCATCAACAAGGTCAACATCACCGTTGTCGTCGTCACCCATGAACACGAGCTCGTCCACAAGCTGGCCCGCAAGTACGGCAACCGCGTCATCACGCTGGCCAACGGCATGGTAGCCTCCGACACCGCTGACCCTTCTGCCGCGCGCTGCTACGCTGCCGCCATGGCCGAGCGCGAAGCGGACGACTATGAGTACGACGAGGACTGATTTGTAAGTAAGAGGGGATACCATGCGTTTTTCCAGTTTTATCTACTTAGTCGGCCAGGGCCTGCACAACCTGCGCGCCAACCGACTGATGACCTTTGCCTCCATGGGCGTGCTGACTGTCTGCATGCTGCTGATCGGCGCAGCCTCGCTGCTGGGCATCAACATTGACCACATGGTCGAATACATCGGCAACCAGAACGAGACTGTCGTCTACATGGGCGGCACCGGCGAGAGCGAGGTCGCCACCGACGAGCAGATTGCCGCCGCCGACGCGGCCATCCGCAGCACGCCCCACGTTGTGAGCGTGACCTATATGTCGCCGGAGGACGTTCTGGCGACCTACAGCGATATGCTGAAGGATTACACAAACCTGCAGCAGGTCTTTGCCAATGACAACCCGTTCACTCCCAACTACCGCGTGACCGTGGACGACCCCGACAACATTGAGGAAGTCTCCGCCCAGCTCATGCAGATTGACGGCGTTTACAGCGTCAAGGCCCCGCTGGCTATGGCGGATACCTTCACGTCCCTGCAGAAGGTCATCAACTACGCCTGCTACGGCCTGGTCGCGGTGCTGGCCATCGTCTCCATCGTCGTCATCAACAACACGATCAAAATCACCGTCTTTAACCGCCGCAAGGAGATCGGCATTATGAAGCTCGTCGGCGCGACCAACGGTTTCATCCGCTTTCCGTTCTTTGTCGAGGGCGTCACCTCCGGCCTGATTTCGGCTGGCATTGCGTCCGGCATCGTCTGCGGCGCGTACTATGCACTCTGCCGCTGGTATGCCGAGAATCCGTCCAACCTCTCGCAGATGTTCGGCGGCACGCTTGTCCCGCTGGAAAGCGTCTGGTACTACATCGTCGGCGGCTTTGTGCTGCTGGGCTTCGTGCTCTGCGGCCTCGGCACCGCCACCAGCATCCGCAAGCATCTGAATGTATAACAGCGGATAAAGGGAACGTATAAGACCATGAAGCATGTAAAACACGGCAAAAAGCTGATTTCGCTTCTGCTGAGCGTGGCTGTCGCCATGAGCATGACGCTTTCCACCGTCATGACGCCGCTGGCCGCCTCCTCCAGCGTCAGCGACCTGCGCCAGAAGCTGCAGGAACTGCAGACTGAGCAGGAAAAGGTCAACCAGCAGCTCAAGGACGCGCAGAGCAACAAGGCCGACGCTGAGGCTCTCAAAACGCAGCTTGAGCAGCAGAAGGCACTGATTTTAAGCCAGATCAGCAACCTGTCCGAGCAGATCGGTTCTTTGGATGAGGAAATCGTCAACAAGCAGGACGAGATTGACCGGAAGCAGCAGGAGGTCGACCAGAAGCAGGCCGAATACGACCAGCGCTGGGCGGACTTTAAAGATCGTATGCGTGCGATGCAGCGTCTGAATGACGGCGGCTCCATCGCACTGTTGTCCAGTGCCACCAACCTGTACCAGCTGCTGACCTTTGCCACCACATTGGATCAGATCGTTAATAAGGACGAGGACACCTGCCAACAGCTTGAAAATGAGCACGCCGAGCTGGAGCAGCAGCGCGCCGAGCTGGAGCAGGCCAAGGCGGACCTGGAGGCCACGCAGGCCGATCTGGAGACCCAAAAGACCGCGCTGGACGGCAAGACGAATGAGCTTGCCCAGAATATCTCCCAGACCGACGCCAACATTTCCGCAGCGGATGCCGAAATCGAGGCCAACAAGGCGGCCCTGATCGAAGCCAACAAGGCCGTGGATAAGGCTGCTGCCGAGCTGGACGCCGCGCTGAACGCCGCCAACCAGGCTTACGGCAATGCGTCCATCCAGTGCTCACTGGACTTTGGCCGCCCGCTGGCCACCTATAAGTACGTCTCCTGCTACTTCGGCGGCAACGGCCACCGCGGCACCGATTACGCCGCACCGGGCGGCACCGAAATCTACGCCGTCTCCGGCGGTGTCGTCACCGCTGCGGCCTACCACTGGAGCTGGGGCTACTACGTGCAGGTCTACCACGGCAAGGATGACAACGGCAATACTTATTCGACGCTGTACGCCCACATGAACAGCGCGCCCGTTGTCAGCGTGGGGCAGCCCGTGGAAAAGGGCAAGGTCCTTGGTTATGTCGGCTCCACCGGCAACTCCACAGGCAACCATCTGCACCTGGAAATGAAGGTCAACAACGTCCTGGTCAATGTCATGAACTACCTCTCATAACGAAAGGGGAATCTGTATGAAACCGCAGAAGCACAAAACCTCCGTGCGTATTTTCTGCCTTGTAGTCGCCGTTCTGATGATACTCAGCCTTTTCTCTACGGTATTTTTCTCACTAGCCTACGGGGCATAACGCAAACACAGTAAGGAGCCATCAGACCCATGAGCAAAAAAATCAGTCTTGGCGTGGCGGCCACCATTGCCATCATTGCAATGGCCGTCACCTTCTCGCTGACCATGGTCGTGTCCATGAAGATGTTCAACACCACAGTGTCCAGCGTCAAAAACAAGGAGCGCCAGTACAACAAGCTGTCCGAAATTGATCGTTTTGTCCGCGCAGGGGAGTATTTCACCATCGACGAGGACACCTTGAATGACCGCTTGGCTGCGGGCTACATGAACGGCATCAACGACAAGTACGCCGTCTACTACACCGCCAAGGAATACAGCGAGAAGCAGTCTGTGGAGAAGGGCACGCTGACCGGCATCGGCGTCGCTGTCGTCAATGACACATCCTCCGGCTACGCCCGCATCATCCGCCTATATGACAACTCGCCCGCCGCAGAGGCCGGGATGCAGGTCGGCGGCTTCATCACCGCTATCAACGATGAGTCGACGCGCAACATCACCTCCACCGCGCGCCTGACCTCCAAGCTGCTGGGTGAGGAGGGTACGACCACCACGATCACCTACCTGACGCCGGACCGCCAGGAGCAGCAGCTGAATCTTGTCCACTCCAACTACAAAACACCCTCCATCTACACCCGTCAGATGGTCGCGGACACCTGCGGGTACATCCGCATTGACGCCTTCACCTCCGGCACGGCCAGCGAGTTCAAGGCTGCTGTGGATGAGCTGCTGCAGCAGGGAGCGAACAGCCTTGTCTTTGACCTGCGCGACAATACCGGCGAGAACCTGAACGCCGCCCTTGTGGCCGCGGATTACTGTGTGCCCTCCGGTGAGATCGCCAAGCAGCAGGACAGGGACGGCAATGTGACCGTGCTGCGTATGTCCGATGAGACCGAGATCAACGTTCCGATTGTCTGCCTTGTCAACGGCTCCACCGCGGGCAGCGCCGAGCTGTTCGCCAATGCCCTGCGCAAGATGGCCGGTGCGACGCTCGTCGGCACCAAAACTGCGGGTAAGGGCGTCGTTCTGAGCGACGCCCAGAGCTTCTCTGATGGCTCCGCCGCTTACATCACGGTGGGCCTGCTGCTCGATAACGAGGATCAGACCTGGAATGAGGAGGGCCTGCGCCCCGACATTGACGCCGCGCTCTCCGTCGACGAGCAGAACGCCTACTACGATTACACACTTGATACTGACCCGCAGATCAGCAAGGCCGTCAACGCGGCCACGGCACTGGCCGGGCAGAACTGATTTTTATTGACTCGGAAAGGACGTCCACCGTGCCCACATTGACTGACCTGTCCACCATCCGTGACCTCTGCGCACGGTATGACTTTGCCCTGTCCAAGGGCTTCGGCCAGAATTTCATCATCAACCCCGGCATCTGCCCCCGCATTGCGGAGGCCTCCGGTATCG
>OGUO01002560.1_pt1 | contig 10920 bp, 9 predicted proteins | sample 1553641 | NCBI WGS metagenome assembly OGUO01 (sample SAMEA2579980, study PRJEB22360) | human gut metagenome | biome: human gut; feature: human-associated habitat; material: faeces | place: Denmark | collected 2008/2010 | reverse complement strand
TAGTGTACATCATGTAGGCCAACCCGCAGAAGGCGGCGAACACCACGGCCAGAGCCGCCAGCGCAGCAGCGGAATTGCCGGCCGAGCGCAGAGCAGCGGCGCACAGGTTGTAAAGATAGGTGGTCACAAGCCCCAGAAAGATGATGCGCAGGTAGCCGGCAACCAGCGTGTGCAGGTCGGCCGGGGTCTGGATCAGGCGAAGCAACAGCGACATGGCTGCAAAGCCGATCAGGCTGATGACGGCGGTGCTGCCCACCCCCAGGGCCGTGGCCAGCCAGACTTCCTGACGGAAGCCGGCAAAGTCATCCCGGCCGAAGAACTGGGCCAGAATGATGGAGATACCGGCACAGAAGCCGCTGAGCACAAACACGAACAGGTTCATCACCGTGCCCGCAATACCAATGGCGGCGAAGGAGTCCAGGCCCACGTACCGGCCGACGATGAAGCTATCGATGGTGTTGTAAAACTGCTGAAGAATGTTGCCAATCAACAGCGGAAGGGCCAGCGTGACCAGCTGCCGCGCGATGGGGCCGGATGTGAGATTTTGCGTTTGAGTCATGGAGTTCGACGTCCTCTTCTGTGGAAATTTGCCATGCCGCCCATGGAAAAAGTTTGGTGCGGAATGGCCACGAACCAAGGGTACCACAGAAGAATATATTTGTAAAATGCGAGTTTTCTTGCTATTATATAAGTAAAACTTATAATTTAATGAGTGCAAAACCGGACAATGCCGTGCAGACGCCGGGCTTTGACGTTGAATCGAAAAAAATGAAAGGAGAATCAGGAAATGACACAGGCGGAGCTGGAAGCCTTTTTGGCGGTGGTGCGCTGTAAAATCGTTTTGCGGTTTGTTTCCATGTCTGATGCCTCCCTCCGGAAAAATATTTTGTCCGGTTTTCCAAATGTATTATACTTCACTTTGCCCGTTTACGCAACATATTTGTCTGCTGTTTTGTCCTGTTTTTCGTTTATAGTTACAGCAAATGGGGAGATATTATGACATGATGTCATAATATCTCCCCCGCGTTTTATAATTTAATATGCTGCACCGTATTTTCCGCTTTCCAGCTCCAGCAAAAACTTATACAGCGGCACGGCCTCAATGGTCACGCCGTCCTCCTGGATGGTTTCTTCCTCCTCGTAGGTCACGATGACGAGCCGCGCGGCCCCCTGCGAATTCTGCGCCAGCTTTTTCAGGCTGCCGACCTCGCGTTCGCGGGCATCCCCGGCAATGGAATAGGCTGCCTGTACGGCCAGACCGATGGAGGGCACATAGAAATCAATGTCGATTCCCGTCTTTGCGGATTTCAGATAATACACATCGTCCGGATAGGCGCGTGCAAGCGCTACAGCCGCCATATTTTCCAGCTGCACCGATTCCTTCCTGTCCAGGAACAGGCTTACAATGCCGTTGTCGGAGAAATAAAACTTCGGGTAGCTCTCCTTCTCGACGAGGTTTGCGTAGTAGTTCTGCAGATGGAACAGCAGATAGGCATCCTCCGCATAGCGGATGTAGTCGGCAATCGTCTCCTTGGCCAGCGATACATTGACGGCGCGCAGGGTCTTTTGCAGCTTGGAATAGGAAATCTCACTGCGGACGGACTCCGCTATTTTTTTTATCAAGATTTTTACCGCATAGTCGTTGCGGATGCTGTTCCGCGTGATGATGTCGCCCAGCAGCACTTTTTGGTAAACGCCGGAAATATACTCCCGTTTTGCCTTGTACAGCAGCGATTCCGGCAGGCCGCCGTATTGTAGATACTGCGCGCAGGCGGCGCGGATCTTCCCGTTTGTTTTGGTGCCCAGCAGTGCCGGTTCGTCGTGGGGTATCCCGCAGGCGGTCAGGTACTCACCGAAGGCATAGGGCGTAATATGCCTGGCAAAAAAGCGTCCGCCCAGCGTGGTTTCTATCTCTCGGCTCAGCATTTTGGCGTTGCTGCCCGTGATGTAGATATGCTCTTTTGCATCAGCCATGCGGCGGGCAAACTTCTCCCAGCCGTCAATGTTCTGCACCTCATCCAGAAAGAAATAGCCTTTTTTGTCGCTCATCTCGCTCTGCACCGACAGCAGGTCGTTGAAGTCCGCAACGGTGAACTCGGAAAGGCGCTCGTCCTCAAAGTTGATGTAGATGATTTGCTCCCAGTCCACACCGGACGCCACCAGATCCAGCACGATTTTATACAGCAGCGTGGATTTTCCCGCGCGGCGCAGACCCACCAGCACATAATTGCCGTTTTCCTCAAATTCGTAGTCGCGCGGCACGATTTGAAAATTGCGGATAAATTCGTGTTGGTCGTAGATGACGGATTTTAAAAGGGCATGATTCATAGCGTGTGCCTCCGAGGAACGCAGTTTGTTTTGTCAAGTATAGTTTATCATATTCTTGCGTTTTTGTCGAGTATAGTTGACAACATTACATTGCGCTTGTAAATCATACTAAGTTCCGTCACAAACAGCGCTTCCCCTGACGCACGTTCCATAGCAGCACCGTTCCAAAGCTGCATCGCCCCGCGGCTGTTCTTATTTTTGACGCTCTCAAACAGGTGTGCCCGGCATTGCCGCCCCGGTAAAGAAAAGCCGCAAAGACCGTTATTCAGTGTCCCAGCGTTTTCAGCACACTTGTCACGTCATCGATCTGCGTGGCAAACTCTGCCTTTAAATCGGCAGGCGCAATGCGCATCAGATAGGGGTGCGCCGCCGCACGGAGCATGGGGGCATCGTTGTAGCTGTCACCGAAGGCGTATGTATTTTCCAGCGGAATACCGAAATGTTCGCACAGCAGGTGCAACCCTTTATCCTTGCCCGCTGCGGTAAAATCCAGCCAGTGTTCGCCCGTGATGGCGGCGCCGATGCGATCCCGCCAGAGGGGCAGGATTTCCTTGGCCGGAATGTTCATATCCCCTGCGGAGATGGCGGAAATTTGGGTTACATCTCCTTTTACCTCGCTGAAGTCCTTCACGATGCGGCAGTTCCCGAACTCAACGCCCACCGCGTCCAGATTCGCTTGGGCGGCAGCGGTTGGCACAAAATAATAGCGGCCTGTCGTAGTGCAGGCACGGGATACACAGTCCGTGCGCGTTCCCAGATAGGCGACCAGCTCGGCGCAAAGCGCCCGCGGCATGGGTATGGTATGCAGCAGCTCGCGGCCATAGCAGACATAGGCCGCATTCTCGGACATATAGGCAATTTCGTCCGCCACGGGGGCAAACAGCCTCCGCAAAGCGTCAAGGGGGCGGCCGCTGGCAGCGCAGAACAATATCCCGCAGTCATGCAGGCGGCGTATCTCGTCAAACACGGCGCAGGACAGCTCGGTCTGCCCCTCCGGCAACAGGGTGCCGTCGAGATCGCTGGCAACTAAGGTGTGAAACTGTATCATCCCAAGGTCTTTCCTTTCTCAATTGGCCAATGCCGTGTAATGTGATGGCTGCGTGGCAAAATCATTCCATATGCTCCACCAAAAAATCAATAAAGGCGGCGTAATCTTTGCACAGAAGGGCACCCTTCAAATTGTTGCTGTCCAGCAAAATCATGGACAAAGGCTCAAATATATCGTAAAAAATCTTGCGGTCGTTGGGGTTGAAGCTCAGCATGATCACAAGGCTGACGGCCGTGTCGTCCCAGCGGATGGGGGTACGGCTGACATATACAGCCATACAGGTGCGCGGGCTGCACATTTTCAGCGTGTGGGGTATCGCAAACTGCCCGAACGCCGTGGACGAAATGCTCTCCCGTTCCATGACGGCGGCCTCGAACGCCGGGGTCGTGCAGCCCAGCGCCAGCAGGCGGCTGCACATGTGGTGGACTATTTCCTCCCGCGTGGTACAATGGGAGCCTGTTTCAAACAGCTCCGGCGTCAGGATAGCCGACAGGCTGCGGCGGAAGTTTTCACGCCGCGCCTGCGTGTTGATCTCCTCCACCTTGCGGTTCAGCGCCATAATGTCGGAGTTCGTCAAAAAAGGCGAGATAAGCACAAGCGGCATATCCAATACCCTGTGGGGCCGCACGGTGGAGATGACCAGCGCACTGCCGGTAAGCTGGTCAAGCAGGCTTTCTTTTGTAAATACATTGGTAAGCAGAATTTTACCCTGCATGCGGCGGCTGATGCGGTCCGCAAGGCTGCTGTCCATATTGTAGTAGCTGGGGCAGTACAGCACGGCGGGCACACGGTTTGCCAGTTCCTTCTGCGTTTCCAGCGCACCGCCCAGATGCAGCGCGATGTAGGCAATCTCATCCTCATCGAGCGTGATGCCTGTCTTTTCGCGGATGATGCCCGAAAGCTGCACGGACACATCGTAAATCAGCGGGCAGCTCTGGCGTATCTCACTGACCAGCGGATTCTTGCAGAAGCTCCTGTTCTGCGCGCGCACCAACAGATTGTGGGTATGCAACGCAAAGCGGATGAAAAACTCTGGCTCGTCCAGATTGATGTCATAAAAGTCCTTTACGGTGTTGATGAGCTGGTGTACAAGGTCGGTGCAGTCGCTGCCGATATAGTCCGCAATGTTGTCGGGCGTGATGGCTGCATAGTCCAGCATCGAGGTACGGGAGACGAGCAGCAGCGCCATTTCATATTGTTCGGCTGCAGAGAAGCGGATGTTGAAATTACGGGCCAATCTCTCGGTCAGCTCCTGCGCAAGCCTTTCATTCTGCGGGTCCAGCGGGTGCATAGTACTGGGGGCTTCCGTGTAAACGCAGCCGTTCTGTACACGGTTTATGGCGATGGCAATGTGCAAAAGCAGATTCAGCAGTGAATAGTCATTGATGAAGTAGTGGTTTTCGTTCAGCACATCCATGACATCCGCGCGTATTTTTTCAATGTCAATGCTGGGAAATGCTGCCTGCAGGGAGTCCGTGCTTGTAAACGCACTGGCGGATTCATGGTACAACAGTCCGCTGAGCAGGCGGCGCTTGTTGCGCTCACTGCCCGTCAGTGTCACGGTGTCCCCGCTGACGGCAAGGCTCAGGTCATACTCCCGCGTCAGGCGGCGCATCTTACCCATCAGGCCGTGAAAGGTCGTTGCGCTGATATAAATCTCATCGCACAGGTCGTACAGGTTCAGGCTGCCGCCCTTCTGTACAAGGCGGTTCAAGATGTAGGTGCAGCGGTCCTGCGCGTTCTGAGGGATGTCGTTCGGGCTTTGGTGCAGCATCTGCTGCGCCATAGCGGGCGCAATGCGGTATCCTGTCGGCGTCGAGACGATGGCATCCTGGTATTGCGCATTGACTGCATTGATATAGTTATGTACCGTGCGCACCGATACCCCCAGCGAATTGGCAAGCTGGGTAGCGTTGAGCTGCTGGTTCTGATCCAGCAATGTCTGCACGAGCTGGTTCTGCTTGCTAGCCATGAACGGTGGATCCTTTCGTTTTGTTGAATGTGTGGTAGAAAATTGGCTTTTTCTCTCCGGGCGGGGCGCTTCCGTAACTGTGGTATTGCAAGGTGGGGCACCCTGCCTTACTTTTATATTCATAGTATACCCCAACCCTGCCCCAAAAGAAAAGCGGCAATTTTCACAGGGGGTCTGCAAAAAGCTTTACAAAACGCCAAAAAGTTTGCTTTCCCCGTTGCAAAAATCTGTAAAAGCTGCTTTCTTAAGCAGAGTGCACAAGTTTGGTGTGCAATTATTTTGCACATTGACAGATTGCACCAACGGTGTGCAAAAGTCGGGTTGCACTATGCAAAAAATTGCAGTATGCTGAAAACACAGAAAGGGTCCTGGGTATGAAGACCCGCAAAAATATGAGGAATTTAACACGAAAGAGGTAAACAACTTATGAAAAAGCACAATGTTCTGCTCGTCTGCGGTTCCGGCGCATCTTCCGGCTTTATGGCTGCCAACATCCGCAAGGCTGCCGCAGCCCGCGGCCTGTCCATCACTGTCAATGCACGCAGCGAGTCCACTGTTGAGGATTATGTCGATGAGATCGACTGCCTGATGATCGGGCCCCACCTCGCCTCTACTCTGCCCGATATGGAAGAGATCTGCGAGGGTTATGATGTCAAGGTCGGCGTCATTGAGCAGGCTGCCTACGCACGCCTGAACGGCGAGGCTGCGCTGGATCAGATCCTTGGCATGTTCGGCGAGGCCTGATACTCTACGGTACCAAGCAGGGAAGCGGCCCTGCACTAAATAGTGCTGCCGACCATCGGCAGCATAAATGAGGAGGAAACCAATGGATAAACTCATTAAATGGCTCGAAAATTCTTTCGCGCCGAAACTGCAAAAGATCACGAACCTGACTTGGATCGTGGTCATCAAGGACTCGATGATGCAGCTGCTGCCCTTCATTCTGGCAGGCTCTATCTTCTGCGTCGGCACCATCCTGAACGACTACATTCCCGCTCTGCCCAGCTTCTGGACTCCCTTCGGCTGGACGATGAGCAAGATCGGCCTGATGGCCTCCTTCCTGATCCCCTTTAACTACTGCGAGAAAAAGCGCTTCCGTAAGCAGCGCATCCTCGCGGGCTTCACGGGCATGATGCTCTTTATGATCTGCATCGACCCGCAGTCTGCGGAGGAAATGGGCCAGGGCCACTCCCTGTACGGTGCCAACGGTATGTTCGTTGCCATCTTCACCGGCATTATCGTTGGTCTGGTCTTTGGTGCGTTCGCTAAGTTCTCTTTCTTCAAAGAGGATTCCGTCATTCCCGACTTCGTTCGTCAGTGGTTTGACTCCCTGCTGCCCATCATGCTTCTGATCGCGGGCGGCTGGCTGATCGTTCAGGTCGCCGGTGTCGATGTTGCCGGTGCTGTGCAGGCCGTCTTTATGCCGTTGCAGAGTGCTTTGACCTCTCCTGTCGGCTTCGTGTTCTTCTGCTTCCTGAAGTGCTTCATCTACTCCATGGGTATCTCCACTTGGGTGCTTACCCCTGTTGATGAGCCTGTCAAGCTGGCTGTTATCACCGCCAACCTGGAGCTGGTCGCTGCTGGCATTGCCACCTACCAGAACCTGGGCATCTTTACCGAGACCTTCATGTTCTGCACCTATCTGTGGATCGGCGGTGTCGGCTGCACGCTGTCCCTCTGCCTGTTGATGATGTTCATCTGCAAATCCAGCGAGCTGAAGGCCCTTGGCCGTGCCTGCGTCGTGCCCGGCATCTTCAATATCAACGAGCCCATCATCTTCGGCGCCATCGCCTGGAACCCCCTGCTGATGCTGCCTATGTGGCTTCAGGGCATCATCCTTCCCATCGTGACCTACATCTTCACGAAGGTCATCCCGTTTGCCCCCATCCCGCGCATCCAGTTCGACCTGTGGTACTGCCCGTACCCCATCAGCACCTTTATCGCTACGCAGGGCAGCATCACCGGCGTGATTTTCGCCATCCTGACCTTTGTTCTCTCTGCCGTCATCTGGTTCCCGTTCGTGAAGGCCTATGACGACCAGAAGGTCAAGGAAGAGACTGCCGCCATCAAGGCCTGATAGCCGCAAAACGCTTACAGGTGCCGCTTGATCTGTAAGTTGAAAGTGAAAAAAGTACCGTCCGGCCGGCTCTACTCGACCGGGCGGCATTTTCATCAGGGCGCAGTCACACAACATCCTGTAAGTCACACGATTTAACCATAACGAATACAAAGGAGCATTTTTATGGAAGAGGAAAAGAGCCCGATGACGGGTATGACCCAGGAAGAAAAAGACGAATATGTCATGGGCAAGGCCATGGATATCATCATGGGCTCCGGTGACGCTCGCCTGCACGCCAGCAAGGCTATGGACCACATTGCCAAGGGTGAGCTGGACGAGGCCAAGGCTGAGCTGAAGGAGGCTGACAAGCTGCAGGCCGAGGCCCACAATGTTCAGACCGAGATGATCCAGGGCGACATTCGCGGCGGTGATGAGAAGATGGGCTACTATGTCCTGTTTGCCCACGCACAGGATACCCTTATGACGATCCAGGTTGAGATCAACATGACCAAGAGTATGCTGAAGATCGCCAAAAACTATGAAAAGCGTCTTGCCGACCTTGAGGCTAAGGTGCAGGGCTGATTTTTGACAAGGAGAATCTAAAATGGAAAAGATGAGCAAATACAACGGTATGCCGAAAGACTTCCTCTGGGGCGGTGCACTGGCCGCCAACCAGATGGAGGGCGCATGGAAAGAGGGCGGCAAGGGCTGGTGCCTGGCAGACATCAACCGCAGCCAGTATGACATCCCGCCGGAAGAGCGCTACAACATGGAGATCGACACCGCATACATCAAGCGCGCCATGGAGGAGGACGACAAGTTCTACCCCAAACGCCGCGGCATCGACTTCTACCACACCTACAAGGAGGACATCAAGCTGCTGGCAGGCACCGGCATGAACAGCCTGCGCACCTCCATCAACTGGGCCCGCATCTTCCCCAACGGTGATGATGCCACGCCCAACGAGGAGGGCCTGAAGTTCTACGATGACCTCATCGACACGATCATTGCCAACGGCATGGAGCCGCTGATCACGGTCAGCCACTATGAGATGCCGCTGAATCTGGCCCTGAAATACAACGGCTGGGCCAGCCGCGAGGTCGTTGACTTCTTTGTGAAGTACTGCGAGGTGCTGTTCAAGCGCTACAAGGGCAAGGTCCATAAGTGGATCCTCGTCAACCAGATCAACCTCATCGTCCACGAGAGCTTCAACCATCTGGGTATTGCTAGCGACAAGGTCGACAACCTGCTGGAGGCCAAGTATCAGGGCGTCCACAATGAGATGGTCGCCTGCGCCAAGGCCACCAATATTGCCCATGAGATCGACCCTGCCAACGAGATCGGCATGATGTTCTGCTCCAACCTGACCTATCCCATCAGCCATCGCCCCGAGGATGTGTACTGGAATATGCGCCACAACCAGATGGAATATCTGTACGGCGACATCATGGTCCGCGGCTACTACCCTGGTTACGCCCTGCGCTATTACGATGAGCACAACATTCATATCAACTTCTACCCCGGTGACGAGGAGGCTCTGAAAGAGGGCACGGTCGATTTTGTATCGCTGAGCTACTACTACAGCCGCCTGTCCGGCGAGGAGCCGTACCTGCACACCGAGTTGGGTCAGGTGCCGAACCCCGACATTCCGGCCAGCGACTGGGGCTGGAGCATTGACCCCCTCGGCCTGCGCATTGCGCTGAACGAGTACTGGGACCGCTACCAGAAGCCCCTCTACATCACCGAGAACGGCTTTGGCGCCTACGATAAGGTCGAGGCCGACGGCTCCATTCACGACCCGTACCGCATCGACTATCTGCGCAAGCATGTTGAGCAGGTCGTCGAGTCGGTCAAGGACGGTGTTGATGTGCGCGGTTACTATCCGTGGGGCCCCATTGACATCATCTCCTGCTCCTCCAGCGAGATCGAGAAGCGCTATGGCTTCATCTATGTCGATTACGACAACCAGTTCAACGGCACCGGCAAGCGCAGCCTGAAGGACAGCTACTACTGGTACAAGAAGGTTACCGCCTCTAACGGCGAGGACCTTGGCTAAGGGAGCTTTTTGACAAAAGCAAAATATCCGATTACAATGGAGTACGGACTATGAAACAAAAGGAAACAGCAGCAGTGCTGATGGTGCTGCTGGCAGCGGCCTGCTGGGGCGCAAACGGCATCTTTATCAATATCCTGACGGCCTACGGCGTCAACGGCACCCAAATGACCCTCGTGCGTATGGCTTCGATGGCCATTCTGACAGGCATCTGGCTTGCAGCGAAAACTCCCGCCGCGCTGAAGATCGACCTGCGGGACCTTGTCTGGTTCGTCCCGGCAGGCGCACTGGGGCTGTTTATGTTCGGCCTGTTCTACACCTACTCCATCCAGCTTGTGGGTATGGGCACGGCTGCCGTGCTCATCTACCTTATGCCGTCCCTTGTCATGCTGTTCAGCGTCGTGTTCCTGCATGAAAAGTTCACCCCCGGCAAGGGGCTGTGCCTTGTGCTCAGCCTGCTGGGCTGTGCGTTAGTCAGCGGCGTGGCAGGCGGCGTAACGCTGGATGCGGGCGGTGTGGCCTACGGCCTTGGTGCCGCGCTGTGCTACACGCTGCAGAATATTCTGCTGGCCACCAAGCTGAAAAAGTACAGCCCGATGACAAATTTGTTTTACATGTTCCTCTTCAGTGCAGTGGCAAGCCTTGTGTTTACCGCCGCCGCAGGTGAGCTGCCGGGGGTTGCCTATATCCTGACAACGCCCGGTGCGCTGGCCGCCAACCTTGGGTTGGGGCTGGTGTGCTCTTTGGCGGCGCAGTGGCTGCGCTGAAAACTATCCCCGCCAGTCGTGCGTCCATTGCCGCCACCTTTGAGCCTGTGGCCGCCGCGCTGTTCGGGCTGGTATTGTTCGGGCAGAAGATGGATGGATTCGGCGTAGCCGGCATTGTGTGCGAGATTGCCGCGTTGGTGCTCTTGCAGCTTCCGGCCCCCGCAAAACGGAAAGGATAAGCAAATGGCAAAGAAACAGACCCCCACGGCACAGGATTACCACAAGAGTGAGACCTACAAGAACGCTGATGCCGAGACCCGCCGCAATCTGTACCGTTATAAAACCGAGCTGAACATCACAGACGAGCAGATGAACTGGCTGCTGGCCTTGGAGGATGTGCGCCTGACACCGAAGGAGCAGCGCCGCAAGGGCAATGCCACCGCAGAAATGATGGTGATCGGCGCAATGGTCACATTTTTGCTGGCTGCCAATGTAGGGCAGCGAGTGTTTATGCTGATTGCCAGCGTATTCTTCATCTTTGCCGCAGGGCTGTACCTGTCCGGTGCCTTGAACCCCTACAGCATTGCTGTCCGAAAAATCAAAAAGCAACTGAAAGTTTACCCGAAGGTTCCGTCCTTTAAAGAGTGGAGCAAACCAGCCGACAAGGACGACAACAAATAAGCCATTCCCTTGCTGAGTTACACAGCATTCCTCATATTACACAAAGCCCCTGCCGCAGCACTGTGGCAGGGG
>OGUO01002556.1_pt1 | contig 10928 bp, 9 predicted proteins | sample 1553641 | NCBI WGS metagenome assembly OGUO01 (sample SAMEA2579980, study PRJEB22360) | human gut metagenome | biome: human gut; feature: human-associated habitat; material: faeces | place: Denmark | collected 2008/2010 | reverse complement strand
CGGCGAAAAATTTCCGTACGGAAGATTTAATTTCGTCGGTAGACGTCATTTTCAGAGCGCGTTGTTTGAATTCCGTAGAATTTTTTTCGCCTTTCAGGTAAAGGCATAATTGTTTTCTGAATGAAACGGCGACGCGTTTGTCGTCGTATTCCTGCAGGAGCATATCAATATGTCTGCATATGAGTTCCGCCTTGTCGATAGCGAAAGGGCGGTGAAGAATTTCGGAGAAAATCCAGGGTTTTTCAAGAGCGCCTCTCGCAATCATAACGCCGTCCGCACCCGTTTTGTCTGAAAGTTCGTCGGCGTCGGCGGGGGTGAAAATTCCGCCGTTGGCGATAACGGGAACGCACACCGATTGCTTTACTTTGCTTATTACGTCGAAATTCGCTTCGCCTGCGTAAATACGCTCGCGCGACCTTCCGTGAACGGTAATCATATCCGCGCCGCCTTGTTCAATCGCTTTGGCAAAGTCAACCGCAAGCGGGTCGGAGTCCTTAATTCCCGTCCTTATTTTGCATGTGATCGCTTTTCCGCTCTTTTTACATTCCGAAACGATTTTTTCTGCGAGTGCGGGTTTTTCCATAAGCGCGCTTCCTTCGCCGTTATTGAAAATTTTCGGCATAGGACAGCCGAAATTGATGTCCGCAACGTCAAAGGGGGCGAGTTGCTCCGATTCGAGCGCGCGCCGCATGATTTCGGGATCGTTCCCGAAAATCTGAACGCATTTTATTTTTTCGTCCGGCGACGAGCGTAAAAGCGATTTTGTGTTTTCGTTGTCGAAAAGTAAGCCTTTGCAACTCACCATTTCCGTGAACGTAAGCCCCGCGCCGTAAGAAATGCAAATCGAGCGCATGGCGAAATCCGAAAACCCGGCGAGCGGAGCAAAAAAGACGTTATTTTCGGTCGTGAATTTACCTATTTTAATATTTTTTTGCTTCATTGTAATATTCGTCGAGTTCTTTTTCGGAAAGTTCTTTCATATTTTTGCCGTCTTTCAAAACAAGTTCTTCGGTTTTTCTGAATCTTTTCAGAAATTTGTCGGTGGCGGAGTTGAGCGCGAGTTCCGAATTTACGCCGAGCAGACGGACAAGGCTTACCACGGCGAACAAAAGGTCGCCGCATTCTTCGTAAACTCCGGTTTCGCTGCCTTTTTCAACTTCGGCGAACACCTCGCGGAATTCTTCTTTAACTTTATCGGCTACTTGCTCCACGGATGAGAAATCCATATTGTATTTGCCCGATCTCGAGCCGACTTTGTGAGCGCGGAGCGCGGCGGGAAAACTTTTCGGGACGGATTCGAGATATTCCGCCCCGCAGGCGAACCCCTTTTCTTTTTGCTTGTTTTTCTCCCACACGTCGAGCGCTTGAGAAGAATTTTTCGCCGTATCGCAACCGAAAATATGCGTGTGTCTGGAAATGAGTTTGGAGCATACTCCGCTCATAACGTCGTGAAGAGTAAACGCGTGGCTTTCTTCGCCGAAACAAACGTAAAAAAACGCTTGCAAAAAGAAGTCGCCGAGTTCTTCGATTATCGCGTCGTCGTCTTTCTTTTCAATCGCGTCGAGCAGTTCGTACGTTTCCTCGAGCGTGTTTTTTCTTATCGATTCCGGCGTCTGCGCTTTGTCCCACGGACAGCCGTTTTCGGAGCGCAATATGCGCAGAATCTCGTGAAGATCTGAAAATCCGAACCGTTTCTTTTCCGTCAAAGGTTGGTCTTTTATAACGATCGCGGCAGTGTCGTCGAACTCGGCTCCGTGGTCGGTTTCATAGAGTAATACTTTACAAAAATCGCCGTTAAAGAACTTATAGCAGGGGATTTCGTCGCCGAAGGCGTCTGCAAGAATAAGTTTCACGCGGCTCGCGAGAAGATCGGAATCCACGTCGTAAACTACGAGCGGCAAGGAAAGATCCGCCGATTCGATATCGTATGCCGATACCGCGCAGTACTTCCCGAAAACGCCTGCCTTGTCGAGATAAAAGTCGGCTTTCGATATGCCGGGGATAATTTCCGCGTCCGGGCGTTTTTTCAGAATTATAGAACAGGACACGTCGTCCTTAACGTCGCCGTCGACAAGGTAAACCACGTCGTGGTCTTTGGCGAGTTTCAAAACGGCGTTCGCAAGGTTTTTCGCGAGCGTTCCGAAGTTTCTCGATCTGTTGTAAATTTCGTCGAGAGCGACGTAATCGAACCCCAGTCCGCAAAGCCATTTTCCCACTTTGGTTTCTGCCGTCCGCAGGATAACTTTATCTGTTTTTTTCGCAAGTTCCAAGGCTCTGAGCGACAAGTCGCCCGGTTGAGCGCCCGCCCCCGCAAGATAAATCTTCATTTGCTTTTTTCCTTTTAGAATTTATAGTAATAATATACACCATATTCAAAAGAACCGCAACAAAATAACAGAGAATATCCGAATATAATGTTCCGAAAACGTTCAGATCTGGGTTTTTCAGAAGAGGAATTTCCGTCGCCGCTTTAACGGCAAAGCCGACGAGAAGGCAAACCGCAGGCGCGTAAGGTTTGTTTTTTGCGACGAGTATCGACGTCTGCGTCTGGATAAGCGAAAGAAAAACCACGTCGATCGCCGCAAACGAAATGAGTTTTTTCAAAACGAACTTGTTTTCTGCCGATAGCATCGGGAAAAGAACTTTTACGACTACGCCGGGAAACAAAGCGAGAAAAATAAACGCGAGCGAGGAAAGAAAAAGCGTGTACGTTATCGCCTGCAAAACGAATTTATCGGATAAGGCGCGGTCTTTTTTTGCTTCCGCGCGCGAAATACCCGGCAGAACGCTCGCCGCGATTCCGTAACAAACGGCGACAGGCATGCCTATTATCGATTCTACGCTTCCCGAATACAACCCGTAAAGGTCGGTCGCGTTTTTCGTGTATTTATTCAGAACGTTCAGAACCGCGAAACTATCGAAAAACTTCGTCATAGGTAAGATAATCGATATCAAAGCAGTCGGTAAAAGCAGGCTTATAAGTCGATTAATCGCAAAATTTTGGTTGGAACGGCATAGTTTTATGCGATTCGATATCGTCGTTTTGTAAACGGAAATCAGGTAGAGCATAGCGAAAACTTCGCTCACGGAAACGGCTAAGCACGCGAAAAACGCTCCCTCCGCCGGCGTTGAACCGAACAAAAAGCACAGCGTAAACCCCGCCGCGATTTTAACGATTTGCTCCGTAATCTGCGAGGTCGCCGTCGGCTTCATATCGTTTCCGCCTTGAAAATATCCTCTCAGGCATGAAATTACGCTTACAAAAACAAGCGACGGAGCAAGCGCGACGTAAGAGAAGCGCGCGTCGGAATTGCCCTGAAGCGAGGAGAGAGTTTCCGAGAAAAAAGTCATCAGAAACCACCCGAAAACGCCCGCCGGCACGATAAGCCAAAGCGACTTTTTTAAAACCGATTCCGCATTTTCGCCCGAGGAAATTATTTTCGTTATCGCAGAGGTTGCCGCCGTTCCGCAGAACGTCATTAATATAAGGTACGTCGGGAAAGCCGTCTGATAAATCCCCAGCCCTTCCGCTTTGAGAACGTTGTTGAGGGGTATCCGATAAAGCGCGCCCAGAAGTTTCACGATAAGTCCGCTCGAAGCGATAAGCAAGGCGTTTCTCAGAACAACGATATTTCTCTTCGTCATCAGAAGTGAGCCGCAATGAATTCCGCCGTCAGCATCGCAAGGCTCACGTCGGACGAGGTTATCGGGTTGTCTTTCGATTTGTCGGCAAGAATAATCGCCCCGATCGTTTCGTCGCCCGCCATCACTGGCATAAAGAGTTGATTTGCAAAGTTGAATCTGTCGCCGGGCAGAATTTCTATCGGCGCGCCGCCCTCCGAACGGTTAACCACAAGAGTTTTCTTGCGTTTCAAAAGTTCTTCCACGGCTTTGGTTATCTTGTTTCCGACGATTTCCCCGGCAAGTGATCGGGACGAAGCGAGATAGGTGTTTTCGTCGCACACGATAACCGAATGTCCCGTACATTTTTCAAGGCTTTCCGCGGCGCAGTCGAGCGAGCCTCCGAGCGTTTTCACGGGCGAATATTTTTTGATGACGAGCGCGTCTTTTTCTGTGTAAACTTCAACGGGGTCGCCCTCGTTCATTTTCAGTGTTTTTCTTATTTCCTTGGGAATAACGACTCTTCCGAGAACGTCAATTCTTCTTACGATGCCTGTATCTTTCATGATTTACTCCTTTACGTCCATTTACATGGGTTTGGAATTAGTGTTCGTAAAAAAGACTAAAATATGTAAAAACAAACAAGTAAAAAGCCCGAATCGCAATTCTGACGACGATTCGGGCAACGCGGGGATTTTTGATTAAATCAAAAACTGCTCAGAAGACCTTTCAGACCTTCTTTTTTAAAGATTTCCTTATAATAAGATAGTTCGTCGGATATCATTCGGTCTACGACTTTCATCCCGAGCAGTTCTACGGGCGCTTTGTCGTCGGTGAGGATATATTTTCCGGTCGGGGAATATTTTTCATAATTTGTTTTTACTCCATACATCGCGGAATAAAGCGACGTGTCCGTAACCCGGGCGAGATTATTGTCGAAAACCTGCGTCATTTTCGCATTGTCCGAAGCGAATAAAACCCTGTTTGAAGAGTTGCTTACGTCAACGGTGAAGACTTCCGGAAACACGGTCGAAATCGTATCGGATAAATACTGATTTATGTTTCCTTCTCCGCCGCCGCGCATATTCATGTTCACGACCATAACTCCGTCCGGTTTGAGGTGTCCTTTCACGAGGGTGAAAAATTCTTTCGACGACATCTGAAAGGGTATCGTTATATCCTGATAGGCGTCGACCATTATAACGTCGTAAGTATTTTTCACCGCGTTGAGATACGCCCTTCCGTCGTATGTCGTAACTTTAACGTCATCCGATGCGTTGAAATATTTTTTTGAAAGAGCGGTGATTTTTTCGTCGATTTCCACACCCTCTATCGTCGGGGTTTTGTCGGCGAAATATTTTTTGCATTGCGTGGCGTAAGTCCCCGTTCCCATTCCGAGAATGAGAATATCGGAGGAGTCTTTGTTGTAGATATCCGCCATAAGCGGCGCAGCCATCGCGTAGTCGTAATACATACCCGTGAGCGTTTCGTTTTTTACGTAAACAGACTGTACGCCGAAAAGCACGTTTGTGGAAAGATAAATCTGCTTGTCGTCCTCATAAACCTGAAGATAATTGTAAACCGATTCGCCTTCGTAAGTCAGATTGTTTGTCCAGAACGCGAAACTTCCGCTGTGACCGAAAACGCAACATAAGATGAAAATGAGAACGGCGACGGGGAGTTTTTTTATTTTCTTCCAATCGATTTTCGATGCGATGAAATATACCGCGGAAAGAACGAGAAGAATTCCCGCGAAGATAAGAAAGGTTACGGACGTTCCCACCGCGGGTATTGAAACGAACGTCGGAACGAAAGTTCCGATGATGCTGCCGATAGTGTTGGACGCGTTTAAATATCCTACGGTTTTTCCGTTGTCGTCGAGCGAATCGGTGGAGTATTTAACGAGGCAGGGCGTAACCGTGCCGAGAAGGAACAGAGGAAAAACAAAAATTATCATACACGCCGCGAAAGCCGCGATGACAAGAAAGTTCGTGCTTACCGTGAGAATGAGCAAACCCGAAATGCCGAGAATGATGTATTTGCCGACGACGGGGATAAGCGGGATCCATACCGCGGCGATGATTATTCTGCCGTAAAGTTTGTCGGGGTTCGGGTTCTTATCGGCGGCTTTGCCTCCGTAAATGTTACCGAGAGCCATCGCTATCATTATCGTGCCGATGATTATCGTCCAAACGATCTGCGACGAACTGAAATAAGGCGCGAGAAGCCTGCTTGCGCCGAGTTCCACCGCCATGACCGACATTCCCGAAAAGAATTCTGTCAGATACATAAATATTTTGTTTTTAAGTATAGGTCTGTCCATTTTATAAAACGCCGCCTGTTTTTAATGTCGGAATTATATCACCGCCGCGATAAAATGTCAAACGGAAATTTTTTGAAAACGTATTGACATAATCGCTTTCTCATATTATAATGTTAATATAAACAGTTATAATCCGGAGCAACGCAAAACTATGAAAAAATCGTTATTTATAGCAGGTACAATATTTTTCGTGTTATCGGTCGTCGCGTTCTCGTTCGGGACGTATATTTTGTACGTCGCTACGCACGCGGAATCGGCGGGCGAGGCCGTCGCCGTAGTTCTGATACCTCTCGCGGTAATCGCTTATTCCGTTCAGGCGGTGCTTTGCGTGGGCGCGGAAATAACTTTGTGGATAAACTTTAAAAAATATGGCGCTTGCAGAATCGCCGGCATGGTGATCGCGATAATCTGCCTTATATTGATTGCGGCAAGTATTTCGTACTTTTCGTATTTGTTGATAATCAGCAACTGAGCGACTGAATTTATCGAGAGCCTTTCGGGTTAAATCCCCGAAAGGTTTTTTTGTTGCATTTTTTTATTCTTCAAGCATAAGATATATGGATTATTCGGAGTTTGAAATGGATAACAGATGCGTTGTATTTTACGATAGCGGAACGGGCGGGTTAAGACTTTTCGAAAAAACGAGAAAAGTGTTCCCGTCCGAAAATTACGTTTATTTCGCCGACGAAAAATATATGCCGTTCGGGGATAAAACCAAAGAGGAGTTGTTGAAAATTTTCGACGAAGCCGAAAAAAAGATTTTATCTTTCTGCCCCAAACTTCTCGTCGTCGCCTGCAACACGATGTCCTGCGCGCTTGCCGAAGAAGAGAGGAGTTTTCCCTTTAAAACGATTTTCGTAACCCCTTTTGTCCCCGGAAACGAAAAAACGAACAAAAGTTCGTGTAAACCTGAAACGGGTGGAAAGTGGTTACTTCTGACCACTCCCGCCACCGCAAAATCAGACTTCGTGCAACGCCTGATAAGCGGTGACGAAAACGTTGACCTTCTCCCTCAAAAAGGGCTCGCCGAGAGGGTGGAAAAGTGGAGGAAAGGCGGCAAAAAGCCAGATATTTCCTTAGATTTTAAAAATTGTAAAAAAAATTACGATTACGTTTTTCTCGGGTGTACGCATTACGGATTTTTAAAAAACGACTTCAAAAAAATCTTTCCTGATTCAAAAATCGTCAGCGGAGAAGAGCGCGCTTTCGGGTTGGTGCGTAATTTTTTGAACACTTTTGACAATGACGCCCGGGACGGATGTGTATGTTTTGTAAAATCTAAGAAAATATCTTGAATTTTTAAAAAAATTTGCGTTGAAAAACACGTGAGTTTTTTCTTTTTTAAATAAAAATTTTTACGTGAAACATTATTTTTTTCAAAAAGTGGTTGACAGTGTTCAAAACGGGGTGTATAATTATGCTATAAATCAACGGTGGGGCATTTCTACCTTTGAGCGGAGTAAAAAGAGGAGTTAACGGATGTTTTCGGGAGAGATTGCGCATCAACTCGATGAAAAAAAGAGAATACGTATTCCGGCGAAATTCAAAATCGATCCGAACGAATTTTTGCTCAGCAAGGGGGTCAACCACTGCATTTACGTCACGCCCAAGGACGTCGTGGAAACCAAAGCGAGCGAATACAAATCCAGAATTTCGGAATTCGATCGCGAAGGTCAGTTCGCGATTTCCGCATATATGGCAAGTTTTAGGCCGATCGCGATGGATCAGCACGGCAGAGTTTCTCTTCCACCCGATCTTATCGAATACGCCGGCATAAAGAAAAACGTCGTCACGATAGGCAGTTTCGACAGGTTGGAAATCTGGGGCGAAGAAACCAGAGCCGAGCTGTTCAAAGAAAAGTCTTTCGACGATTATATCAATATTCTTGCCGAGAGGATCAAGTAAATGGAATTCCGTCACGTTCCGGTAATGCTCGAAGAGTGTATGGACGGACTGGCTCTGAAAACGGACGGCGTTTATTTCGACGGTACGTTAGGCGGGGCGGGACATTCCTCGGAAATTCTTAAAAGGACAAGCCCCGGCGGAAAACTTATCGCCACCGATCTCGACGTCGACGCGATAGCGAACGCAAAAGAGCGACTTGCCGCATATAACGGAAGATTTCAACTCTTTCATTCCAACTTCAAAAATTTTTCCGAAGTTATGAAGGAGGCGGGCGTTGATAAAATAGACGGAGCGATTCTGGATCTCGGAGTGAGCAGTTATCAACTCGACAACAGAGAACGCGGATTTTCCTATATGGGCGAAGCAAGGCTCGATATGCGGATGAACAGAGAAAATCCGAAGTCCGCGTGGGAAGTCGTCAATCGTTACGACAAAGCGAAACTCGCTTATATTTTCTCCGTTTACGGCGAAGAGAAGTTTGCCGACAACATCGCGAAGAATATCTGCGAGGAACGCAAAATCAAACCGATAGAAACAACGAAGGAGCTTGCCGATATCATCGACAAAAGCATACCTTATAAATTCAAGCAGAACGGACACCCGGCAAAGAAAGTTTTTCAGGCTGTTAGAATAGAAGTCAACGAAGAACTCGACGGATTGTCGGATTGTCTTAAAGACATAGTAAAATCATTGAAAAAAGGCGGAAGGTTAGTCGTTATGACGTTCCATTCGCTCGAGGACAGAATAGTAAAACAAACGTTCAAAGATCTGGAAACGGATTGCGTTTGCGACAAGCGTTTACCCGTTTGCGTGTGCGGAAAAAAACGGGAAATAAAACAAATAAACAGAAAGCCGATAGAGGCGGGCGAACAAGAGAAAAAACTGAATCCGAGAGCGTCATGCGCAAAACTCAGGATCGCAGAAAAAGTTTAAATTTTCGCAACCTTGACATTAATAATAAATTTTAGGGAGAATGAATATGTATAATAACGTAAAGACGAACGTTCTTGAAAAAGAGAACGCAGAAGAAAGACAGTACGCAAAAGACGCCACGAATCTCGACAAAATCCTCGGAATGCAGGATGCCGACGACACTAAAATTCTCGGCGAAAACGTCAAGGCTCCCTTAAGGGAGTTCGACGAGGATCTCATACCGTCGTCTACCACGATGCAGTTCGAGTCCGACGAAGATAACGATATCTACGAAGAGGTTCGCCCGAAGAACGAAACCGATCTTCAGAAGAAGTATAAAATAAACACGAAAGGAAAAGTACTCATCGCCGTTTACGCGCTCGTAATCGCGACGATTCTTTCGCTTATCGTAATAAATTCCAGAATGCTCAAAAGTCTCGATAATTCCATCAGCGGCTACGCGGGAAAAATCACGGAACTCACCGAGCAGTACACTAACGTAAACGCCGAACTCGACTATGTAAAAAGCGATGAAGTGATCATCGAAAAAGCCGAGGCTATGGGTATGGTCAAATCCAGATAAGCGGATAGGCTCATCACGTCTTCCGCGAGGGAGAAAACAATTTATAAAAATTTCAGTCTTAATATGTTACGAAAGAGGTTATTTGCGCTGCTTTGCGCGATAACCTTTATTTTTTTGTCGGTTTTGTGCCGCGTGTTTTTCGTTCAGATCGTGGACGGCAAATCTCTTCAGAAAAAAGCCGTCGATCAGTGGACGAGAGATATTCCCGTCAAGGCGGCGCGCGGAAAAATAACGGACAGAAACGGAATAATTCTTGCCGAAAACAAACAGTCATACGCGGTTTTCGCGCGGACGAGGATTGTAGAGGACGTTGAAAAAACGGCAAAGGTTTTGTCGGAAACTCTCGGCGTCGATTACGAAAAACTCGTTTCAAAAATGCGTTCGGGCGGCGTGTCGGAAATAACCGTAAAAAGACAAGTTCCGCGCGAGGTTACGGACGAATTGTCCGGGTATTCGTTGCCGGGCGTTTATTTTTGCAGGGATTCGGAAAGGAATTATCCTTACGGCGATTCGCTTGCGCAGATAATAGGTTACACGTCGGTGGACGGCAGCGGGCAAAGCGGACTTGAAAAGAGATACGACGAATATCTCAAAGGTTACGACGGGGAAATACTTTACGAAGCGGATCTTATAGGCAAGGACGTGAAAGGCTCTTCGGCGAAGTATATTCCCGCCACGAACGGACTGAATCTCAGACTCACGATAGACTACGAAATTCAGATGATATGCGACGCGGTGATAAAAAAGGTCGTTGCGGAGTATGCTCCGAAGTCGGCTTCGGTTATCGTTATGTCGCCGAAAACCGGCGGGATTTACGCGGTGAGCCAATGTCCGTCGTTCAACCTTAACGACGTACCGAGAGATGACACCGGGTTTTTGAACAAAGTTTCGAGGTGTAATCTTATAGTCGATTCCTACGAGCCGGGTTCGACGTTCAAAATCATCACTTCCGCGGCGAACATAGAGGAAAATTTAAAGGGTAATCCAAACGCTTTTTCGGCAGATTACGTGTTTAATTCCAATCGGTTCAGATATGTGGACGGAAGAAAAATAAAGTGCTGGTCAACGCACGCCAACGGTAAACATTCCAACGAAAGGCTCGCGGAAGCGTTGAACAACAGTTGCAACCCGTGTTTTGTCGATATTGCGCTCTCGCTCGGAAAGGACGTAATGTATTCCTATCTCGACGCGTTCGGCTTCGGAAAAACCACCGGCGTGGATTACGGCGGAGAGGCGATAGGTATGCTCGTGCCTAAGTCTGCGGTCACAAACGGCGACCTTGCGAGAATAGGTTTCGGGCAGACGATCGCGATAACTCCCATCCAACTCGTCGCGGCGGTTTCGGCGGCGCTGAACGGCACCGGCACGGTTTCAGCGGCGATGCGCGAACGGGTGCGCAAGGTGGCTCAGGAGATGAACTATGAACCCAATTTCGCCGCCAAGCTGTTGAAGCAAAAGCAGAACAACGACCTCGGGCTGATCGTCAGCGACATCCCGGAGCGGATTTTCGGTTCCGGCTATTTCATGCCGATGATCTCCTGTTTCATCCGCCAGTGCGAGGAACTGGGCCTGCGCTGCCAGATC
>OGUO01002549.1_pt1 | contig 10940 bp, 8 predicted proteins | sample 1553641 | NCBI WGS metagenome assembly OGUO01 (sample SAMEA2579980, study PRJEB22360) | human gut metagenome | biome: human gut; feature: human-associated habitat; material: faeces | place: Denmark | collected 2008/2010 | reverse complement strand
CAACAGATGCCTGATCCAGCAGCGCATCCACCTCGGCATTGCTGTAATGGCCCCGGTTGCCTTCGCCCATGCCGGGCTTGCCGTCGTAGGTATAGAGCATATCGTTGAAGATGACCATGCCCTCGCCGGAGCTGTCGCCCCAGCCCGCCATGAAGAAGGAGGACTGGAGGTTCTCTGCGCTTGTCTTCTCATAGAAGGAGGCGCGAGGCAGCAGGTTCACCTCGGCCTTGATGCCCACCTTCTCCAGATAGCTGGCAATGGCCTGAGACACCTGATCGGCGTTCACGTCACTGTCGTTGCGGGCATCGATGCGGAGATAGAAGCCATCGGGATAGCCAGCCTCCGCCAAAAGCTGCTTGGCAAGCTCGGGATCGTAGGCGGGACGCTCTGCGTCGGCATTATATCCCACACAGATGCTGGGCATATAGGAGTTGGCCACGGTGGCGTAGCCGTTCATGACGGTATCGACGATCGTCTGAATGTCAATGGCGTGGTAAATGGCCTGACGAACCTTCACATTGAGGAGCGGGTTGGGATCGTCGGTGCCGGCAGAGCCATGCTCATTGAGCTGATCAAAGCCCATGTAGTTGCAGGACAGGCTGGGATTGGTAATGACCTGGACGTTGGGGTCGTTCTTCAGGCGGTTCACGTCCATCACAGGGATGTTGGAGATAAAGTCCACCTCTCCGTTGATGAGAGCGGTGGTGCGGGTAGCTGCATTGGCGATCACGCGGAACTCCACGGTCTCTGCATCAGGCAGCTCGCCCCAATACTCGTTGTTGCGGACCAGCTTGATATAGGATTCCTTTACATGCTCCACCAGACGATACCGACCGGTACCCACAGGGTTGGCGGAGATCTCCTCGCTGGAAAGGCCCTCACAGGTCTCCTTGTCAAGCATCATGATATGGACCAGGCTGCCGTCAAACACGGGATAGGGGATCTTGGTCACCAGCTGCACGGTGTAATCATCCACCTTCTTGACCTCCTGAAGACGCATGAGGTACACGCCCATCTCCAGAGTAGGATCGTTGAGGATGCGCTCAAAGCTGAAGACCACGTCATCGGCATTGAAGTCGTTTCCGTTGGAGAACTTCACGCCATGGCGGAGCTTGAACTCCCACGTCACGCCGTCATCCAGAACAGTCCAGCTCTCTGCCAGACCGGGCTTCCTGCTCAGATCTGGATTATAGTCCACCAGAGCGTCGTACAGGTGAGACGCCATCTGCATCTCGATGCCGCTGTCCTTTACCGCGGGGTCCAGCGAGACAACATCATTCAGCACCGCGATGGTCAGGCTCTTTTTGCCGTCATCAGAGGGGTTGCTCTGCTGCGATTTGTCTGCCCCACAGCCGGTCAAGGCCACCGAGAGACACAGAGCTACGGACAGGAACATTGCGATGGTTCTCTTTTTCATAGCTGTTTCTCCTTTAAAAAATTTCTTATCTCACAAGGTGCGTCGTTTACAGGTATCACTGAAGCGACAGACCGTTGATCGCCTTTTCCATCTGCTCCAGAGCCTTTGTCAGGGTACACCTGGGGCAGGCCACGTTCATGCGCAGGAAGGCCTCTCCCTGCTCGCCGAACTCATAGCCGGCGCAGAACGCCACCTTGGCTTCGTTGATCATGAAGTGCTCCAGGGCCATGCCTCGGTAGGGCAGCTGGGAGCAGTCCAGCCAGACCAGATAGGTGCCCTCGGAGGGGATCATGCGGATCTGAGGAATGCGCTCCCGCAGGAACTGCTCCAGATACGCCTTGTTGTCGGACACATAGGCGATGGCCTGATCCAGCCACTCCTCGCCGTCGTTGTAGGCGGCTATGAGGGCGGCCATGCCGAAGATGTTGTCCAGCCGCGTCTGGGCAATGGACATCTCCTCGTTGAACTTGCACCGCAGGTCGTCGTCTGCCAGCACGAGAGTGGCCATACCCAGTCCGCCCAGATTGAAGCCCTTGTTGGAGGAGTAGCAGACCATGGAATGGCGCAGTACCTCCTCGCCCAGCAGGCCAAAGGTGGTGTGAGGATGCTCCGGCGGCACGAAGTCGCAGTGGATCTCGTCCACCAGCATGAAGATGTTGTGCCGCAGACAGATCTCCGCCACGCCCTCCAGCTCCTGACGGGTCCATACCCGGCCGGTGGGGTTGTGGGGGCTGGAGAGCACCAGTACCTTCACGCCGGAGGCTGCCTTGGCCTCCATGTCGGCGAAGTCGAAGGTGTAGCGTCCATCCTTCCAGACCAGCGGCGTCTCTACCAGCTTCCGGCCGCCCCGGGTGACCATGTCAAACAGCGGGTCGTAGTTGGGCATGGGTACCATGACCCTGTCGCCGGGCTTGGTGAGGATGCGCAGCATCACGTTCATGGCGTAGATCACGCCGGGAGGCGCAAAGGCCAGATGCTCATAGTTGACCTCAAAGCCATGGCGCTTTTTCAGCCAGCCCATCACCGCGTCATAATAGGGCTGCTGGCGCACGCCGTAGCCGTAAACCGGGTGGGCGGCGCGCTTCTGTACGGCCTCTACGATGCAGGGGGCGCAGGCAAAATCCATGTCCGCCACCCACATGGGGATCACATCATCCCGGCCGAAATAGTCCATATCGCAGTCCCACTTAAAGGAGAAGGTATTTCTGCGATTGATGGGGGTATCAAAATCGTATCTCATGCAGCGCCACCAACCATTGCAACGACGACCCACAGAATCATGGACACTACCGCCGCCAGCAGCGCATAGGGGAGCTGGGTGCGGACGTGGTCAATGTGGTCGCAGGCGGCGCCCAGAGAGGAGAGCACCGTGGTGTCGGAAACGGGGGAGCAATGATCGCCGAACAGACCGCCGCTGACAACGGCGCCCACAGCGGCGTAGACCAGCGTACCCAGCTGACCGCCGGTGAAGGAGTAAGCCATGGGAACAGCGATGGGAATGCAGATGGCGAAGGTGCCCCAGGAGGAGCCAGTGAAGAAAGAGATCACGGCGCCCGCGATGAAGGTCACAGACAGGAACAGGGCGGGGGTCATCCAGCTCTCGCAGACACCCAGCAGGAAGTCGGCTGCGCCCATGGACTTGGTGATGGTGTTGATGCAGTAGGCCAGGGCCAGGATCAGCGTGGCGGACATGACACTCTTCATGCCCTGCACGGCGGTGTTCACCAGATCGGTCACGCTCTTGAACACCTTACGGATGCTCAGCTCAATGGCCATGTAGATCACGGTGATGATGAAGCACTCCAGGATCTTCACGCCGCCCTTGGCGATGTACGTCCAGATGGCGGTGGCTACCAGGATAAAGATGGGGACCAGGAAGTCCAGCATGACGTTGGGCTTCACATCGCTGTCGTTGCCCTTCTGCAGCTCCTCCAGCTCGGTGCCCATCATGGGGACGGCGCCGTCACGCAGCAGCTTGCCGGTGGTGCGGGCGCGCTGCTCCGCCTTGCGCATAGGCCCGAAGTCGGGGAAGATCTCCAGTGCGGAGAGCAGCGTGATGAGCACCATCAGAATCGCGTAGAAGTTAAAGGGGATGGCGCTGATGTAGACGCTTACGCCCTGCTCATTGGATGTCACAGGGCCGCCCAGATCCGCCACCAGACCGGCCACGTAGGCGCCCCATGCCATAAAGGGCATCAGGGTGCACACGGAGGCGCAGGTGGAGTCGAGGATAAAGGCCAGCTTCTCTCTGGGCACGCGCATCTCATCCGTCAGGGGACGCATGACCACGCCGCGCAGCAGGGGGCTCATGTAGTCGTCGATGGTGAACAGACCGATGAACCAGGTGGCCAGCTTCACGCTGCGGGGGGATTTCACCTTTCCGGCGATCATTTCCGCAAACGCCTTGACCACGCCTGCCTTCATGAAGAACGCGATCATAATGCCGATGAATACCTGGATCAGCAGGATCCAGATGAAGTCCTCGTTGCCCAGAGCCTCCTTCGCCAGAGCGGAGAAGCCGAAGGCGGGGTCATGCCCCAGCAGCAAAACGCCGGAGAGACAGCCCATGAACAGGGCAAAGACCGCGTCCTTCTTCCAAAATGCCAGCAGCAGGGTAAGCGCAAGGGGAATCAATGACAAGATACCGTAGTTTGCAGCTTCCAATACAAATACCTCCTTAAGAATAGAATGCGGGGGTGACCTTGAGCCTCCCTTCTGATAACTTTGTTACATTTCTGATTATAATTTATCACACCGCCCTTGTCAATCCCGCATAAGTGCCAAGAAGTCTGATAAATTTTTGTCTAAATCGCTGTCCTGAAGGCTCTTTTCGCCTCGCCCTGCAAAAAAAAAGTTATATCCCCGCCGCTTTCCAGCATATTAGGTGTTGATTTATCCATTTATCTTTGATATACTGATTTTCAGCAGCGCCATGTAACAGTTTTTTATCAGGCAAGGATTATTGTTGAGAAAGTAGGGATACAGTGAGCAACTACGCCAGTCTTGAGCGATACATTCCCTTGGTGAAATTCATGGGGGAGATCTGCGGGAAGAATTATGAGATCATCCTCCACGACGTTTCCACGCCGGAGCGCTCGGTGATTGCCGCCTGCAACGAGCATCTCAGCGGCCGCCGCGTGGGTGACCCCATGACGGAGTTGGCCAAGGAACTGCTGCGAACCGGAGCCTATAAGGAGCACGACTATGTGGCCAACTATGAGGGCCGTACCCGGGGAGGCAAGCGTTTTGTCTCTTCCACCTATTTCATTAAGGAAAAGAGCCAGTTGGTGGGACTGATTTGCGTGAACCACGATGTGGAGGATATTTTGGTGCTCTCGGAGCATCTCTCCAACCTGCTCCATTCCTTTTCTCTTCCGCAAGAGGAGGAGAGCTCCGCCTATACCGAAGACCTGGACGATTCCATCCCGGAGCTGTCCAGCAATCTGATCCACTCCACCATCCTCGGCTATGGTATTCCCTCCAATGCCATGCATACCGCCGACAAGCTGGAGATACTCCGCTCTCTGGAAGCGCAGGGGGTATTCCAGACCAAGGGCTCCGTCGGGCAGGTCGCCAGGGAGCTGCACATCTCCGAACCCACGGTCTACCGCTACCTGCGGCGTATCCGCAACGAAACGGTATGACCTTCCACCGCGGTGCTTTACCCGCAAGCGGGACGCTCTGACGTCTCGACGTGTAAAGCGACCAGCCAAGCACATCCAATTTAACAGCAGCTATTGGCGGATCCCAGACATTTTGCCCAATACTTCCCGATCCCCATGTCTCTGCATTTATTATGATTACGCTTCTGATAAAGGAGGGCTCAAGCATGAAATTTTACATTCTTTGTGACATTGAAGGTGTGGCGTCTTTGGCCTGCTGGGACGAGGCTCGTTCGGCTAACGCCTGCTATGCGCCTATGGCGCGGGAAATGGCGTTAGAGGCCGCCGCCGCGGCCCGCGGCCTTTTCTCCGGCGGAGCCGACGAGGTCGTCATAGAGGATATGCACGGAGATGGCCGCAACATCGACTGCGCCCTGCTCCCCAGAGACGCCCGTCTCCTTCGGGGGATCACCCACGATATTGTGGGCCTTACCGGTATTTTTGACGAGAGCTATGACGGTATGCTGATGGTCGGCTTTCACGACGCCGCCTCCGCCCCCGGAAATCCCACGTCCCACACGATGGTAAGCTCCCGCATTTTCCGCCTTACGGTCAATGGCGCGCTGTGGGGAGAATTCGAGATGTACGCCCATGCCGCCGCTTACCGGGGCGTTCCCACCCTATTCGCCAGCGGCGACGAGGGGATGTGCGCGGCTGCGGCGCGCACCGTACCCGGCCTGCTGACCGTACCGACCAAATCCGGCCACGGCTACGGCGTTCTGACAAAGACCCCGGAGCTTGTCCGCGAGGAGATCGAGGGCATGATGGCCGAGGCTGTGGCGGCGGCAAAGACAGCCACACCTCCGGCGCTTCCCGATCACTTCCACGTGGAGATCACCTATGTACATCATTATGACGCCTATGGATGCTCCCACTATCCCGGCGCCAGCCTTATCTCTCCCACCACCGTGGCCTTTGATGCCGATGATTACGGTGATGTGCTGCGCTTTTTCTACTTTGTGATCTAAGAAACGGAGGTATATGCTATGGCTGTTATTGCCTATCAATACCGCGGTGAGCTGGTGGATCAGATCCACCGGGGACATATCGCGGTAACGGATCACACAGGCCGGATACTTTGGAAGCTCGGTGATCCGGGACGTCTTACGTTTGCCCGCTCTTCCGCCAAGCCCCTTCAGGCGATCCCCGTGGCAGAGAGCGGTGCGCTGGAGCATTATGGCATTACCCCGCAGGAGCTGGCCGTCATCTGCTCCTCCCATAACGGGGAGCCCTTTCATGTAAAGGCTGTGGAGAGCATTCTGCACAAGGCAGGGCTCTCCCCCGATCAGCTATGCTGCGGGGCAGAATACCCCATGTATGTCCCTGCCGAGGACGCCTTGAAGATTGCCGGTATTCCCCGGGCGCCCATCTACTGCGACTGCTCCGGAAAGCACGCCGGTATGCTCATTACCGCCCGCCATTTCGGGGAGTCTTTGGAGAACTATACTGCATTGGAGCACCCTGTTCAGCAGCGTATCCTCTCGGTGTTCGCTGAAATGTGCGGCGTAGAGACCTCCGAAGTCCAGTTGGCCGTGGACGGCTGCGGCGTTCCTGTTCACGCGCTGCCCCTTTACCGGCTGGCACAGGGCTACGCCCGTATGTCTCTCCCCACGCTTTTCGCCCCCACCCGGGCCGCTGTCATCCGGCGCATCACGTCCGCCATGACAGCACATCCGGAAATGGTGGCAGGGACCGATCGCGTCTGCACGCAGCTGATGGCCGCCTTCGGCGACCGCATCTTCTGCAAATCGGGTGCCAGCGCATTCTATGCCGTGGGCATCAAAGATAAGGGGATCGGCATTGCCCTCAAAATGGAGGACGGCGCCTCCTCCATCGTCCCGTATGCCATCCTCTCGGTTCTCACCCAGCTCGGCGTCATCACGCCGGAGGAAGCCTGTTCTCTGCCCCGCTATCACGATAAAAACATTTACAACAACCACCATGCCGTTGTGGGCCGCACGGAGCTGGCCTTTCAACTGGAGCCGTTCTGCTAACGGCAAGGACTGCACGCAAAAACAGAGCGCATCTGTCCTCTTGCCAGAAAGCAACATAAACAAAGCCACCCGCTTGGCAGGTGGTTTTGTTTATGCCGGCATGGCACTCCGGATAAAGCGTTTTCCCGATTTCCGGGCATAGGTCGAATGGTATGCTCTTGCGAAGGCGCACAGCTTCGCGGTCATACTTGGAATATGTATTTCCTCAATGAAGTTGAAGATAACTTTTATCTTCTTGGTATTCCTATGTTCGCTGAAAATAGAGACGATTCACAACAATCCAATGACGAACTTTCAAAGCTATTTTTATCGGCTAAGCAAGTAGAAGGCTGCTCAGAAAGATCATTGAAATATTACAGAACTGCTCTATGCTAAGATGATTGTAAAAATAGATAAATCTGTAAGACAAGTTGAAACTAATGATATCAGAGCGTACATTTCGGATTACGAAAATGAAAGTAATGCCGGAAAAGTGACACTTGATAATATCAGAAGAAACATTTCAAGCTTTTTTGCATGGCTTGAGGATGAGAATTATATTGTGAAAAGTCCTGCAAGAAGAATCCATAAGATAAGAGTCAGTATCCAGACGAACAGCCTGCATGGCGGCATGGCCTTCAGCATTGCAAGCTCACAGGATAGCTTTCCCGTTATGGGTTTTTGCGTTTACCCTTGGTTTTCCAACAATCTTTCCAACAAATGCCCTAAATCCACGCAAAACACCCCGGTATGTAATAAAACGCACTAAAACAAGGAGAATCTCCAATCCCTTGTAACACAAGAGATTGGAGGGGGTTATTCGGTATGAATGGGCACGCCGCAAAAGCGTCCACGGCTTTTTGGCAAGGATGAGGTCGGCGGTTCGAATCCGCCCAGCAGCTCCAGTGAAAAGCCTTGATTTTCAAGGCTTTTTTCTTTTTCCCCGAAATCCAAATCCCGCTCCAAAAAGCCATTTAGTACTATTTGGCTGCTGGGGCGGGTTTTTTGCGCTCATGCCTCTTTTAGTGGTCGAGGTTTGCGCATGGCCGAGTCTGCTTGAGGCGGTTTTCACGTCCTGACGGGAGACAATCATCAGCGTTGCTGACGTGTGACGGAGTGTGCGAAAGCATACGCGCTCCAGTCCGCATTCCCGTGTATACTTTTCCGTTCTGTATTGCAAAAGCTGCGGCAGACTGCAAGCCTTTTGTTCAAAAAGGGCTTTGCCCTTTTGAACACTCATGTGTTGTCCCGGCTGATGGGGCGGCGGTGCAGCAGGGAGCGCAGGTCCTTGCCGTTGAAGGGGATCAGGGGATAGAGATACCCCTTTCCCACCAGCGGGCGGGTGGAGGCGATCAGGGCTACCACGCCGATGATGCCGCCGATGAAGCCCCACCAGTCAAAAAAGTAAATCAGCAGCAGCAGCGCCATGCGGCACAGCTTCACGGCGTAGCCCATTTCATAGCTGTGCTGGGCATAGTTGGCGATGGCCACAAAGGCCATATACACCAGCACCTCCGGCACCAGCCACCGGGCCTGCACCGCGAAATCTCCCAATATCAGCGCCCCCAGCATACTGAAGGAGTTGCTGAGCGCATCCGGCGTGTTCAGCGACGCCAGCTTCAGCACGTCGATGATCAGCTCCACCAGCAACAGCTGCAAAATCAGGGGCACATAGTATTCATCCTCAATGAGCAGAAAGTGCAGGCTCTCGTGAAGCCCTGCCGGGTCCTTTACCAGCAGATACCACAAGGGCGTCACAAACAGCGTCAGAAGCAGGACGATCATCCGCACGATCTGCAAATACGACCCCACCAGCGGGGGAAAGTAATAGTCGTTGATCTCCTCGGCGAACCGGAAAATGGTGCAGGGAAACAGCATCACCGACGGGGTGTTGTCGATCATCAGCACCACGTCCCCCTCCATCACCGAGGCCGTGGCCACGTCGGGCCGCTCGGTATACCGGGTCTTGGGGAAGGGGTTCCACCACTGGGCCGGGGCGATGGCCTCGGCGATGCTCTCCTGGCTCATGGCGATGGAATTGATCTGCATATGCAGGAGCTTCTCCCGCAATTGCCGCAGGAGCTCCGGGTCGGCCTTATCCTCCAGATAGCACAGGGCCACGTTGGTGTGGGACCGGCCTCCCACCTCCAGCCCCTCTAAGGTCAGCCGGGGGTCCCGGATGCGGCGGCGCAGCAGGGCGGCGTTTTTCATGATGCTCTCCACGAAGCCGTCGTGACTGCCCCGCAGGACCTTGCTGGTGTCCGGCTCCTCGATGCCCCGCAGGGGAAACTGCTTGGCGTCCATCAGCACGCCGCCGGGGGTATGGAGCGCTTCGTAGACGGTCACGTCCCAGCCCGCGCGCGCCAAATCCGCCGCGCAGGTCAGACCCGCGGGGCCAGAACCGACAACTGCCGCTTTCTTGCCCGTCGGCGCTGCTGTTTCCGCGGACACCGTGCCCTCGGTCATGGCATAATCCGCCGCAAAGCGTTCCAGACGGCCAATAGCGACCGGTTCGCCCTTGATACCGCGGACGCACTTGCTTTCGCACTGCGTTTCCTGCGGGCAGACGCGGCCGCAAATCGCCGGAAGGCCGTTCTGCAAGCGAATCGTCTCATACGCTTCTTGGAACTCGCCCTTCTTAATATGCGCGATGAAGTCCGGAATCGGCACATTCACCGGGCAGCCCTTGACGCAGGGCGCATTCTTGCAATGCAGGCAGCGGTCAGCTTCCTCCATGGCGATTTCGCGGGTGTAGCCCAACGCGACTTCCTTGAAATTCGTCGCGCGAATGTCCGGCTGCTGCTCCGGCATCGGATGCTTCTGAAGACTCATGTTCGGCATTATCGAACACCTCCCGTCAGGCGGCACTTGTGGAGCTTTTCCATTGCCCGCTGCTCTTCCGGGCGGAACATGCGGCTGCGGGAAATCGCTTCCGCCCAGTCCACCTGATGCCCATCAAAGTCCGGGCCGTCCACGCACGCGAATTTCATTTTTCCTCCCACCGTAAGGCGGCAACCGCCGCACATTCCCGTACCGTCAATCATAATCGGATTCATGCTCGCAATCGTTTTCACGCCGTATTTTTTCGTCGTCTGCGCCACGAATTTCATCATCGCAAGCGGACCTATCGTAATCGCTTCGTCAAACGTTTCTCCCGCCGCAAGCATTTCTTCCAGCGGCGCGCACACGTTTCCCTGCCGCGCGTACGAACCGTCGTCCGTCATCACAAACAAACGCGACGAAACGGCTTTGAATTCATCTTCCAGTATCACCAGTTCTTTATTGCGGAAACCGATGACGGAAACCACCTCCGCGCCCGCTTCGCGAAACGCCTTTGCCACAGGCAGCGCGATGGCGCACCCCACGCCGCCGCCGACAACGCACACTTTCTTTTGCGCGTCGATTTTCGTGGCGTTGCCGAGCGGTCCCGCAAAATCGGGCAACCGATCGCCTTCTTCCAGCCTGTCCAGTTTCATCGTGGCGGCTCCCACAATCTGAAAAATAATATCCACCGTTCCCCGTTCGCGGTCGTATCCCGCAACGGTTAAAGGAATTCTTTCGCCGTCCTCTTCCGCCCGCAGAATAACAAACTGCCCCGCCTGTGCCTTTTTAGCAATCAGCGGCGCGTAAATTTCCATTTTTGTTACGGTTGCGTTCAATCTTTTTTTCGAAACGATTTCAAATTTTTCTTTCATGCTGCGCCAACCCTCGCTTTTTCCGTTATGATTTATTATAATTCAAAATCGCTTTTTCGTCAAGACTTTCCGAAGTAAAAACACAACAAAAAAAATTTTTCCGCGACAAATCGCCTATTTTCGGCATTTCTTCAAAAAATCGTTTGCTTTTTATTTTTTAAAAGAGTATAATAGTAATCGTTTTTACAAGGAG
>OGUO01002543.1_pt1 | contig 10951 bp, 8 predicted proteins | sample 1553641 | NCBI WGS metagenome assembly OGUO01 (sample SAMEA2579980, study PRJEB22360) | human gut metagenome | biome: human gut; feature: human-associated habitat; material: faeces | place: Denmark | collected 2008/2010 | reverse complement strand
ACAGAAAAGGCTGAAAGCAACTGAAACGTCCGCTTTCAGCCTGACTGTTTTATAATCTATCTATAAAAATGACAGAACAATCCTTGAAAGAAAAGACAGCAAAAGGCCTCTTCTGGGGCGGATTAAGCAATGGAGTACAGCAGCTGCTGAATCTTTTTTTCGGGATATTCCTGTCACGCATTCTGAATGCGGAAGATTATGGCATGGTGGGAATGCTGTCCATCTTCTCCCTTATTGCAGGCTCTTTGCAGGAAAGCGGGTTCACGGCCGCCCTAGCCAACAAACGGGATATCTCCCACAAAGACTATAATGCCGTATTCTGGTTCAGTACCGGGCTAAGTGCCTGTCTCTACCTCATTCTGTTCCTTTGCGCCCCACTCATTGCCGAATTCTATCACACTCCCGAACTGACAGCTTTGGCACGATACACTTTCCTCGGTTTCTTTGTAGCCAGTTTGGGCATTGCCCACAGTGCTTACCTGTTCCGCAACTTAATGGTCAAGCAAAAGGCAATGGCGGTCACTATCGGATTAACCGCCTCAGGAACTATCGGTATAACTATGGCCTGCTTGGGATTTGCCTATTGGGGGATAGCCACACAAAGCATTGTCTATGTAGGAACCATTAATATCTGTTATTGGTGCTTCTCACCCTGGCGACCTACACTTACTTTCGACTTCAAGCCTTTGAGAGGGATGCTTTCTTTCAGCAGCAAATTATTAGTAACCAATATATTCAACCACATCAATAATAATATCTTTACCGTTATCCTTGGTAAATTCTATTCGGGACAAGAAGTAGGCTATTTTACTCAAGCTAATAAATGGAATTATATGGGACATTCATTAATTTCAGGAACAGTCAACAGTGTGGCCCAACCTGTACTTTCCAGTTTGTCGGATGAAAGGGAACGCCAACAACGCGCTTTCCGGAAGATGCTCCGCTTCACTGCCTTTATTTCTTTTCCGGCTATGTTAGGATTATCATTAATCGCACCCGAACTGATTATACTGACTATTACAGACAAATGGCTACCCAGTGCCTTCATCCTGCAATTGCTCTGCATCGGTGGCGCATTCATTCCCATAACCAATTTGTATTCCAACCTAGTCATCAGCAAAGGAAAATCGGATATCTATATGTGGAATACCATCAGCTTAGGCATTATCCAGTTAACAACCATGCTGCTGCTCTATCCATACGGCGTACATACCATGATTATAGTGTATGTATCCATCAATATCTGCTGGCTGTTTGTATGGCACTATTTTGTATGGAAACAAATACGGCTCAGCTTGTTTGCAGCGCTGAAAGACATCCTTCCGTTTGCCTTCATAGCTACCGCGGTAATGGCGGCTACCTATTATATCACTATCGGCTTTGCCAATCTGTATTTATTAATGGCAAGCAAAATGATCATAGCCGGCACACTCTACACAGCCATCCTGTGGTTGAGCGGCTCCGTCACTTTTAAAGAGAGTTTACACTATATAATCAAGAAATAATGGCTGCTACACGTCACTCCGGATTAGAATGTTTACGAATTATCAGTATCATACTGATTGTATCCATGCATATTCTAGGAAATACCTTCCACACCGGTAACTGGCTGAACAAAGAATTCATACTATTTATCAATACACTGGGAAACACCGGAGTAACCTTGTTCATTCTGATCTCAGGTTATTTTGGAATCCGTTTCAATACACATAAATTTTTCAAAATGCTGGTTGTCGTATGGTTTTATTCCATCGTTTCTTATCTGATCGAAACAATATGGCTTCACACTCCGCATACCTGGACAGGGCTGGCCTCCTCATTGCTACCGATACTTAGCAAAAAATACTGGTTTATGACCTGCTATGTAGTACTTTATTGTTTCTCGCCCTATTTAAACCGACTGGTTCATAACCTCTCACAAAAAAGTTATAAACAACTACTGTTACTATGGGGATTCTTTTTTGTATTTGCCCCGACAATCCTGTTTTTTGAAATTCAGAATGACACGGGCAAGGGAATTATCAATGTCACACTAGCTTATCTCATAGGACAATATCTGAAGACCTATGGTCTTCCGGAAAATATGAAACGACATAGCCGGGAAATCTTGTCAGGCAGCCTTGCCTGTATTTTTATACTAAATTCCCTGCTTACAGCAATGAGTGGAAATATCATACTGAGATTCGCCCGAGATAATAATCTACTGATTATCATCGCCTCCATCATCCGGATTCTCGTCGTATTTATCTGCATCTGACAGTGTGAATTCCACTTCTGCAAATTCATACACCGGTTTCTCCAGAAGACTTCCGTTTACCAGATAATAACCTGTACAGGATGTTTTCAGATTATCATAATCTTCTATGGTATCATTCTGATGAAATTCCAGACGGTACCAGTAACCACCCTGATTAACAACTTTGGTTCCATCAGGACTGTATCCTGCAAGTTTATTAAAGAATGAACCCATTACTGTTACTTTTTCTTTTGCACTGCTACACAGATATACATATGGATCGTCCTCTGTGCCACTTCCTGTAAACGGAACAGAATCTGCATCCAGTTTCTGATAAAACGGCTCGTCACCATCAGTGATATTCGGATCACCTTTTCGGTAATAAGGATCAAAATATGTGGTACGATCATCCAGTGTTGGCGTTGGCGTTGGTGATAATTCCGGTGTATCATTTTTTCCTGAATTAAAATCATCCTTCTCTCCGTCGCTGAATCCATTCGCTGAGGGATCCGAATATACCGGAATATCATTATCCGCAGATGTTCCACCTGATGAACCGCCTGTATTTCCGGTATCTGTTGAAGCATCATCTCCCGGTAAATCTGACTTGGATGAAGAATTGTCTGAGCCCGCATTATCCACTGCATCTCCATCTGTAAAAGCAGATAATAAAAACGGATACATGGCTGTTGCCAGGTAACTGCCGGACATATCTGCTGTGGATGATAACGTATCATCCGGTGTCATATCATCATCGCCTGTATCATTATCAGTTTTTCCTGTTTTTGAATTCAGGTTATCGGCGTCTGTACCCGCATCTGTTTCCTCTACAGGTCCACCATTCTGAAGGCTGTTCAATCTGTTCACTGCTTTATTTAAATCCTGCTCCAGTTTCTGTTTTTTCAGCTTTGCTATATTCAGTTCCATTTCCACCAGAGTAGTATCAAAAGAAACCAGAGGATCCCCTTTTTTTACGGCATCTCCCTTTGTCACATAAATCTGATCAATAATCAGGTCTTTATCACCGTTTACTGTCTGTGTTGCACTGGATGTAATGGTTCCGTCAAGCGTGGTGGAAGGTGTATAAAATTCCTGCAGTAATCCGCTCACAGGAGTAACCGCCACTGTTTTCTGGCTGTTTTTCTTCAGCTGCATCAATCCCGCTGTAATTCCGCTTCCTGCGATTACCACCACAAGCACTCCTGCGAGGATTTTCTTTACTTTGCCCATGAAGATCACCTCTTTTCCTGAAGGATACCATCTTTGATCGTAACCACCCTTTTCGCATGTGCGGCAATATCCGCATCATGGGTGATCATCAATACAGATACCCCCTCATCATTCAGTCTCTGGAAAAGTTCCATAACCTGCGCACCGGATTTACTGTCAAGAGCACCTGTAGGTTCATCTGCAAGAAGAAGTTTCGGGTTATTGACGATCGCCCTGGCAATGGCAACCCTCTGCATCTGACCTCCTGAAAGCTGATTTGGCTTAAAATCCACTCTGTCCGCCAGGCCCACTCTGTCAAGTGCCTTCAGAGCGCGTTCTCTTCTCTCCTTCTTAGGTACTCTCGCATAATTTAATGGCATCTCAACATTTGCCAGAGCACTCTGCTTAGGGAGAAGATGAAAACTCTGAAAAACAAACCCTATCTTATTCAGCCGGAGATCCGACATTTCATTCTCCGAACACGCCTTAATATCCACTCCATCCAGAAAAAAAGTCCCCTCTGTCTGCTTGTCCAGACATCCGATAATGTTCATCAGAGTAGTTTTTCCCGAACCGGATGGTCCCATAATTGCCACGTATTCTCCTTCTTCCATGGAGAAATTCACATCTTTTAATACCGGAACTTTCATTTTACCCTGCTGATATTCTTTATATATACCCTTTAATTCCAGTATCATTCGATCCCCTCCACGTCTTCACCTGCGCTCATACCAGGTGCCTCATCGATTGGTACAAGTTCCTCATTTGGATCAATCGAGTCATCCGAACTGTCATCTTCAGAACCCTCTTCCATATCTGGATCTGTATAGGCTTCCCCATCTGCGGAATCTGGCTGTTCATCATCCATATTTCCATGATCAGCATCCATATCTGTAATCCCGTCCGCGCCTCCGCTCATTGTCTGAGCCAGATCTCCGATCTCTGTTTTTTCGCCTTCTTCCAGAGCCGCTGTCGGGAATGCAATCGCATCTTTCTTTGTAAGGCCCTCAACAATCTTATATTCTCCAAGATCATCATCATGTTCTCCAAGTGTTACATAACGCTTCTCCAGTCTGTTCTTATCGCTGGCTGCCCATACATACGGTTCATTGGTATCTGTGTCCAGAATATAGTAATCACTGAGCCACAGACCATCTTTTTTCTCATCCTGTCCGATGTCACGTTCTATGTACACATGCTGTCCAAGCATCAGATTCTCAGAGGAATCCAATTCCACATAAAAAGGATAAGAAGTAGACGTTGTCTGATCATCGGAACTGGTACTTGCCATACCCATATACATATCATTACTGCTGTCATCTGAAGTTCCATTATTCACATCTACGGATCCCATCGTTCCTTTCCATGTTTTACTGCTGTCTACTCTGGAACGGATGATCACTGCCTCTCCGGGTACAATAGAATCCCTGTTCTGTTCATTAACTTTACCTTTTACTCTGTAAGCACCTGTACTGAGAATTGTAATAAATGCAGAACTGTCCGAACTTCCGTCACCTGACGACATGCTACTGTCCATTGCACTGCTGTCATCCACAGAATCACCGTCGTCACTTGTCATTTTGGAAGTGTCAATTTTCTGTATCACACCATCTATTTCACTTCGAACCTCTGTATTCTGTGTTGCGCTCTGAAGTTTATCAATTTCAGACTGTTTACTCTTCTGACTATATTCATTCTTCTTGAGATTCATTTTGTTAGTCTCGATTTCAATGGTATAGGACAACTGATCTTCGGCCTTTGCTTTTTTCTTCTCCGCTTCCAGCGTAGCTATCTGTTCTGTCAGGCTGATCTGTTCATTTTTTAATCTATCCAGATCCAGTTGCGCCTGCTTCAGATCATCCTCAATACTGCTGAGATCATATTCAAAAAGAAGCTGTCCGGCCTTTACCTCTTCTCCGGTCTTAACTTCCACTTCTTTTACTTTTCGTCCACTTTCTATTTTTACGTTTACAGTTTTCTGCGGTTCTACCACACCGGCAAACCGATTTACCGCTGTTGTTTCAGATCCGGTGATCACACTTACTTTTGACACATACACAATAGAATCACCGGTTCCACTCTGACCGTTTCCTTTAAAGTGATACCAGACTCCGGTTCCGATACCACCTGCTGCAATCAGGATTCCCAAAACGATAATAATACGTTTCTTCATAAATTGCCTCCTTGATATTATCACCTTGTTCAGGCTAACATCTATTATACACTACTGCTTTTTTATATCATTATTATTCACTTTCCTATCATAGCAGATTCTGCCTTAAAATAAAAGCTTTGTAATCAAATGGCAACATTTTTCACAATTTTTTCACGTTTTTTTTATGAATTTCGTTCATCTTTTTCACTTTTTTGACAGTCAGTACAAAATCTGTTAAAATAAACAGAAAAGTAACTGTCAAACAGTTGCACAGAAAGCACTGTGAAAGGAAAGAACACGTATGAATATAAACAAACACCTGATTCTTCTTTTCTCTGTCTTATTTTTTCTTTTTGCTGTATCTGTAAGCAGCGGCTGTTTCCGCAAAAATGAGTCAGATGTAAAGAGTGTAGTCAGAAATGAACTGGATCAGTTAAAAAATCTCGATTCAGAAACTACGCAAAAATACATACCCTATACAGAGCTGTTCCCCGATGCCACAGAGAATACTGATTTAACTGATGAAATCAATGAAACCTTTTCTCTCTTTTTCCGGAAATTTAATTACAAAATTTCGGATGTCATCGTCGGCACAGCCAATCATTCTGCCACTGTTTCTGTCAAACTGACCACAATCGATTCCAAAGTTCTTGCCAGAGATTTTAAAGCAGAACTTCTCCGGACACAGATCACAGAGTCAGCTCAGGCGCAAAAAGGAAATATCAAAGATTCTTCCAGATCTCTTGAGGCTCATTATCTGATCCTGAATCATCTTTTAAACACAAATGACTATGATACAGCTGAGACAGACTGTAACATACAGCTTGTCAATACAGGCAATGATAAAAAGGAAAAATGGAAGATCCAGCGTACCAATTCTCTGGAAGATGACCTTGTCGGCGGTCTTATAGCTGATCTGGCAGATCCGGATATCCTTTCACCGGAAGATACCCTGACCGTCTATCTTGACACTCTACAGAAACTGGATTTGAAAGAAATGACATCTTATCTGGGTGTAGTAAATATCATGAATACATCCGATACTGCAAAAAATTCCATTGCCTCAGCACTTGCCGAACAGATTCATAAAAATTTTAATTATGTCATTAAATCCAGCAGTGAAAATGGATACAATGCCACTGTTACAACTGAAATTACAACCTTTGACAGTGATTCGATCCTGGCTGATTATCAGGAAAAGCTTGATAAATATCTGGCTTCTGCTGACGCAGTTATCGATGGCTCCCAGAAACGATACGAGAAATCTTTCGAAATTCTTCTGAACAGCATCAATGATAATACCGTTACTACCGTCAATGATGTAGATTTTGTTCTAATCAATGATGGGGTATCCTGGAAACTTCAGGATGAGGGAAATACTTTGGGAAATGCTATTTTCGGTACTTTGACAGATTCTCCTCTCGAGACTTCTGATTCTGAGGATGAAAATATTTCTGCCGATACAGATAAGCAGACAGATGATAATACTTCTACTGAAAGCAGTTCCAATTAACGATTAGTCAATCGGATATTCGCAATCCGCTTCCGCTACTTGCTCATAACCAAATAACTGCTTCGCAGTTTGGTTAAACAACTAAAAAGGCCACCATATCACAGAAATGTTCCTTTCCCGAATCATTCTATGATATGGTGGTCTTTTTAATCTTTGTCTTATTCTTTTTACATCCCCGTTATAATTTTGATAAACAGTAAAACCAGAACGATAAGAATAATCGGTCTTACGATTTTATTTCCATTTTTCATTACCATTCCAGATCCTACATAATGCCCTGCAATGGAAAAAACAGAAGCTGCAAGTCCAAGATATATGACAATCTTTCCACTAAATAAAAAAACAACTAATGCCATTATATTAGAAGAAAGATTTGCAAGTTTCATAGTTCCGGAAGCTTTCGCTACGGGAAGTTTTGCTACTCCTGTATATAAAATAAGCAGAAACGTACCAGTTCCCGGCCCATAAAAGCCATCGTAGCAGCCAACAGCCAGAGAACACACCGCACACAAAATCCACTGTTTCTTTCTGGAAATCTCTACATTGCTGTTATCATCCAGATTTTTCTTCTTCATTACATAAAACGCAACAATAGGAAGTACTGGAATCAGCATCCATTTTAATATCTTATCACTGGCAAGAAGCGCAATATGAGCGCCTGCAAAAGAACCGACAAGAGCCATGGAAATACATGGCAGTGCAACTCCCCAGTCTACAAATTTATTCTTACATAAACGTGCTGTTGAAATCGCTGTCCCAGTTGCCGAGGATAATTTATTCGTTGCTATCGCATTGTGCATCGGAACCCCTGCAAGCAGATACGCAGGCAGGGAGATCAAACCACCCCCGCCTGCGATAGAATCAACTAATCCTGCAAGGAATACCAACGGGCATACAATCAAAAACGTCTGAATTGTAAGCTCCATCCTTATTCAGTTACTTCCTCCGGTCTTACTTCCAGTTCCAGTTCTTTTAACTGCTCCTCGCTTACGCGGCTCGGAGACTGAGTCATCAGACAGGAAGCATCTTTAACCTTCGGGAATGCGATTACGTCACGGATGCTGTCAACTTTCGCCATAAGCATTACCAGACGGTCAAGTCCGTATGCCAGTCCGGCGTGAGGCGGAACTCCATATTTGAATGCGTCCAGAAGGAATCCGAACTGCTCGTGAGCAGCTTCTTTTGTGAATCCAAGTGCTTCAAACATTCTCTCCTGAATATCATCCTGATGGATTCTGACACTTCCTCCACCAATTTCATTACCGTTTAATACGATATCATATGCTTTTGCACGAACTTTTCCAGGATCTGTATCCAGAAGCGGAAGGTCCTCTTCCATAAGCATGGTAAATGGATGATGCATTGCTGTGAAACGATTCTCTTCTTCACTCCATTCAAGAAGCGGGAACTCTGTTACCCATACGAAACGATACTCATTCTTATCAAGAAGATCCATCTGCTTTGCAAGTTCCAGACGAAGTGCGCCAAGTACATCATAAACCAGTTTCTTCTTATCTGCTGCAAACAGAAGTAAGTCTCCTGCTTTACCATCCATAGCTGCTACCAGAGCATCCATCTCTTCATCTGTCATGAATTTAGCAAAAGAAGATTTTCTTGTGCCATCTTCAGCGATTGCAATGTATGCAAGGCCTTTTGCACCGTAACCTTTGGCAAACTCAACCAGTTTGTCAATTTTCTTACGTGGCATAGCGCCCTGTCCTTCTGCATTGATACCACGAACACTGCCGCCATTTTCCAACGCAGAAGTAAACACGCTGAATCCACAGTTTTTAACTACATCACTTACATCATGAAGTTCCATTCCGAAACGCATATCCGGTTTATCAGAACCAAATCTGTCCATAGCTTCCTGCCATGTGATACGCTGGATTGGAAGTTTTACATCAATATCAAGTACTTCCTTGAACAGATAAGCAAGGAATCTCTCATTTACATCAATTACGTCATCAACATCTACAAAAGAGAGTTCCATATCGATCTGGGTAAATTCCGGCTGTCTGTCCGCACGAAGGTCTTCGTCACGGAAACATCTTGCAATCTGGATATAACGGTCATAACCAGAGCACATCAGAAGCTGTTTGTACAGCTGCGGAGACTGTGGCAGACCATAGAAATGTCCCGGATGAACACGAGACGGTACCAGATAATCTCTTGCACCTTCCGGTGTACTCTTACCAAGCATCGGAGTTTCAATTTCAAGGAATCCTTCTTTTGCGAAGAACTGTCTTGTAAGCATCATGACTTTGCTCTTAAGCATAATATTCTTCTGAAGGTCAGGTCTTCTTAAGTCAAGATAACGATATTTCAGACGGATTTCATCTTTTGTCTTGCTGTTCTCTTCAATTGGGAACGGAGGTACCTCTGCTTCAGACAGAACACGAAGGGATTTTACGCGAAGCTCAATTTCACCTGTTGCAAGATTCTTGTTAACAGCGCCGCCTCTTTCTTCTACCACACCGGTAACAGCGATTACGAATTCACTTCTCAGCTTACCTGCTTTTGCAAAACCTTCTTCATCAATGCTGCCATTCTCAAAAATCAGCTGCATGATACCGGAACGGTCTCTTAAATCTACGAAAATAATACCGCCTTTGTTTCTGCTCTTCTGTACCCATCCCATCAGTGTTACGTTTTCTCCGATATTTGCTGTGGAAATCTCGGTACAGCGATGGGTCCGTTTTAACCCTTTCATTGATTCTGCCATTGTTTCTTCCTCCAATATTAACACTCTATTCGTAACAGTGTGTTTTCACACCAATTACATTCTGTCTGCAAAGAATTCTACGATTTCTTCGTAGGAAGCATTTTTGACACCTTCCAGAACTACGAGAGGGCCGTTTATTTCACTTAAACCTAAATATTCTATTGCCATTTTGGTACCTCCTTATGCATGACTAGCCATGATTGATGCATAGTAATCATCAATTTCATGTTTATAATCATCAAATTTTTCAAGTTCATTATTTGCAACATCATATTTGATAGAAATAATTTTTTCAAACATATTGTTTTCCTTTAATACTGATACAGGAATTCCAAGATTAATAATCTCAAAAGCCTTATCATTTAAATAAAGGATAAGTTGCATCATTTTTAGCTGCTTTTCAAGAGGTACACATGTATCTTCAGCATGAAATGCGTTCTGCTGTAAAAATCCTAAACGTATAACTCTGGCTATTTCAAGAATAAGCTTTTGGTCATCCGGAAGTACGTCACTACCAATAAGTTTTACAATTTCCATCAATTCGCTTTCTTTATTTAAAATAGCTAAAATTCTGTTTCTGCAGTTTACAAAATCAGGACCTACATTTGTGTTGTACCAGTCTGCAAGATCATTTACATATTCACTATAACTTGTAAGCCAGTGAATAGCAGGGAAGTGCCTTGCATAAGCTAATGATTTATCAAGTCCCCAGAAACATCTAACGAAACGTTTTGTATTCTGTGTTACAGGTTCTGAGAAGTCACCACCCTGAGGAGAAACAGCTCCAATAATTGAAACAGAACCTTCTGTTCCGTTAAGGTTTTCCATATAACCCGCTCTTTCATAGAATGCTGAAAGTCGGCTTGCAAGATATGCAGGGAAACCTTCTTCTGCAGGCATTTCTTCCAAACGGCCTGAAAGTTCTCTTAAGGCTTCAGCCCATCTAGATGTAGAATCGGCCATTATAGCAACATCGTAACCCATATCTCTGTAGTATTCCGCAAGAGTTAAACCAGTGTAAATACTAGCTTCTCTGGCAGCAACAGGCATGTTAGATGTATTTGCAATTAATGTTGTTCTGTCCATCAATGGATTTCCTGAACGAGGATCTAC
>OGUO01002541.1_pt1 | contig 10953 bp, 9 predicted proteins | sample 1553641 | NCBI WGS metagenome assembly OGUO01 (sample SAMEA2579980, study PRJEB22360) | human gut metagenome | biome: human gut; feature: human-associated habitat; material: faeces | place: Denmark | collected 2008/2010 | reverse complement strand
TGGTATTCGATACCATCCATGATCAGTCCGTGCAGCCATCCGTCTGTTACACCGGCTGCGCCAAGTACGTGCCCTCTCCCTTCAACGGCTTCGACCTGCTGAACCACATGGCCGTCATGGTCACGGCCCGGGGCAAGTCCACCGCCGCCGACGCCATGGAGACGCTGCTGAAGGAGTATGAGGACAACCACAAGAACGGTACCTCCACCTTCCGCACGGAGGAGAAGTACCGCATCATGTTCGAGGGAATCGCCTGCTGGCCGTACCTGCGTGCCACCAGCACCGGCCTGAAGTCCCGGGGCATCAACATGGTCACCACCATCTACGCCGACGCCTTCGGCTTCGACTACAACACCTTCGACGAGATGATCCGCGCCTACTGCAAGGTGCCCAACGCCATCAATTTGGAGATGAGCCGCGACAAGCGCATCAAGCTCTGCAAGGACAACCACGTGGAGGGTATGCTGGTGCATACCAACCGCTCCTGCAAGCTGTGGAGCGGCTTCATGTACGAGATGAGCCGCCAGATCGGCAAGGCCTGCGATATCCCCGTGGTCAGCTTCGACGGCGATCAGGCCGACCCCCGCAATTTCTCCGAGGCCCAGTACGACACCCGTGTGCAGGGTCTGACGGAGATCATGGAAGCCAACAAGGCTGCGAAAGGAGTGTAAGGCATGAACGACATCCTCAACAAGCTGCATGAGGTGGCCGCCTCTCCCCGCACGCAGATGGACGGCTATCTGGCCCAGGGCAAAAAGATCGTCCTGTGCGCTCCTGTTTACACTCCCGAGGAGCTTATCCACGCCATGGGCTTCGTGCCTATGGGCGCGTGGGGCGGCGATGTAGCGCTGAACCGCGCCAAGGAATACTGTCCCGCCTTCCTGTGCGCCATTGTCCAGTCCCTGCTGGAGCTGGGCATCAGCGGTGCCTACGAGGGCGCGTCCGCTATCGTCATCCCCTCCCTGTGCGATACCCTCAAGACCGTGGGCGAGAACTGGAAGTACGCCGTGCCGTCCATCCCCTTTATCCCCATGACCTATCCCCAGAACCGCAAGCCCGCCTACGGCGTGGCCTACACCAAGGCCGGCTATGAGCGCGTGATCCGCGACCTGGAGAAGCTGGGCGGCGCCTTCTCCGAGGAGAAGCTGCTCTCCTCCATCAAGATCTACAACCGCCACAACGCCGCCATGCGGAAGATCGACGAGCTGTTGGCTGTTCACCCGGAGATCACCGCCGCCCAGCGCAGCGACATCTTCAAGAGCGCCTTCTTCATGACCAAGGAGGAGCACACCGATCTGGTGGAGGCCCTCATTGAGAAGCTGGAAGCCCAGACCCCCGCCGCCGAGAAGCTGCCCATCGTCATCTCCGGCATCCTGACGGACGCCCCGGCGCTGAACGCTATTCTGGACGAAATGGGTCTGCACATCGTGGCCGACGACGTGGCCGCCCAGTCCCGCCAGTACCGCACCGACGCACCGGAGCGCGATGACGCCCTGAACGCGCTGGCCGAGAAGTTCGCCGCCATGGGCAACTGCTCCGTGCTGTACGATCAGGAGAAGAACCGGGTGAAGTGGATCGTGGACACCGCCAAGGCGAGAAGCGCCAAGGGTGTTCTGGTGGTGCTGACCAAGTTCTGCGACCCGGAGGAGTTCGACTATGTGATGATCAAGAAGGCCTGCGAGGCCGCCGGCCTGCCCCTGACGCTGGTGGAGGTGGACCGTCAGATGGTGCGGTTTGAGCAGGTGCGAACCAACCTCGAGACCTTCCGCGACCTGCTGAAAATGTAAGCAACACACCATTTATTAACATACATGGAGGAACGATATGAGTGAAGTAAAGCGTCCCCTCGAGGGCGTAAAGGTGCTGGAGCTGGCCACCTTTATCGCCGCCCCCTGCTGTGCCCGTTTCCTGGCGGATCTGGGCGCCGAGGTCATCAAGGTCGAGGCCCCCGCCGGCGACCCCCTGCGCTATACCGCTGTCAATGAGGGCCGTCCCCAGGACCAGAAGGAGAACACCTCCTACGATCTGGAGAACGCCGGCAAGACCTGCGTCTGCCTGAACACCAAGACCCCCGCTGGCCGCGAGGCCCTGGAAAAGCTCATCGCCGAGGCGGACATCTTCATCACCAACTGGCGGCAGAACCCTCTGAAAAAGGCCGGTCTGGACTATGAGACGCTCCACGCCAAGTACCCCAGGCTGGTGTATGGCTTCGTGTCCGGCTACGGCGAGAAGGGCCCCGACAAGGACCTACCTGGCTTCGACTTTACCGCTTTCTTTGCCCGCGGCGGCATCCTGGGCACCCTGTTTGACAAGGACGCCCTGCCCATGCTGACCATCGCCGGCTTCGGCGACCATCAGGTGGGTATGTACCTGGCCTCCGGCGTGCTGGCGGCCCTGTACCGCGCCCGCGAGACCGGCATCGGCGACCGCGTGGTGGTCTCCCTGTTCCACAGCGCCATCTGGGATGTCTCCCTGCTGCTGCAGGCCAGCCAGTACGGCGACCCCACCACCCAGTACCCCCTGTCCCGCCGCACCCTGCCCAATCCCCTGGTGGTGGCCCACAAGACCAAGGACAACAAGTGGCTCCAGATCGCCATGCCCCAGTACAACCGCCACTATCCCATCTTTATGAACGCCATCGGCCACCCCGAGCTGGCCGAGGATCCCCGCTACTATCCCCAGACCAACCTGCAGGCCAACATCGAGGAGTTCTACGACTTCCTGGTGGCCGAGATGGCCAGCCGCACCCTGGACGAGTGGTGCAAGCTGATGGACGCCAACGATCTGCCCTACGCCGTGGCCCAGACCTGGGATCAGCTGCTGGTGGATAAGCAGGCATGGGCCTCCGGCTGCTTCTATGAGATGGAATATTCCAACGGCAATAAACGCACCATGGTCCGGCCTCCCGTTATCTTCGAGGAGACGGAGCTGCCTCCCTACAACCGCGGTCCGTACCTGGGCGAGCAGACCGAACTGGTGCTGAAGAACCTGGGCTACACCGACGAGCAGGTGGCCGCCATGATAGCCGCCGGCGAGGCGGTGCCCATGGATCCTTCCCTGAAAGACTGACGGCGGCGGCGGGATCTTTTCCGCCAATACTTCGTTGCAGGTACTTGACGTACACAAAGTACGCCTGCGCCCCTGCGCCTCGTCTTGGCGAAAAAATCTTTCCGCCGTTGGAGAAGAAAGATCAACGCAAACTGACCCGGCGACTTGAGGAAAAGCAAACTATAAGGGCGCGGCGCGTTGAGGAGCGCGCCGCCGCCCCCGGAATGTGAAGGAGAAGAATCATGAAGATCGCTGCTTACGAAGTACGTCCCGACGAGAAGCCCGTCATCGAGGGCCTGTGCAAGAAATACGGTATCGAGCTGATCTCCACCCCCGCAAATCTGGATAAGACCACCGCCCATATGGCCGCCGGCTGTGACGGTGTTACCACCCTGGGCCAGAGCGACTATTCCAACGCCGTTCTGGACGAGCTGAAGGGCTATGGCGTACAGGTGCTGGCCAGCCGCTGCGTGGGCTATAACCACATGAACTGCGACTACGCCCGTTCCCTGGGCTTCCGCCTGTGCAACGGCGCTTACGCGCCCAACGGCGTGGCGGAATACACCGTTATGGCCATCCTGATGTGCATCCGCAAGTTCAAGAAGGCCCTGTACAACACCAATGACAACGACTTCACCCTGAAGGGCAAGATGGGCCGCGAGCTGCGCACCATGACCGTGGGTGTCATGGGCACCGGCAAGATCGGCTTCACCATCATCAAGTGCCTCAGCGGCTTCGGCTGCCGTATCATCGCCAACGATGTCTATGAGAACGACGCCGTCCGTGCGTACGCCGAGTACGTGGATCTGGACACCCTGTACCGTGAGTCCGACATCATCACCATCCACACCCCGCTGCTGCCGGAGACCACCGGCATGATCGACCGCGAGGCCATCGCCAAGATGAAGGACGGCGTGGTGTTCATCGACAACGCCCGGGGCGAGCTGATGGATATCGATGCCGTCACCGAGGCGGTGGAGTCCGGCAAGTTCGGCGCGCTGTTCATGGACGCCTTCCCCGGCGAGACGGGCATCATCCACGTTCCCCACGATGAGGACATCATCCGTACCCCCGGTATGCCCTACTTCAAGCTGAAGTACCTGCGCTCCTTCGTCAACGTCTACCACACGCCCCACATGGCCTTCTTCACCGAGGAGGCCGCGGAGCAGATGGCCGAGTGCGGCGTCAACAGCATCTATGAGATTTTGACAGAGGGCAAGTCCAAGCACGAGATCCCCTGCTGAGCAGAGCAGTGACCCATACTTTAACAGGAGGAAAACTATGATTTTCGACGCAAAGCATGAAATGATCCGCAAGCTGGTCCGCCAGTTTGCCGAGACCGAGCTCACCACCGAGGTCCTTGACAAGGTGGAGGAGACCGGCGAGTTTCCCGAGGAGATCGTGGACAAGATGGCCAAGTGCGGTTTCCTTGGCCTGAAGATCCCCCGCGAGTACGGCGGTGCCGGTGCCGATACCCTGGCCTATGTCATCATGATCGAGGAGATCGCCCGTGTCTCCGCCGTGGCCAGCCTGTACGCCAATACCCCCAACTCTCTGGGCGGCGGCCCCCTGATGCAGGCGGGCACCCCCGAGCAGCTGGAGAAGTATCTCCGTCCCTCCGTGGAGAACAAGGTGAAGATCGTCTTCGGCCTCACCGAGCCGGGCGCCGGCTCCGACGCCAGCAGCATGGTCACCACCGCCGTGAAGGATGGCGACGACTACATCCTCAACGGCCGTAAGTGCTTTATCTCCGGCGCGCCCCTGGCCGACTACTGCATCGTCTACGCCAAGACCGACATGAGCCGCGGCAATAAGGGTATCTCCGCCTTTATCGTGGACATGAAGGCCCCCGGCGTCTCCTGCGGCAAGCACGAGGCCAAGATGGGCCTGGTGGGCTACGCCACCTCCGACGTGGTGCTGGAGGACGTCCGCGTCCACAAGAGCGATATGCTGGGTAAGGAGAACATGGGCTTTATCAACGCCATGAAGACCCTGGACGGCGGCCGCCTGGGTGTGTCCGCCCAGTCCATCGGTCTGGCCCAGGGCTGCCTGGACGAGGCCATCAAATACTCCAAGGAGCGCGTTCAGTTCGGCAAGCCCATCTGCAAGAACCAGGCCATCGCCTTCATGCTGGCAGATATGGCAACCAAGCTGACCGCCGCCAAGGAGCTGGTCTATATGGCCGCCCAGATGAAGGACAGAAACGACCCCAACGCCTCCATGTACTGCTCCATGGCCAAGTACTTCGCCTCCGAGACGTGCAACGAGATCGCCGCCAAGGCCGTGCAGATCCACGGCGGCTACGGGTACATCAAGGAGTACCCCGTCGAGCGTAAGTACCGCGACTGCCGCGTGTTCACCATCTACGAGGGGACCTCTCAGGTCCAGCAGATGGTCATCTCCGGCAATTTGCTGAAGTAATGCGGAAAGGAGCAAGAATAGAATGAAGCTTATCGTTTGTGTCAAGCAGGTGCCCGACACCTCCGGCAAGGTCGCCGTCAACGCCGACGGCACGCTGGACCGCGCCTCCATGCAGACCATCATCAACCCTGACGATATGAACGCCGTCGAGGCCGCCCTGGCCCTGAAGGATCAGCTGGGCTGCCCCGTTATCGCCGTGTCCATGGGTCCCCCTCCCGCCGCCGGTATGCTGCTGGAGCTGAAGGCCATGGGTGTGGACAAGGCCGTGCTGGTGTCCGCCCGTGAGTTCGGCGGCTCCGACACCTTCGCCACCTCCCAGATCCTGGCCGCCGCCATCAAGAACCTGGGCGTGGACAAGGACGACATCATCTTCTGCGGCCGTCAGGCCATCGACGGCGACACCGCCCAGGTGGGCCCCCAGATCGCCGAGAAGCTGGAGATCCCCCAGGTGTCCTATGTGGCCGACATCGAGAAGGACGGCGACACCCTCACCGTCCGCCGTATGCTGGAGGACGGCTACATGACCGTGCAGGTGCAGACCCCCTGCCTGCTGACCTGCATCAAGGAGCTGAACACCCCCCGCTACATGACCATCCGGGGCATCCTGGACTGCGACAAGGAGCCTGTCACCGTGCTGGATTACAACGCGCTGAAGGACGATCCCCTCATCGAGGTGGACACCATCGGTCTGAAGGGCTCTCCCACCAATATCTACAAGAGCTTTACGCCTCCCCGCAAGGGCAGCGGCATGATGCTGGAGGGCAGCGGCAGGGAGACCGTGGAGCAGCTGTTCGGCATCCTGTCCGCCAAGCACATCATCTGAGAAGGGAGAAACGATATGTCTACTTTTATGAATACCGATCCCAAGGCCTTCTCCGGCGTGTGGGTCTTTTGCGAGCAGCGGCAGGGCAAGATGATGCCCACCACCTTTGAGCTGATCTCCGAGGGGCGCAAGCTGGCCGACGAGCTGGGTGTGCAGCTGTCCGGTATCCTGCTGGGCGACAGCGTGGACAACATCGCCGCGGAGCTGGGCGGCTACGGCGCGGATAAGGTCTACGTCTACAACAGCCCTCTGCTGAAGGACTACACCACCGACGCCTACACCAAGATCATCACCGACGCGGTGCACGAGTTCAAGCCCGAGATCATGCTGTTCGGCGCCAGCCATATCGGCCGCGACCTGGCGCCCCGCTGCGCCGCCCGTCTCCACACCGGCCTGTGCGCCGACTGCACCCACCTGGACGTGGATCTCAACGGCTATATCAACTTCCTCCGCACCGGGTCCTCCCTGGACGTGGACGCCATGAACTTCGAGACGAAGCTCTTTGACGTCAACACCAACCTGAAGATGACCCGTCCCGCCTTCGGCGGCCACCTGATGGCCACCATCGTCTGCCCACGCTTCCGCCCCGCCATGGCCACCGTGCGCCCCGGCGTGATGAAGAAGCGCGACTTCGACGTCGCCGGCGTGAGCAAGGTGGAGCTCATTCATCCTGCCTTTACCCTCACCGAGGCCGACATCCACACCAAGGTGCTGGAGATCGTCAAGGCCGCCCGCGCTATGGTGGACCTGACCGGCGCTGAGGTGGTGGTCTCCGTGGGCCGCGGCATCGCCAAGGACGTGGAGAAGGGCATCGCCCTGGCCGAGGAGCTGGCCGCCCTCATGGGCGGCGTGGTGGGCGCGTCCCGCGCCGTGGTGGACGCCGGCTGGATGACCGCCGACCATCAGGTGGGCCAGACCGGCAAGACCGTCCATCCCCGCATCTACGTGGCGCTGGGCATCTCCGGTGCCATCCAGCACAAGGCCGGCATGCAGGACTCCGAGTGCATCATCGCCGTCAACAAGAGCGACGTGGCCCCCATCTTCGAGGTGGCGGATTACGGCATCTGCGGCGACCTGTTCAAGGTGGTCCCCATGATGATCGAGGAAATGAAAGCCCTGAAGAAGTAATATCCCCCTCCCCACAGCGGGAAAGCCCGAAGGCGCCGTCCTCCGGGCTTTCCTGCATCCTGCCCTTGCTATTTTCCCCGGGATGCGCTATACTGTCCGGGTATTTTCTGTGAAAGGAGGCCCTTCCATGCCGGAAGCCGTACATATCCCCTGGCAGCCCATCGGCGGCGGGCGGGCCAGCGAGGCCATCTATGACCAGCTGCGGGAGCTTATCACCTCCGGAGTGCTGAAGCCCGGCGACCGCCTGCCCTCCGAGCGTGCCATGATGGAGCAGCTCCACCGTTCCCGTCCCACCATCCGCGAGGCCCTGCGTATGCTGGAGCAGGGCGGCTATGTGGCCTCCACCCACGGCGCCAGCGGCGCCGTGGTGCAGGAGCTGACCATCGACGGCGTGGAGCAGCCGCTGTCGGCCATGCTCCAGCTGAACCAGATCTCTCTGGAGGAGCTGGGCGAGTACCGCGCCGTCAACGACGGCACCATCGCCGGCTGGGCGGCCCGGCGCCGTACCGACGAGGATCTGGCGGCGCTGGACAGCTGTCTCACGGCGGCGGAGCAGGCCCTGGGCGATTACCGCCGCTTTGCTGAGCTGGACGTCCGTTTCCACAGTCTGCTCTCCCGCGCCACCGGCAACCAGGTGGCCATGATCGTCACCGATGTCCTGGGCCAGGTGGAGCAGCACACCCTGCTGAAAAAGATGGAGACGCTGAACGACGGCGCGTGTCTGGCCCTGGAACGCCGTATTCTGGCGCGCCACCGGGAGATACTGAGCGCTATCCACCGGCAGGATGACGCGGCCGCCAAACAGGCCATGCGTGAGCACACCAGCGCCGCCACCACTGATCTGAAGGTCTGACCCCCAAGAGCCTTCCCCTGTAGGGGCGGCGTCCCCCAACTTCCATTTCCTGCCAAATTTTCCTGTTTTTATTCCCGGTAACAGAAAAAATGTGTAAAATTTCCATAAAAAGGCTGGACAAACGGTGTAACTGTGCTATAATTTGACTATCCGCAGAGGTACCTCTGCATTTGCGTTTTAATACACATTAAAACGAACGCACCTGCGGAAATCTACTACCATAAGGGGAATGAACAATGAAAAAAGCATTAGCAACCATTCTGGCCCTGGTCATGGCCCTGGCACTGTGCAGCGTGAGCTGGGCGGCGGAGCCGACAAGCGTAAATAGTGCGGAGGAATTGAAAACAGCGATTGCAACCGGCGGCGAGATCAAACTGGCCGCAGATATTACGCTGACTTCTACACTCAATCTTGCAAAGGACGTTACTATTGACGGCCAGGGCATGTATACCATTAAGGCGGCTGACAACTTTACTTCCGGCAGCGATAATAAGACCGCCTGTGTTTTGTATGTTTCCGCCATGGTCACATTAAAAGATGTTACCGTGAACGGCAACGAAAAGTGCCGTGTGATTTTCTGCGACAAGGGCAAGCTGACCATTGATGGTGCGACCATCACGAACGGCAAGGCTCCCAATTTCATCGGCGGTGTTTATATGACCAGCAGCGCGTCGTTTGAGATGAACTCCGGCAGTATCGTCGGCAACAAAAACGTTGAAAATTATCAGAACGACAATTATTTACAGTACAGTTCCGATCTGTGGATCGGTGCCAATGCCACCGGTGCACTGACTGCGATCAACGGCGGTACCATCGGCAATGTGTTTGTGAATTCCAATGCGTATTCTGCCAGCAACCCCGGTAGCTTTACGATGAATGGCGGTACGGTTACCAATCTCTATGTGGAGCATGATGCGAATTACGGCGCAAAGTTTAAATACACCGACGGTACCATTGAGCATCTGTATCTCTCCAAAGAAAACGGAAACGGCCAGTCCATCGAAGTGACACCGGTCAAGGGTACAGACTATAGCGGAGGTGTCAGCGAGGAGCAGATGGTTACTGTTACTCTGAATTATAACGATAACCAGGCTACCCCGGCAAAAGCACTTAAGGTGGCGAAAGACAGCACCATTACCCTGCCTACCCCCACCCGCAGCGGGTATACCTTCGCAGGCTGGTATGATGGTACCACAAAGGTGGATGCTGAATACAAAGCTAAGAATAACATTACTCTCACCGCCAAGTGGACATCCACTTCCTCCGGCGGCTATTACTACTACCACCCCACCACCGACACCAAGACCACCGACACCAAGGGCAGCCCCAAGACCTTCGATGCGGGCATTGCTCTGTATGTCGGCATGGCGCTGACCTCCGCCGCTGGCGTGGCGTTTGTGGGCAAAAAGCGCGAGGACTGACACCGTTTTCCGCGGTGTCTTACCCCGGCGCCGTGTGAAATAACAGAAAAGGCACCCCGTCAGGGGTGCCTTTTCTCATGCCTCAAAATAGGCTTCTGCCTGCTGAATATTCCGCTGTATCTCCTGCCGCAGCGCCTCCCGCGTGTCGAACCTCTGCTCGCCCCGCAGCCGGCGGCAGAACTCCACCCGGAGCTCCTGCCCGTACAGGTCGCCCTCGAAGCCCAGCAGGTACGTCTCCACGGACACCCGATCGCTGTCGGACACCGTGGGCCGCGTGCCAACGTTGGTCACGCCGGCGCACCGCCGTCCGTCCGGCAGAAATACCTCCGTCACGTACACCCCGTGCGCCGGGGCCAGCACGTGCTCCGGCACCGCCAGGTTTACCGTGGGGATGCCGATGGTCCGCCCGATCCGCTGTCCGTGCTGCACCGTCTGGCTCAGGCAGTGCCGGTGGCCCAGAAAGTCCGCCGCGCGCTCCATGTCGCCCGCCTCCACCAGCGTCCGGATGTACGTGGAGCTGACCGTGATGCCCTCCCGCTGTACCGGCGGGATGATGTCGCACCCGATGCCCATCTCCGCGCACTTCTGCCGCAAAAGCTGCACGTTCCCGGCGTTTTTATGGCCGAACCGGTGGTCGTGCCCGGCCACGAAGTGCACCGCGCCGTATGTCCCGATCAGCATTTCCAGATAGGCCTCCCACGGCATGGTCATCATCTCCCGGTCAAAGGGCGCGAAAATGACCCGCTCGATGCCGTACAGACGCTCCATCAGCCCCTGCCGGTCCCGGTTGGAGTTGATCAGGTACACGGGCTGCCCCGTGACCACCTCCTTCGGCGGCCGGTCAAAGGTGAATGCCGCGGGGACGGCTCCCAGCTCCCGGGCGCGCTCCGCCGTCTTCCGCAGCAGTGCGCCGTGGCCCCGGTGCACGCCGTCGAAGAAGCCCAGGGCGATAACTGTCTTTTCCAAGTTGTTCACGCTCCGAAAAAGTTTTTCTCTGATGTCAGAACACCCGCTTCCCAGCGGCTCAGGCACAGAAACGCCCCATCCGGGCTGTACACCCGGTACAGCCCCGGCTGCAGGCCCTCTGCCGCCAGCGGATTGCCGCACAGGCACCGTCTGTGGTCCCGTTCACCGGCGATGTGATAGGCCGGGTACTGCCGGAACAGCGAGTCGGTAGGGGAGAGCAGGGCCTCGCCCTGCGCCTGTACGTCCTCAATACGGCGGCTCTCCGCCAGCGTAAACCCCCGCGGAGATCGACC
>OGUO01002536.1_pt1 | contig 10965 bp, 4 predicted proteins | sample 1553641 | NCBI WGS metagenome assembly OGUO01 (sample SAMEA2579980, study PRJEB22360) | human gut metagenome | biome: human gut; feature: human-associated habitat; material: faeces | place: Denmark | collected 2008/2010 | reverse complement strand
CCTTCCTTTTGCAGCTTGGAAAGCTCCACCGACATGGCGGCACGTTCCACGCAGAGAAAATCCGCCAGCTGCTGACGGTCAAAGGGAATGTCAAAGGAGAGGGAGGATTGCCGGATGGACTCGGCAGACAGGTAGGACAGCAGCTTTTCCCGGGTGGTCCGCTTGCTGACATGGGTGATCTTATCGTTGAAAAGCAATATTTTGTTTGCCAGAACACTGACCAGATTGCGGATGAGTTTCTGGTGATGGTCGCAGGCGGTGGGGCAGGCGGTGAGCAGCCGTTTGACGTTGAGCAGCAGGATCTCGCAATCCTCCTCTGCCACCACGCTGATGTTCAGGATGGCACCGGGAGTGGCGGCGTAAGGCTCGCCGAAAAAATCTCCGGTGTTGCACTTGGACAGGATGTTGCGGTGACCCCAAAGATCCTCCTGAATCACAAGGGTAGAGCCGGACAACATGAGCCCCATGACCTCTGTGGAATCTCCGGCACGGAAGATATAGGAGCCCCGGGGCCGGGTGATCTTCGCTGCACTGACACAGTGCAGGATGGACAGAATCTCATCATCGGTAAGCCCGGTAAAGAAGGGGCAGTTCCGCAGAACAGGAAGATATTTTTGCATAAAAGTTCTCCTTGTTGGAATTCAAACATACAAGATGGCTTTAGTATACTATAATAAGGCTGCAAATGCAAAAACACCCACAACAGGAGAGTATAGATATGATTCGGAAGATCATCCATATTGACGAAGAAAAATGCAACGGCTGCGGGCTGTGCGCGACCGCCTGCCATGAAGGTGCCATTGATATCATCAACGGCAAAGCAAAGCTGGTGCGGGAAAATTTCTGCGATGGCTTTGGCGATTGCCTGCCGGGCTGCCCCACCGGTGCTATCACCTTTGAAGAGCGGGAAGCCCCTGCCTACGACGAGACGGCGGTGCAGGAGAACAAAAAGAAGAAGGAATTGCAGGAGAAGATGAAGCATCTCCACGAGGGCGGCTGCCCCGGCTCCCGGATGCGGATGCTGGAACAGCAGGAGACTGCCGAAAGCGTGTCTTCTGCCCCTGTGCAGTCCGTTTCCCGTCTGCGCAACTGGCCGGTGCAGATCAAGCTGGCACCTGTCCATGCGCCCTACTTTGAGGGTGCAAAGCTCCTGATCGCGGCGGACTGCACGGCCTATGCCTACGCCAATTTCCATCAGGAGTTCATGCGTGGTAAGGTGACCCTCATCGGCTGCCCGAAGTTGGACGCTGTGGATTACAGCGAAAAGCTTACCGAGATCCTGCGCAATAACGATATCCAGAGTGTGACCATCCTCCGCATGGAGGTGCCCTGCTGCGGCGGCTTGGAGATGGCGGCAAAAAAGGCACTGCAGACCAGCGGAAAGTTCATTCCGTGGCAGGTGGTCACCATCTCCATTGATGGTAAAATTCTGGATTAAGCAAATAGAGAGGAACTCAAGATGGAACATAAAATGTTTTGTTTTCAGTGCGAGCAGACAGCGTCCTGCACCGGCTGTATCGGAAAAGCGGGAGTATGCGGCAAGACCGCCGATGTCGCACAGCTTCAGGATGAACTGACCGGCGCTCTGGTTGGACTGTCCAGAGCCACGGACGGCGGTATGCAGGCAACGCCAGAGATGTGGCGGCTGATGATCGAGGGACTTTTCACCACAGTCACCAATGTGAACTTCAACGAAAATACGATTCGGGAACTGATCGGCCGAGTACATGCCGAAAAGGCGCGGCTGGCACCCGACTGCGCAGGCTGCGCTGCCCCTTGCGGACGCACCAGCGACTACGACATGAACCTGCTTTGGAGCGCCGATGAGGATATCCGAAGCCTGAAATCTCTTATTCTCTTTGGCGTGCGCGGCATGGCAGCTTATGCACATCACGCCTTGGTCTTGGGGTATACCGATGATGAGGTGAACCGCTTCTTTGCCAAGACGCTCTTCGCCATTGGCGAGGACTGGGGCATGGAGGAACTGCTGCCTATCGTGATGGAGGTTGGCGAGAAAAACCTCAAGTGCATGGCGCTTCTGGATAAGGCTAACACCGAAAGCTACGGAACGCCCGTACCGGTTACCGTTCCGCTGACCGTAGAAAAGGGACCGTTCATCGTCATCTCTGGTCATGATCTCCGCGACCTGAAGCTGCTGCTGGAGCAGACTGAGGGCAAAGGCATCAACATCTACACCCATGGCGAAATGCTGCCCGCTCACGGCTATCCTGAACTGAAAAAGTATTCCCATCTCAAGGGCAATTTCGGCACGGCATGGCAAAACCAGCAGAAAGAGTTTGCAGAACTTCCTGCGCCGGTGCTGTTCACCACCAACTGTCTGATGCCGCCCAAAGCAAGCTATGCCGACCGGGTGTTCACCACGTCGGTGGTATCTTACCCCGAAATAATGCACATCGGCGCGGACAAGGACTTCGCCCCGGTGATCGAAAAGGCTTTGGAGTTGGGCGGTTATTCCGAGGATAAATCCTTCACCGGCATCAACGGCGGCAGCACGGTTATGACTGGCTTTGCCCGCGGTACGGTGCTTGGAGTGGCAGATCAGGTCATTGAGGCGGTCAAGTCCGGCGCGATCCGGCACTTCTTTCTGGTTGCCGGCTGCGACGGCGCACGCCCCGGCCGCAACTACTACACGGAGTTTGTAAAGCAGACGCCCGCCGATACCGTAGTGCTGACCCTTGCCTGCGGCAAATACCGCTTCAACGACCTTGACCTTGGTACCATCGGCGGCCTGCCCCGCCTGATGGATGTCGGACAGTGCAACGATGCTTACAGCGCCATCCAGATCGCTGTTGCGCTTGCGGATGCTTTCGGCTGCGGTGTGAATGACCTGCCACTGTCCATGGTGCTCTCATGGTACGAGCAGAAGGCAGTGTGCATCCTGCTGACGCTGCTGTATCTGGGCATTAAGAATATCCGTCTTGGCCCTACGCTGCCAGCATTCATTTCACCGAACATCCTTAACTTCCTGGTAGAAAACTATGGCATCGCGCCGATCACAACGCCGGAAGAAGATTTGAAAGCATTGTTGAAATGATAATGATGACCATTGCACAGATCATGGAAAAGATGATCGCCTTTTCCGAGGGGAACATTCACGATATCACGCACCTGAGCTGCGTTTGGACTTATGCCAAGACCATCGGTGAACTGGAAGGGCTGGACGCAGAGACCCAGTTTATTCTGGAAGTGGCGGCGATCACCCACGACATTGCCTGTCCGCTCTGCCGCAAGAAATACGGCAACACCAACGGCAGCTATCAGGAGCAGGAGGGTGACCCGCTGGTGCGGGAGTTTCTGGCAGATACCGGCATGACGACTGCACAAATTGATAGGGTGGCTTATCTGGTGGGGCATCACCACAGCCCGGCGCAGATCGACGGCATCGACTACCAGATTCTGATCGAAGCGGATTATATCGTCAATGCATCCGAAAGCGGGTACAGCCGGCAGGCGATTCAATCTTTTATGGAGCATACCATGAAAACGGCGGCAGGCATCCGACTGACGAAAACGGTGTTTGGCGTATAAAGGAAAAGCTTGCCGCAAAACACAAAAAAATAGATTCCATAGCGAGTGATCTGAAAAGGTCGCTCGCTTTTTCTTTACCATGAACTTGAAGGGAGAAACGCTATGCCAAGCAAAGCCGAAGAATATCTTGCCCAGCGCCCCGATGCCACCGCCTGCGCCGACTACGATGTTTGGAACAACCGAATGAACCGTTATGTGCATCGGGGTGCCAAGGGCATCGCTCTGCTGGATGAATCCAGCGGATTCCCGCGCCTGCACTACGTTTTCGATGTGTCGGACACCGGGGTGCGCCGCAATTCCCGTGACCCCGACCTGTGGCAGTACAACGATGATCTGAAACAACCTGTTTCGGATGCACTGACTGCTGCCTACGGCGTCAGCCATGAAAGGGTCAGCCAGCAGCTTGCCAACATTGCCGGGAAATTGGTCGCTGATTATTGGGACAACAACGGCGGCGACATTCGCGCCATCGTTGACGGTTCGTTCCTGATGGACTATGATAGTGCCGGGTTGGAAATGCAGTTCAAATCCGCCGCCGCAATCAGCGTCACTTACACGCTGCTGGAACGATGCGGATTTGAACCGGATGGCTATTTTGACAAAGACAGTTTTCAGGCCATCTACGATTTTTCTACCCCGGACACTGTCTACACACTCGGTGCCGCAGTCAGCGACATCAGCCGCGAAGTCCTGCGCACCGTCGAGCGGGCAGTCAAAACGACCATCCGCCGCCGAAACAATGAAAGGAGCCAGCATGAATATGAGCAGCAATCTGAACTACACGCAGACCGGGGATTATCTTCTCCCGAACCTGACTCTGCATCAGCCGAAGAACCCGCTGGGCAAGTACGGCAGGATGCGCCTGAACTTTCTGAAACAGCAGCACCCGGTTCTGTACCACACGATGCTCCTGAACGGGAGCCTGTACCCGACCCTGACCGAACTGGAGCAGACCGCAGCAGCGATGAAGAAGCAACTGATGGCCGATCTGCTGGCGAAGAACCCGGCCCCGGACAAGGAGAAGAATCAGATGGCGTGGGTACAGCACATGAACAGCCTACAGGAGCAGGTCGAGGAAGTGATTCGGACGGAACTGATCTACAGCTAAGTTTTCTGGATGCCGTCATCCCCACCGAAGCCCAGCAAATTGAACATATCGACCGAGCGGAGAGCGAAAAATCGCCCTCCGCTTTTGTTTTGTCGCAGGCTGAAATTGAGAATGAACTGCGCAAGCATGGTTCCGGTTTTCAGGATGGCAAGCAGCGGATCATCGAACTGTACCAGACACAGCCCGACCGCAAACTCCGCGCTAAAGCATTGGCGAAAGAGTACGGCATCGGCGGACATTCGCAGGATTTTCTGGATGGCAGCAGCGGTTTTGTAAATCATGATGGAAAAGGACTTGAATTTGACCACTACCCGGATCATCAAAAGGTTACGTTAAGCTGGACACAGGTCGAGAAATACATCGACCTGATGATTCAGTCTGACCGCTACCTGACCGATAAGGAAAAAGAGCATCGTGCCGCCGTGCAGGAAGCGGAACGACAGCTCCCAATGCTGGATGGTGATGCCGCTGCCGAATACAATGCTCTGAAAGAGCAGTACCCCAATACCCTGATTGGCTTTGAACTGGGCGGATACTTTCTGTTCTATGACAAAGATGCAATCACTGTAAAGGAAGTTTTTCGTTCTAATTTGCTGTCACAGGAAAATGCGCTGGGAAAAGTCAAAGTGACCGGCTTTTTGCGCAGAGAGTGGGTAGCAAAATCGCAGAAGCTGTGGGCCGAGGGCAACAGCATCTATCTAGCCGGACAGGGCGGAGATGGTACCCACCATCAGACAAAATATCTGCGAGAGGAAGATTATCTGCCGATCGGCATCATCATCAAGCTAGATGGCCGGGATTTCCGTGTGGATCACGTCAACTTCATGTTCAAATCCGTCAGCTTGCAGGACATGGACTTGACCAACAGCGGACAGCCCATCTTCCGGGTTGAACGGTTGCCCAATATCCGGGAACTGTATGAACAGCAGCAGGATGAAATTATTGACGTTTCTCCTGAAAAGGCTGTTGATTACAAGGTCGGTGACGAAGTTGTTGTTGACCTTCCCACCCGAACCATCGAAGGCAAAATCGGCTATGTTGGCGAAACCGATGTGCGCATCGACACCAGCGCGCATGGGCAGTCGTGGGATAACGAGGTACTCAACAAGCAGCAATTCGAGGACGGTCTGCGGCGGGATGAACCTACACCTGATGAGGAACTGGACAAGTTGCCTATCTCTGTGGAGGTCAATGGCGAGTGGCAGACCTTTCCGGATGCTGCTGCCGCAGACGAAGCCCTGAACGCTGAACCGATGCCGGAAGCCGCAGGAAATTTTCACATCACGGATGATAATTTGGGTGTCGGAGGCCCCAAGCAGAAATTCGCCCGCAATATTGAAGCCATCCAGACCTTGCGCACTTTGGAGCAGGAGCATCGCGGTGCCACCGCCGAGGAGCAGCAGGTGCTTTCGCAGTATGTAGGCTGGGGCGGTCTTGCAGATGTCTTTGACCCCAACAAGGAAAACTGGTCTGCCGAGTACACCCAACTGAAAGGGTTGCTCACCGAAGAGGAGTATGCCGCCGCCCGCGCTTCCACTCTGAATGCCCACTATACCTCTCCGGTGGTAATTCGCGCCATCTATGATGCTGTGGAAAAGATGGGCTTCCAGTCTGGAAATATCTTGGAGCCTTCCATGGGTATTGGCAACTTTTTCGGTATGCTGCCCTCTGGCATGGCTGACAGCCGTCTGTATGGTGTGGAACTGGATTCCATCACCGGACGCATCGCCCAAAAACTGTACCCGCAGGCTGACATTACCGTGGCTGGCTTTGAAACCACCGACAGGCGTGACTTTTATGATCTTGCCGTGGGAAACGTACCTTTCGGTCAGTACAAGGTCAACGATAAGGCGTACAACAAGCTGGGATTTTCTATTCACAACTACTTTTTCGCCAAGGCCATCGACCAAGTGCGTCCGGGCGGCGTGATTGCTTTCGTGACCAGCCGTTTCACGATGGACAGCAAAGACAGCAGTGCCCGCAAGTACATGGCGGAACGTGCTGATTTGCTGGGAGCCATCCGCTTACCCAACAACGCTTTTAAGGCAAATGCAAGCACCGAGGTTGTTTCGGATATCCTCTTTTTGCAGAAGCGTGACCGCCCTGCAGACATCGAACCTGCATGGGTGCAGCTGGGGCAGACCGAAGATGGCTTCAATATCAATCAGTATTTTGTAGACCATCCGGAAATGGTGCTGGGAAATTTGGAACTAGAAAGCACCCAGTACGGTCACGACCTGACCGTTGCACCCATTGAGGGTGCAGTGCTGGCAGACCAGCTTGCAGAAGCGGTACAGCATATCGAGGGCAATTACACTGCGGTGGAGATTGCTGCCCCGGACGTCGCAGATGCGGAAGCACAGCGCAAAACGCTGCCCGCAGACCCGACTGTGAAGAATTTTAGCTATACGGTTGTTGATGGCGAGATCTACTACCGAGAGAACTCTATCATGACGCAGATCGAACTGCCCGACAACGCCAAAGGCCGTGTAGCTGGTATGGTGGAGTTGCGGCAGATTGTCAACGAACTGATTGACCAGCAGTTGAACGACTTCCCGGACGAGGACATTAAGGCATCGCAAGCAAAATTGAACTCCGCCTACGATGCCTTTACTGCAAAATACGGCCTGATCAACGACAAGAAAAATGCCCGCCTGTTCGATGATGACAGTTCCTACTATCTGCTCTGCTCACTGGAGAATCTGGACGAGAATAAAAATCTCAAATCCAAGGCAGATATGTTCACCAAACGGACGATTCGCCCGGAACGCATTGTTACCAGTGTGGACACCCCCAGCGAGGCACTGGCAGTGTCCATCGGGGAGCATGGCAAGGTTGATCTGCCTTATATGGCAGAACTGCTGGGCACTCCCGGTAACTATGAGCGCATCACCACCGAATTGTCCGGCGTGATTTTCAAAGACCCTGCTGCGGATGCTGACGACCCGGAAGCCGGCTGGCAAACAGCGGACGAATACCTTTCGGGTAATGTGCGCGATAAACTACGGATGGCACAACTTGCTGCAGAAAGCCGCTCGGAGTTCAAGGTCAATGTGGACGCACTGACTAAGGCGCAGCCCAAAGATTTGGAAGCTTCTGAAATTGATGTGCGGCTGGGTGCCACATGGCTTGCCCCCTCTATTGTGCAGCAGTTCATGATGGAAACTTTTCAGCCGCCCTATCGTATCCGCTACAACAATGCCATCACCGTTCGCTACTCCCCTTACACTTCCGAATGGCGAATCAGCAATAAATCTGCTACTGGCTTTGGTGACATTATGGCCACTGAAACCTACGGTACCCGCCGAGCCAACGCTTACAAGATTTTGGAGGATACCTTGAATTTGCGTGACAGCCGCGTTTATGATACCATCGAGGAGGATGGGAAAGAAAAGCGTGTGCTGAATCAAAACGAAACCACCCTCGCCCAGCAGAAACAGCAGGCCATCAAGGACGCATTTGCTGGCTGGGTCTGGAAAGATCCACAGCGACGCGCCCTACTGGTAAAAAAGTACAACGAGCTTTTTAACAGCACCCGCCCCCGTGAGTATGACGGTAGTCACATTCATTTTGTGGGCATGAACCCGGAGATCAATTTGCGAGAGCATCAGCGCAATGCGGTTGCCCATGTGCTGTATGGGTACAACACCCTTTTGGCGCACGAAGTCGGTGCTGGCAAGAGTTTTGAGATGGCGGCTTCCGCTATGGAACTGAAACGTCTGGGCTTGTGTCAGAAAAGTCTTTTTGTCGTGCCAAACCATTTGACGGAACAATGGGCCAGCGAGTTTTTACGTCTGTACCCCCATGCGAAGCTGCTGGTTACCAGCAAGAAAGATTTTGAACCCGGTAATCGAAAAAAATTCTGTGCGAGAATTGCGACCGGTGATTATGATGCAGTTATCATCGGACACAGCCAGTTTGAAAAGATACCCTTGTCCGCAGAACGACAGGAGCGTCTGATTCAGGAACAGATGGATGAAATCGAGGAGGCCATCGAAGAAGCGAAAGCACAGGTTGGCGAGCATTTCACAGTAAAGCAGCTGGAAAAGTTGCGCAAGTCTCTGAAACAGAAACTGGAAAAGCTGCAAGGCGCAGACCGTAAAGATGATGTGGTTACGTTTGAACAATTGGGCGTAGACAGGTTGTTTGTGGATGAGAGCCAAGCGTTTAAGAACCTCTACTTGTACACGAAAATGCGTAATGTCGCAGGTTTGAGTACGAGCGAGGCACAAAAATCCAGCGATATGTTCGGCAAGTGTCGCTATCTGGATGAAATCACCGGTGGCCGTGGCGTGATTTTTGCAACGGGTACACCCCTGAGCAACAGTATGACCGAGATGTACACCCTCATGCGCTACCTCCAGTACAACACCTTGCAGCAGAAAGGGTTGACCCATTTTGATGCGTGGGCTTCTACTTTTGGTGAAACTACTACTGCCATCGAACTTGCCCCAGAAGGCACCGGATACCGTGCGCGCACTCGTTTTGCGAAGTTCTTCAATTTGCCTGAACTGATGGCGATGTTCAAAGAAGCAGCAGATATCAAGACCAGCGACCAGCTTCATCTCCCAGTGCCTGATGCAAAATTTGAGACGGTGGTGGTCAAACCTTCGGAAATCCAACAGGATATGGTGCAGGCGTTGAGCGAACGTGCAGCCGAAGTCCACAGCGGTTCTGTTGACCCCTCTGTGGATAATATGTTGAAAATCACGTCGGATGGCCGCAAAATCGGTCTTGACCAGCGGTTGATGAATTCCGCTCTGCCCGATGACCCCAACAGCAAGTTAAATGCCTGCGTCAACAACGTCCTGCGCATCTGGAACGACACCAAGGAGCAGAAGCTGACCCAGTTGATTTTCTGCGATATGTCTACTCCCAAGGGGGACGGTTCGTTCAACGTCTATGATGATATTCGCACCAAGCTGCTCAACGCCGGTGTGCCCGAACAGGAGATCGAGTTCATCCACAACGCAGATACGGAGAACAAGAAAGCAGAACTTTTCTCCAAGGTACGCAGCGGACAGGTGCGTGTGTTGCTGGGCAGCACTGCCAAAATGGGAGCAGGGACCAACGTCCAGACGCTGCTCGTAGCGGTGCATCATCTGGATGTGGGCTGGCGTCCGTCTGATATGACCCAGCGCAACGGCAGAATCATCCGCCAAGGCAACCAAAACAAACAAGTCTACGTCTATAACTACGTCACGGAATCGACATTTGACGCCTACCTCTATCAGACCCTTGAGAATAAACAGAAGTTTATCTCGCAGATCATGACGAGCAAATCGCCTATGCGATCTTGCGATGATATTGACGAACAGGCTTTATCTTACGCAGAAATCAAGGCTCTGTGTGCAGGCGACCCTCGCATCCGGGAAAAGATGGACTTGGACGTGCAGGTAGCAAAATTGAAGGTGCTGCGCGGAGACTTCCAGAATCAGAAATATCGTCTGGAGGATAAGCTGCTCAAAACTTTCCCGGAGGAGATCCAGAAACAGAAAACCCGCATTGCTGCTTTACAACAGGATTCACAGATTGCAGCAGCACACCCACAGGACAAAGAAAACTTCTGCGGCATGACTATCAAGGGCATGGTGTACGATGACAAAAAGGCTGCAGGCGAACGGCTGCTGCTGGCTCGGCAGGAGATGCCCAATGCTGATATGATGCTGCTGGGCACCTACCGTGGCTTTGAACTGAACATCCGATTCGACAGCTTCAAAAATGAGCATCAGGCCGTACTCCGGGCAGAGTTGAGTTACCCGGTGTCGCTGGGCGATGATGCGCGCGGCAATATCACTCGTCTGGACAATGCCATCGACAATTTCGCTGACCGTATTGCAGATGCCGAAAATGCTCTGCAAAACCTTGAACAGCAGAAGCAGGCCGCAGAGGTCGAAGTGGCAAAGCCCTTTGCACAGGAGGAAGAACTGGCCGAAAAGTCTGCCCGCCTTGCTGAATTGAACGCCTTGCTGAACATCGACCGTGACCGCAGTTCCTCGCAGGATGCTCCCGAAGAAACCGAGGAAACCGAAACACCTGCAACTCGTCCGTCTGTGCTGGCTGCACTGGGGGAAAAGACCAATCAGCCGGAGCCTGTCAAACCGTTCCGTAGCTATTATGATAAGGATGGTGATGCACGATGAAAGAAAAGCGGGATGAAACCATCATCCTGCGTCTGAGCAAAACTGAAAAGAACCGCATCTATGAAAAAATGTTCGGCATGGGCATCCGTAGCCTAAGTGCCTATATCCGTAAAATGGCATTGGATGGCTACTGCCTGAATCTCGACCTTCCGCAGCTGCGGCGCA
>OGUO01002531.1_pt1 | contig 10994 bp, 8 predicted proteins | sample 1553641 | NCBI WGS metagenome assembly OGUO01 (sample SAMEA2579980, study PRJEB22360) | human gut metagenome | biome: human gut; feature: human-associated habitat; material: faeces | place: Denmark | collected 2008/2010 | reverse complement strand
CTGCCACATCATCTGTCGCAACAGATTTATGGTCTGTCGATGCCACCCGTATAATAAGAGCCGCACCTATAAACATAGCTGCCATATAAAGCAATGGTTTCAGTCTTGTCCATGTGCTGACAGGTTCTTCCTTCAAAGTTACTTTTTCTTTTTCAGGAAGTTTATTCATCACCTCTGAAGTCAGGTTTTCAAAGTAACCTTCGGGAACTTTGAAGGAATTTTCCTTTCCCAGCTTCTTCAATAGGATATCTTCTTCTTTCATACGTTCTTCCATTATTCGCTTTTGATTTTACACAATGGGATGGAGCAGCTGAATTTTTAGTTTTTTTTGTTGTTTTGACATTTTTATGCGTAAGGCATAATCATTTAAGCGTAAATATAATATTGGAATTAATAGGATTTAGAATGTATAAATGTTTGCTATTTAACTCGGATAATCAAAAAATTGAAAAGGTAGTTATTACCAAAGAACCTCTAACAATAAAAATAGGCGATGAAATAGATACAAGAGCTGTGAATAATGAGTTTCTTCGAACGATATAATAACTCTCTCATGAGCTCATGAAAAAAATGGAAAAATAAATGCTTTTTCCGAGAAAATGACTGGCATTAAATTATCAGCTTAAATGCGGCGACAATTAAAAGAACTTCATAAACAAAAGCGACAGCAGACGTCTACAAAATCATTGTTAGGCATCTGCTGTTTTGCAATTCTTATTTTTAAAAAGGGCTTGAAAATAGGAATGAAATATGTTAAAATAAATATAGTTTATGCGGAAGAAAGGCACAACTATGAATATTACGGAAAAACAACAGAAGAAAGCTGCAAAGGAATTTGCGGAGTACTGGAAAGGCAAAGGTTACGAAAAAGGACAGTCACAGAAATTTTGGATCGACTTGCTGCAAAATGTCTATGGAGTTGAAAATGCCACGCACTTCATCAGCTTTGAAGATCAGGTACATATTGATAAAAGCACCGGGTTCATTGATGGTTATATCGAGAGCACAAAAGTGATGATTGAACAGAAGAGCCTTGGTAAAGATTTACGCAAAGCAATCAAACAGTCAGATGGTACGTTTTTGAATCCGTTTCAGCAGGCAAAACGCTACATTGTGGAACTACCTGTGGATAAGCATCCTCGCTGGGTTATTACCTGCAACTTTTCAGAGTTTCTGATTTATGATATGAACAAGCCAAATGGCGAACCAGAACAGATTCTCTTGAAGGATTTGCCGAAAGAATACTATCGCTTACAATTTCTTGTAGATACAGGCAGTGAGCATCTGAAAAAAGAGATGGAGATTTCTCTCAAAGCCGGCGATTTGGTGGGGAAGCTGTACGATGCGATTCTGAAACAATACAAGAATCCAGAGTCTGAGGAAACACTGAAAAGTTTGAATATGCTCTGCGTTCGGCTGGTGTTCTGTCTGTATGCAGAAGATGCAGGAATTTTTGGACAACATGAAATGTTCGGAGATTATCTCAAGTTTGAGACGATTACTTTATGTCCTATTTGTAAAAAGGGAATAGTCAAGGAAATGCTGACAAATGAAGAAATTGAATGGTTAAACAATTATCATCAGATTGTCTACGAAAAGCTGTCACCGAATCTTAACGAAGAAGAAAAAGTTTGGTTACAGGAAGCGACTGCTTCTATTTAAGCCAACCTTGCTTAACACCCGGATGTCATACAACATAGGGCAGCATTAAATTAAAAATTTTATTAGGAACAAATACTTTATGGCTTTAATAAAATCTGTACGCGGCTTTACTCCCGAAATCGGAGAAAACTGCTTCCTCGCAGACAACGCAACTATTATAGGAGATGTAAAAATAGGAAATGATTGCAGTATATGGTTTAGCACCGTATTGCGCGGTGACGTCAATTCTATACGTATAGGCAATGGAGTTAACATCCAGGATGGAAGTGTTTTGCATACATTATATCAAAAATCAGTTGTCGAAATCGGGAATGATGTTTCTGTAGGACATAATGTAACCATACATGGTGCGACTATAAAAGACGGCGCTCTAATTGGAATGGGCTCTACCATACTAGACCATGCGGTCGTAGGTGAAGGAGCTATTGTAGCTGCCGGAGCGCTGGTACTCAGTAACACCGTCATCGAACCTGGAAGCCTATGGGCAGGAGTTCCGGCCAAATTTATCAAAAAGATTCCCGAGGCACAAAGCAAAGAACTCAATCAGAAAATAGCCAATGGATATTTAATGTATGCTTCCTGGTTTAAGGAGGAAGAAAAATAATTCTACATATAAAGAAAAGTTAGTATTCATTTAAAATGAGTGATTATGAAAAAAATTATTATTGCCGCATGCATGGCACTTTTAGGTTGTGGTTCTGTTTTTGCACAACAAGGGAAACAAGCTATTGGTGGAAATCTAAGTTATGGAACTGAAATAGAGAGCGTTGGTATTGGTCTGAAATATCAATATAATATTACTGATCAAATCAGAATAGAGCCGTCTATGAATTACTTCTTTAAAAATGATGGACTTAGCATGTTTGACATCAACGCAAATATCCACTACCTTTTTCCCATAGCAAGCAATATTAGTCTATATCCATTAGCAGGATTTACATACACTAACTGGCATTTGGATTTAGGGAAAGCAGGCGATTACGATGTCAGTGGAAGTGATGGAAAATTTGGAGTTAATTTAGGAGCAGGTATGGAGTTTGACTTAGACAAAAACTGGAGTTTAAACTTTGATATTAAATACCAATTAATCAGCGACCTAGACCAAGCCGTATTCAATCTTGGCGTAGCCTATAATTTCTAGTTAATAGACAAAGAAGGATAAAGTTGTTTTTAAATGCACCTTTATCCTTCTCCACCTTACAAAGAACATACCTGCTCTACCTATTTTTACACTAATCTACAATATGGCATACCATGAATAACATACGACAACTCACAAAAGATGAATACCCAAAAGCCATCGAACTATCTTGGCAAGTTTTCACCATCACCGGCAAAGAAGATTTCAACAATGAGGGATTGGAATTTTTCAAAAGCTTTATTTATAACAAAAAATGTATAAACGAAATCATATTTTATGGTAGTTTTGACAATGAAGCTCTAACAGGCATTTTAGGTATAAAAAGTAATGGTAAACATATCTCCCTATTTTTTATCAAGCCAGAATATCACAGGCACGGATTAGGAAAAAAACTTTTCCACTACGCCTCCACCCTCCATCCTTCCATTGAAACAACGGTTAATTCTTCTACTTATGCTATTCCTTTCTACCAGAGTTTGGGATTTGCTGTCGTAGGAGAAAAACAAAATTACCATGGGCTCTGCAGTACCCCCATGAGACGCTATCATGCTGTATTTGTACAAAAGAACAAGTACACACTACGTACTTGGCAAACAGAAGACGCTCATTCATTAGTTCAAGAACTGAATAACAAAAAGATTTGGGACAATTGCCGCAACGTATTCCCCCACCCTTACAGGCTAGAGCATGCGGAAACCTTTATTGACCTCATCCAGAAAAAAGAAGGCATTCATGATTTTTGTATTGAAGTTAATGGAAAAGCCGTAGGCAATATCGGATTTACACCAGGCACAGATGTGGAATGCTTCAATGCTGAAGTAGGGTATGTTATCGGAGAAAAATATTGGAACCAAGGTATTGTAACCGACGCATTACAAGAAGCCATCTACCATTACTTCACTTATACGAATACAATACGTATATTCGCACTTGTCTTTGAACACAACCTTCCTTCCATGCGAGTATTAGAAAAGGCCGGCTTCAACAAAGTCGGAATAATGACAAAATCCATTTTCAAGAACGGTCATTTCACCAATGCACATCTTTTCGAGTTGCTTAAAAACGTTTAGTATCTGGAAAATGCCAAAAGAACTTACAATAAATGTTATATTACACATATTCATCCTTTGTCCGAAAGACATAAACCCACTCCTTTCACAGTCTTTATCTGTATCCGTTCATCATCAGCAAACAATTTTCTAAGTCGAGTAACAAAAACATCGAGACTACGTGATGCAAAAAAATCATCCTCCGTATCCCATAGTCTTGAAAGAATAATATCCCGCCTCACTAGTTCATTTTTCTTTTTACAAAGCATCTGAAGCAATTTCGCTTCGCGTTCCGTCATTGTCTTTTGTACACACGACGAATGCTTTAATACTGCATGAACAGCATCAAATGTATAATTTTCACCAATCCGATAAATCTCACTTTCATTAGCGGCTCCCATTCCCCGCTTCATTTTCAACAAAGCACCAATATGCGCATCCAGTTCTTCGGCCAAAAAAGGTTTCTTAATATAATTATTCACCCCCAATTCATAACCTTTCACCACATCTTTAGGCGAAACCCTGCCCGAGGTAAAAACAATGGGAATAAATCCATCCGTTTCCCGAATACGACGTACCATTTCATAACCATCCATAACAGGCATCTCAATGTCTGAAATAATGATATCAAGATGTTGCTCCTTCCATATCTTCAGCCCTTCTTCGCCATTAGAAGCGGTCATCACCTCGTATCCACCTATCATATCCTCCAATCCACCACGAATAATATAACAAAGATTGGCATCATCTTCCACCAACAACAGTTTTATCATATCATCTTCCTCCTTAAAAAATATTTATTTCTTCTCCCCACTCGGCAAAAAAAGAAAAAATTCACTATACTCCCCTTCAATGCTTTCCACACACACTTTTCCACCATGCGCTTCAGCCACGCGAAAAACATAATTCAAACCCAACCCGAATCCTGACGCCCCGCCTTTACGGCTGCGGTCGGCAGCCGAAGCACGCTCGTACTTCTCGAAAATACGACTCTGGTCCTTCAACGGAATACCTATGCCGTTATCTCTTACCTTTATCAAATAAAAGTTATAGTCCTGACGCAAGGATGAAATCTGTATGTCCACCTCTTCACCTGAATATTTTATAGAATTGTCTACCAAATTACCGATAGCTTCTTTCAAGAATTCTTCATCAGCATATACCCATTCCGATTCCAAATGAAGAGAGAAATGTACTGGTTTATCTGCCTTAGCAGTATATTTCTCAATAAGATCCTCTAACATCGGACGGAGTTGTATCTCCTTTTTCCAAAGCCTCAATTGAGCATTTTCCAATTTTGACAGCGTCAGCACTTTGTTAGTCAGTGACAATAAATGTTCACTCTCGTCTTCCAATATCTGAAAATGCTTCTCGCGTTTATCCGGAAAAATATCTAACTTTCCTGATTTCAACATTCGGGTCCCCATCAAAATACAGGCAAGAGGAGTCTTCATCTCATGAATCATGGCGTATGAGAAATCCTCACGCATCCTAGCTATTTTATTCTGATGAGCAATAATACGAATCTGATAAACAAGACAATAGACGATCATTGCCATCATCAAGACAGTAGCAATGAGGAGCAAGGTCATCTGCTGGAAAATAACCCAATAAGGATTAACAATAAAAGCCTGAAGATTCTCCGTACATTTATAATTGATAGGTTGTAATCCGGTTTTCAACAAGCCATAATCCCCTACCTGTATGGAACGGGAACTTCTAAGAATATTCCCCAGCGAATCTGTCACACAAGTTATTACTTCTGCATCCAATCCTTCGGCAGCAAGGCCTGTCCGATAAATAGAATCTAAACTTGACAAAGAAACAGACAATTTATAATCCCTCTTGACAATTTCTTGCATGGAAACCTGCATATTGGACATCAACCATTGGTTCACATTTTTATCCCCTCTGCCATCCTCAAAAAAATCATAATCTTCATCCAGATTTATTCTAACCATAATGGAAGTATCTTTGTCCTTATACTTCTTTTGCAAAGAATCTTGATATACTTCCATGCGATAAAACACCTCACGCATCGTTGCATCTCTAAATACTTCATTGCTTCTGAACTGTATACTTTCCTTAGTTAGCTTATAGGTATTTACAAGCCAAACGTACTGCAAACAGATGATTGCCAACAGTCCGATACAAGCTACCCAACGAATATGTTTGATTGTCATACACTTATATCCTATCCATACTTTGTTAACATTGTGTTAACCTGCCATTAACCACGTAAGGAAAAAAGTCTCCCTACTTTTGTTTCGTCAAAGTTAAAGAAAATATTAAAAACAAATAGATATGAAAAAGCAAAATTTTATCATCACATCGCTATTTTTATTTTGGGTTATAGGAACAACCACTGCACAAACCATTACCGGAAAGGTTACAAACATCCATGCACAAGCCATTGACGGTGCAACCGTCATCCTACAAACCATTGATTCTACTTTTGTGGACGCCGTAATCACAGATACCACCGGTTACTTCAGGTTCAACCGGCAACCAGCATCTTATCGGCTGATTTTCCAACACATCATGTACGAAACCCTCTTATTGACAACTACAGGAGAAGACGCAGGCACGATTACCCTGAAAAGTAAAGATTATGCTTTGGACGAAGTTATCGTCAAAGGGGAACGCCCTCTTGTAAAAGTGGAAGAAGGAAAATTATCGTATGATCTGTCACAACTCACCACACATAGAATCGTGAACAATGCTTATGAAATCCTTCAGCAATTACCCGGTGTACAGGAAATAAACGGCAACCTTTCATTAGCAGGCACACACAATCTGAACATTATTTTAAACGGAAGGCCCACAACAATGAGTCACGAACAGTTGACCATTTTATTAAAAAACACTCCGGCTTCACGTGTAGAAAAGGCAGAAATTATGTATAGCACACCGCCGCAATATCATGTAAGAGGTGCTGCCATCAACTTACTTTTGAAAGGTTACCGTCCTGAAGAAAGTGGGTTGCAAGGAGAAGTTAACGCCGGATATCTATACAATTACAGAAGTGGCACACAAGGAGGAATCAGCCTGCTTTACACCACTCCTAAATGGAATATAGACTTGCTATATAATACCCATTATGAACAAAACAGACAAACAACAGATACGTACTCACATCACACCTTAAAAAATAATATATATGATATCTGTCAACACAATGATATTGACAGGAAAGGAATAACACATTATGTACGAACAGGCGCTGAATATAAATTCAATGATAATGCTCATATCAATCTAGCCTATACTGGTGTCTTCAACCCTAACAACGATAATCATTCATATTCCGACGGGAACATCACAACCGCAGACAACCGGACAAAAAAGGAGACTCGAATGCACAATATCGCTTTAGATTATCTCTCTAGCTTCGGTATGAAAGCTGGAATAAACTATACCTCCTACCATTCCGAAAGTCATCAGCAATTCACCAACAAAGACAACAAGAACCAAACAAGCGAATTTCACACGACTAGCGGACAAACAATAGACCGCTGGAAAATATACGTAGACCAGTCACACACACTACCACGAGAGTGGACCTTAAACTATGGCACCTCTTTAACTTATGCCAGTGACCATAATACTCAGTTCTATCATACCCAAAACGGAACAGACATGAGCGAACTCAATACAAACAATCGTTATAATGAATATACATATGACTTCTACGTCGGATTCAGCAAAAACATGGGAGAACATTTGTCTTTCAGCGCGTCCATAACCGGAGAATATTACAAAACGGCCCGTTATCATGCATGGGCGGCTTATCCTACAACTGAATTAACATACGTAATGACCCCAGCACATATTCTACAACTTTCATTCACATCAGATAAGTCCTATCCCAGCTACTGGGATCTGAGCGAAAGTACCGGCTATATAAGTGGTTATGAAGAAGTACAAGGCAATCCAATGTTAAAGCCATCCACCGATTATTCCGCAAATCTGAATTATATTTTAAAGAACAAGTATATCTTCAGCCTGGCTTATGATTATCAACCCGATTTATTTCAGCAACTAGCCTATCAAAGCACAGAACGCCTGGCTTTGATTTACAAAACCTTAAACTGGGATTATCAGCAAAGTTTCTCAGCCACGACTATCATTCCCTTCAAAATCGGACATTGGTTGGACAGTCACGTCACACTGCAAGCTGAATACCGTCAAGCAAAATGTAACAAATTCTTCGATCTTTCCTTCAACCACAGCAAGTGGATCGGACTCGCCATGTTACAAAATAATATAATACTTTCTACCAAACCGGATATTCGCATGGAACTGACCGGACTTTATTTGAGCCCATCTATCCAGGGAAGTTATGATTTAAATCATATCTGGGCCATCCATACCGGAATACGTTGGAACTTTGCCAACCAAAAAGCAAGTATCCAAGTGAAGGCCAATGATCTGTTCAATTCGATGGAAGGCAACATAGATGTGACACTACGTAATAAAGGACAATACATGGACATGCACACCAACAACTATTCACGCAACATAACTTTATCCTTTACCTACAAGTTCGGAGGGTATAAAGAAAAACAGCATAAACCAATAGATACTTCCCGGTTCAAATAAAGCATCATCAATGGTATCATGATACAATAATGAGGGGCAGATTCGTACATCCGCCCCTCATTCGATTATTTCATAACAGAAAGTATCTTACTATATTCAGACTGATTGTTCAATGTCTCAATAGCTTTTTTCAAATCAGGATCATCTTTCAAGCGTTGCAATATCGCGCCACGTTGGAAATAATAACGTTTCAAAATCTCCTGAGCAATAGCATCTTTTATCTCTTTCGAGAACCTGTCCAGCTCATGATCCAAATTATGCGTCAATTTCGTTTCCAAAGCGGCAAACTCCTCTTTTGCCCCATCCATATATCCTTCAAACTCCGCTATTTCTTTCAAGTTCTTCAGCATCTTCTCACTTTGACGGTCATAAGTAAACTTACGCTTATGTAACATCTTCTTAAAATCAACATAGTCAGCATCTGTTATTGTAAAGTCTTTCACTTCCCCTACCTGAGAATGCTTGATACAATATTGGGTAGCATAATCAAAAATCATATCATCATTAAGCAGATAAAACATAATGTTTGGGAAATTTTCAACTTTCACCTCCACATCCGGACGAATACCGCCACCATCACGCACTTCACGTCCGGCTGCTGTATGGAATACATTGGTCAGGCTGTCCGGAGTACGAGCCACCGACCCGTCAGCATTACGTTTAGCGTAATCAATGGCTTGAATGCATCGTCCGCTGGGAATATAATACTTTGCAGTAGTCACTTTCATGCTACTGTTATAAGGCAATTCACGAGGTACCTGTACCAACCCTTTACCATACGTACGGCTTCCTACCACAATAGCCCGATCAAGGTCCTGCAAGGAACCTGAAACAATCTCGGATGCCGAAGCTGTAGAACCGTCCACTAGCACAGCCAGCGGAATCTCTGTATCTACCGGTTCATTCATTGTTTTATAAGTGGTACCAGCTTGTTTAATCTTACCTTTTGTTACCACAATCTCTTTCCCTTTCGGCACAAAGAAATTCACTACATTCACTGCTTCCCCCAACAAACCGCCACCATTGCCACGCAAATCGAGAACAATAGATTTAGCACCTTGCTGTTTCAATTCTATCAATGCCTTCTTTATATCTTTTGAACAGTTCTCTATAGCAAAAGTACTGATAACGATATATCCCACATTATTGCCTACGATTCCATAATAAGGTACAGGGTTCGTACGGATGGTAGAACGGGTTATTTTAAATTCCATTGGCACATAAGTACTATCAGAAGTAGGTCTCTCAACTTTCAACACACAAGTTGTTCCCGGCTCACCACGCAAATTATCACTGACATACGAGGTCAGATCATTGGGAATTCTATCTCCCTGGGCCATATCTTTTCCATTGATCTCCATGATGATGTCACCGGCTTTCAGTCCTATTTCGGCAGCAGGGCTTCCTTCGGAAGGTTCAATAATAGCCACACGCTTTCGGGGAGTATAATAACGTATTACCGATCCGATACCGCCAAACTTTCCGCTAGTCATTTCCTTTAGTGTATTATCTTCTTCAGGATAATACTCCGTGTAAGGGTCGGTCTGCGCCAACATAGCATCAATACCATATTTTATCACTTTCTCAGGATCAATAGTATCAACATAAAACATATCCAATTCCTTGAATATCGCATTGAAGATATCCAAGTTTTTTGCTATCTGGAAATTACGGTCATCACCTTTATTAAAACTAAACAAAGCGCTACCTGTCAGGCCCACGCAAATCATTAACAATATTTTCTTACTATTCCACTTCATCACTTTATGTATTTGTGAACCGCAAATTAATACATTATTCTATTCAAGCCTGTAGAAGGGCCTCGATATTTAACTTTATTTCGTCCCATTTTTTCTTTGATAAGGTTGTACCCACCACTTGTATCACATTGGATGCTAAAATAGAACCTATAATGGAACACTTCTCCAAAGAATAACCACAAGTCAGTCCATACAGAAAACCTGCTGCATAATAATCTCCCGCGCCAGTGGTATCCACGACTTTTTTTACCGGAGGTACCTCTAGTTTGATGCATTCCGTACCTTTCTTTATACATGAACCTTGGGCACCTAGTTTTACTATTACAACACTGCATTTAGAAGCAATTTCATTGATAGCCCCCCATGCATCCTTGCCTGTATAAGTTGTTGTGCTTGTCTGTCCTCTGTTAGTAACTGTAATTTCAACAGAATCATTATCTGTTACCTGAGTATATTTTGACAAATCTATGCCTTCTCCAACTTTTACAGGGAATGTAATACCATTGATTTTACTTCCATCTGTATTTGCATGATAGGAACCACCTGAAAGACCTGGTGTTCTTGTCTTATTCAGTGTTGCTGATGTAAATACGTCTACATCCACATCATTGTTTACTTCTGCCTTGTAGAACTCTGCATATGGGATGTTCATCAGTACATATCCAGCTTCTTCAACCTGATTCTTAACTAATGCATCAATGGCTGCATTCAGATGCTCTGTTGCTTCATTTACTGCTGACTGGCTGGGCTTTTCTTCCCGTTCTTCTTTTTGACAGATTC
>OGUO01002526.1_pt1 | contig 11007 bp, 8 predicted proteins | sample 1553641 | NCBI WGS metagenome assembly OGUO01 (sample SAMEA2579980, study PRJEB22360) | human gut metagenome | biome: human gut; feature: human-associated habitat; material: faeces | place: Denmark | collected 2008/2010 | reverse complement strand
ACGCCGCCTGCGGCTGAAGATTTTCAGCCGCAGGCGGCGCGCGATATCAACGGTTGTTTGGTTTTTCGTTTTAGATTATTAAATGCGATAAGCGCGGCTATAAGTCGATTATCGCCTTTATTTTATGGTTTTGCAGGGCTGTGTCACTTTGAAATGCGGGCGTATTCCGCGAGCGCGTACTCGCAAAGAGAATGGTCCTCGTCGCCCGTTCCGCCGCTGACGCCGAGTCCGCCGACGACTTTGCCGTTTCTGATTATGGGGACGCCTCCGCCGATTATCATTAGTTTTTCGTCGTTCTGAAGTCCGTAAAAAGTTTCGCCGGGTTTAACGAGCGCGGATAATTCCCTGGTACTCATTTTTAAAGCCGCGGCGGTGTAAGCCTTTTTCACGGCGACGTCGAAACTGACGAGAAACGCCCCGTCCATAACGTGAACGGAAATCGGGTTGCCCTGTTCGTTGCAGACCGCAACGACGGCTTTTTTGCCGCGTCTTGTCGCTTCTTTTTCGATTATATCGGTTAAAATTTTGGCTTCGTCAAGCCCTATGGTCATGCCGAATTTATCCATAACTCTGTTCACCACGCTTGTAACGATTTTATCTTCGTCGATCGCGTTGTCAGTCGATTTTTTTATCGGTGTTTCCGCGTTCGTCGCTCTTGCCGCGTTAATCGTAATCGCCGCGTTTGTCACGCCGCCCGCTCTGCCTTTTGCAATCGCGTTGGCGCGTTTGACCTGCGCGGCGAAAAAAGCGGAAAGTCCGTTGAGATAAGCCGCCGCGTTTTTGGGTGAGCCGAATTTAAGGTCCGCCGAAACGACTTCGCGCTCGGCTCTTCTGGCGATCGTCCTTGCGAGGTTGAGCCTCGAAGCAAGTTCGTTCGCAGGCGTTGCGGATTGCTCATCGAACCGCGAAAGCGCGGCTATAAGTTCGTTAACGCGTGATAATTCGTTTTCGGTTACGGCGTAACGCGAATCTCTCGGGTAAGCCATTCCGTCGGAAATTTTCCCGATTGCTCCAAGGATTTCTCTCATCGCGGCTTCGAAATCGCCGTCGGAAGCCGCATCGCAATCAACATTAAATCCCGCGCCGTAACCCATATCCGAGTTCGCGGCAAGACAAAGATATACTTCGGCGGCGAGTTCGTCCAAAGTTCCGATTGCCGAAAATCTCGGATCGGATTTTGAAATTTTAAATTGTGACGAAAGGGTGGACTTTCCGTCGTTACCCTTGCCGAAGCGTTGTTCTTCCATAAAATCCTTAAAACGTCTTTTTTTTGATTTGCCGATTAACCGTTTGCCGGTTGTTACTTAAAATCAGCCGCCTGCCTGCCGCCTGTCTGCCGCCCCTCAGCCGACTGTCAGCCGACTGTCTGCCGACTGTCAGCCGCCTATCTGACCTTTAAGCCCGTATGAATTGACGACTTCGAGAAGTTCGTTCATCAGTTCTTTGGACGGCGGCTCTATTCCCGTTAAGGAATAATCTCTGTTCAAGCCTTTATATTTGTCCGTACCTATCCTGTGGTACGGCAGAATGTGCATCTGCGTTACGCCTTTGAGCGAACTCGCAAACTTCGCTATCTCGCCGATTTCTTCTTTCGTTGCGTTGAAGGTGGGGATAACGGGCGTTCTCACGATGAGCCGCGCGCCGGCGTCCGTGATTTTCTTCGCGTTTTCCAAGATAAGTTCGTTCGGCTGAGAAGTGAATTCCTTATGCTTCGCGCTGTTCATATGCTTTATGTCCATAAGATACAGGTCGAGATAAGGCAGATAGCGCGAAATTACCGAAAAGTCGGCGAACCCGGTCGATTCCATAGCCGTATTTATGCCCCGTTCCTTGGCTGTTTTAAGAAGAGCGACGGCAAAATCGGGTTGAGTGAGAGATTCTCCGCCGGAGAGCGTAAGCCCCCCGCCCGAACGTCTGTAATATATTCTGTCCCTTTCGACGATATCGATTATTTCGCCGACGGTGACGTCCTGCCCGACGATTTTTTCCTTGCCGCCGAGCGTCATTTTTTCAACGTTATAATGCTGACCTTCGGGGTTACAGCACCATTTGCAACGGAGAGGACAGCCTTTTAAAAAGACGATCGTCCTTATTCCTCCGCCGTCGTGAATGGAATAACGCTGAATATCGAATATTCTTCCCTTTACGTCGAGATCTTCCATCAGAAGCCTCCCTGCTCGGTACGGTTGATGATATCTTCCTGCAATGAGCGGGAAAGCGTGGTGAAGAGAGCGGAATATCCCGCGACTCTGACGACAAGTCCGCTGTAATTTTCGGGGTGTTTCTGCGCGTCGCGTAAAGTCTCGCGGCTGACGACGTTGAACTGCATATGGCTGCCCTTTCTGTCGAAGTAACCCTGAACGAGAGCGACGAAATTCTCAAGTCCGTTAACGCCCGCGAGCGCGGTCGGGTGGAATTTCATATTATAAAGCGTTCCGTTCGAGGCGATGAAATGGTCGAGCGTGGAAACGGAGTTGCAAGCCGCGGTCGGCCCGTGACTATCTCTGCCCGCGGCAGGCGAAACGCCGTCCGCAATGGGGGTGTAGGCAAGTCTGCCGTCCGGGGTTGCGCCCGTCTGCGCGCCGAGCGGAACGTTCGCCGAAACGGGATAAAGTCCCGCCTGATATCTTCCGCCGCGCGGATTTGAGTATTTTTCTATCTCCTTGGTGTAAACGTAAGCGATTTCTCTCGCGAATTCGTCAACTTCTTTAACGTCGTTGCCGTATTTGGGGAGATCCGCGATATCTTTCAGAAGTTTGTCGTAAGCGGCTTTATCGGCCTCGGAGCAAGTGTTTTTCTTAACCGTTTCGTAAACCGTCGCAACGTCCGCCTCGGAAAGTTTTTTGCCGCTTTCGGCGAGTTGTCTGCACACCGAAACGGTGAGTTTTTCCGCCGCGGCGTTGTCCATATCCTTGCCGTAGTTGTGTTCGAGCGCGTCTTTTATGAACGAAAGGGTGTATTTGCCCTCTTCAAAAACAAGTTTTTTGATAACCCAGAGCGCGTCCGTCATATTCGCTATGCCGAAGCCCTGCGGACCGGTGAAGTTATAAACCGCGCCGCCTTCCTGAACCGTTTTGCCCCTCTTCACGCAGTCCTCTATCATGCACGAAAGGAAGGGAAGCGGACATCTTTCCGCGTGAGCGACGTCGATTGCGTTGTCCGCGTTGACGAGAAGCGCGACCATATAGTCCGACTGAGCCTTATACGCCGCGAAAACTTCGTCGAAACTCGTCATTTCCGCAACGTCGCCCGTCTGAACGCCCACTTTTTCGCCGTCCTCGTAACCGTTTTTGAAAACCATTTCGAGCGGACGACACATGTTATAGAACGCCGCGTCGTGCCAGCCGTCGGTTTTGCCCGATTTCTGCGGCTCCACGCAGCCGATTATGTTGTAATCTCTCGCGTCCTCGAGCGTAAGACCTCTCGACATAAGCGCGGGAATGATTACTTCGTCGTTATAATACGCGGGGAAACCTATTCCCGTGCGGGTAAGTTCCGCCGCTCTGACCAAAAACGCGTGCGGCGAACCGTTCCACACTCTCACGGAGAAGGAAGGTTGCGGCAGGAAAACGTGTTCCGTCGCGGTGATCGTCATAAACGAAAGATCGTTCGTCGCGTCCTCGCCGTGAACGTTCTGTCCGCCGGCGATAAGGTTCTGGAAAAGGCTGTAACCCGCGAAGCCCTCCGCGGAAACGGCGTCGCGGCACTTGTTGAGATCGTTGAGTTTAACCCAGATGCAGTCGATATATTCCTGCGCCTGTTCTCTCGTCATGCCCGCGTCGAGCGATTTTTTGTAGAACGGGTACATATATTGGTCGAATCTTCCCGGAGAAATGGAGTGTCCGCTCGATTCCACCTGAATAAGCATCTGAATAAACCAGAAACTCTGGCACGCTTCGTAGAAGTTTCTCGCGCCGGACTCGGGAACTCTGTCGCAGTTTTCGGAAATTTTAAGGAGTTCCGCCTTTCTCGTTCCGTTCTGCTCTTTTTCCGCCATTTCTTTCGCAAGGCGGGAATATCTTTTCGCGTAGCGGATAACCGCGCGGAGGGAGATGAGCATCGCTTCCAGAAGAGCGTGTTTTTTGCAGTAGTTTGCGTCCGAAACTCTCATTCCGGCGAGTTCTTCCTCGATTTCCTTTATGTATTCGGAATATCCGTAAGTAATAACTTTGCCGTAGTCCACCGTGACGTGACCTATGCCGTTATAGAAATAGTTGCCCGGGGTGAACATGTTGTGCTTCATCGCCGTGAGCGTTTCGGGCGACATATAAGACGTGGCAAGGTCGCTCGAAGTTTTGCCTTTCCAGTATTTATAAACTTCGTGAAGAGTTTTCTTTGTTTCTTCCGAGATATAGAAAGGGTCCGCGGAGCGTTCGGCAACGGTGTCGAATTCCGCTTCGAGCCATTCAAAAGAAAATTCAGGGAAAACCTGACAACTTCTCGGGCGGATCGTCGCCGATCCCACGATGAGTTCGTCGTCCCTGATTATGATGGGGATGTTGTCGAGAATATGAGCAAAAGCCTTCGCTCTTCTCATGGTTATCGGTTCGCCTTCCGTCGCTTTATACGACTCGGTGAGATAAACCGCTCTGTCCGCTTCTATCTGCGGGGGAAGAAGAAAAAGGTCTTTTTTGAGTTTGTCGATTCTCGGTGATTTATCGATTTTTTTCGTGTAAAATTCCGACATAGAAATTCTCCCGTAGGCGATCGCCTTTCCGCGGCTATACGCCCGCAATTGTATATTACGTTAATAATTAATAATATATAATTCGCCTTTGGTTACATTATAATATATAACTTGTCCCTTGTCAATGGTTTTTTTTGTTTTTTGTTGTTTTTTTGAAAAGAATTTTTGCTTTGCGCGTTGCCTTTTATGCATAAAATTTGCGTGTTTTACGCCAAAACAATCAAAAACAGCGATAAATCCTTTAATTTTTAGCGTTTAAGGATTAAAGCGAAAGATTTATCAATCTGATAACAAAACCACACAAAAGCAATAAAAACAACATTAATTAACGGGAAAATAACGGCGGCGCGGCGGTTTTTTAATTTCGGTTGTGAAGCGTCGGTGAAAACGAAACGGTTAAAGCGATTAATTCTACAGTTCTCCGAACAAGAGAGTGGCAAAAAACGCCGTTCTTCGTTTGAGAGAACGGCGTATCCGATAAGTATACGCGTTCGCCGAAAAAGGTCGGCGGAAAAACTTGTGAAAAACCGCGGCGCGTCCTATACTGTTTTTGTAAGGAATAGGAAAATATCGTCGGCAACGGGCAGAAAACGAGGCGAAAAATCCTTAACCCGACCGAAAATCAATCCGACCGACCGGGAAAACCAACCGACCGGGGAAAACCCAACCGACCGAAAAATTAAAACAAAGGAGTAAAATATGGTTGCTTGTATCGTATGCGACGTGCTCGGCGAAAAAAATAACGGAACAACCCTTGCCGCAACGAATCTTATAGATTATCTTAAGAGCCGCGGACACGAAGTCCGCGTTGTGTGTTGCGATAAGGATAAAAACGGCAAGGAGAATTATTACGTCACGCCTACTTTCAACTTCGGTAAGTTTTTAAACAAAGTCGTCGAAAAAAACGGCGTTACGATAGCGAAAGCGGACGAAAAAATAGTAAGAGAAGCCATCAAGGGATCGGACGTGGTGCATCTGCTCATCCCGTTTTCCCTTTCGAGAATGGCGGTTAAAATAGCGAAGGAACTCGGTAAACCCGTCACGGCGAGTTTTCATTGCCAGGCGGAAAACGTCACCGCGCACGTCTTTCTGATGAACGCGAAAATGGCGAACAAACTCGTCTATAAGAATTTTTATAAGCACGTTTACCGTTATTGCGACATTATTCATTACCCGACGACTTTTATCCGCGACGTTTTCGAGAGCGAAACGCATAAAACCAACTCCGTCGTTATCTCGAACGGCGTAAACGAGCAGTTCTTCAAAAACGTCGAAGCGAAACGCGTCAGCGATAAGTTCACGATTATCTGCACGGGGCGTTACAGCAAAGAAAAAGCGCAGCATCTGCTGATAAAAGCGGTGGCGAAAAGTAAATATAAAGACGACACGAAGATTGTGTTCGCCGGCAGCGGACCATACGAAAACAGGCTCAGAAAACTTGCCGGAAAACTCGGCGTGGACGCGGACTTCAGGTTCTTTTCGAGGAGCGAATTGCTTTCCGTTCTTCACGGCGCGGATCTTTACGTTCACACCGCCTGTATCGAAATCGAGGCGATTGCCTGTCTGGAAGCGATCGTCAGCGGGCTTGTCCCCGTGATAAACGATTCGCCGCGCAGCGCGACCAGGGCTTTCGCCCTCGACGGCAACAACCTTTTCAAACTCAACAGCGTTGAAGATTTAAAAAACAAAATCGATTTCTGGCGCGGACACCCCGAATTGATTAAAGAATATAAATCGCGCTATAAGTCGATTATCAACTCTTTCGACCAGGAAGAGTGCATGAAAAAGATGGAGGAAATGCTCTTATCGGCTATAGAAATGAAAAATGGAAAAAGTCAGGTATTATAAAGACGAACTGAACGACGATTTTGCCGGAAACGACATAAAGACCAAAAAACTCCCGGAAGATCATAAGTATATCAAGAAAAATCCTTTCTGGAAAGTCGCCTCTTTTATTCTGTATTACATCGTTGCTCTTCCGATCGTCACCGTTTATAACAAAATCGTTCACGGCGAGCGGATAAAGAACAAACGTATTCTAAAAAAATACCGCAAAAACGGGTATTATATTTACGGTAATCACACTATGGCTGCGGCGGACGCGTTCACGCCCGGTCGGGTTGCGTTTCCGAAAAAGGCGAACATAATCGTCAGCCCGGATGCCGTTTCGATCCCCGTCGTTTCGTCGCTGGTGGAAATGCTCGGCGGAATTCCGATCGCAACGAGCCTTCACGGAATGAAAGGCTTCACCGAGGCGCTGAAAAATTATTCCGACCGCGGAAAGGTTGTGATGATTTATCCCGAGGCGCATATCTGGCCGTATTACACGGGGATTCGCCCGTTCAAGGACGTTTCTTTCAAATACCCGGCGAAAGACGGCAGACCTGTTTTCTGTTTTACGCGTGTTTTCGAAAAGCGTCGGTTTTCGCGTCGCCCCAAAGTCGCCGTTTACGTGGACGGACCTTTCTTCCCGCAGGACGGGTTTTCCGTGAAACAAAACCAGAAATATCTGCGCGAATGCGTTTACGAAACGATGAAAAAACGCGCCGAACTCAACGAGGTCGAGTACGTTAAATACGTAAAAGTCGCGGAAACTTACGCGGTAAACAACGCGGAAGAACCGCAAACAAAGGTTATAAAGCCGGAATGTAAGCCGGAATTAACGCCGCGGGAGAATGTGGGAACGGTTGTCGGAAACGAATCTTGCGCCGAAGTTTTTGCCGATTCCGCGGTGAGCGTCGTTGACGATTCCGCGAGAGTTTTGGCTTAAAAGCGGGCAAACAAACCATAAAACGCCCGATAATCGACTTATAGGACGGTTTTTTAATATTGTTTTATTTGATGTCGGGTGTAATTTTTTTAATAATAGATAATTTTCAAGCCTTTCTTTTCGGCTTTTTTTATGGTGTAATAAGTTCCTCCTTCCCTTCTCCCGTCGTGATAAGCAAGCAGAAGGGAAGAGTTATCCACAAGATAATCGTCGCGGATGAGCATACAGTTTTTAAAATAAGGTTTCTTCTCTTCGGCGATATAATCCGCGTTCGATAAACAGTCCGAATACAAATTTTTCTCTTCTTCGGAGTAGTTCGAAGTCTGATCCGAACAGGGAATAACCGCGCAGATTTTAACTTTTTTCCCCTCGTTTTTAAGTTCAGTCAGAACCGAAAAACATTCGAGGTCGAAGCCCTTAGCCATTCCGACGAGGAATATTTCGTAGCCGTTTTCCGCAATCTGCCCGAGATAAATTTTCAGTTTTATTCTGTCGAAGTCTTTCGGGAGAATTCTGTGTCCCGTCACGGCGCACGTTTTGTTTATCGAAAACGGCGGAAGATTGCTTACTATCACGTTGCGTTCCTTTTAAAAGTCGGAAAGATTTTATTATCCGGAAAGTTTTTTTATTATTTTATTATTTTATTATCTGGAGAGTTCTTTTATCGCTCTTTTGTAAATTTTAAACTGAAGTTTAAGGTTTTCGAGAGAAACGAACTCGTTCGGCTGGTGAATTCTGCAGTCCTCGTCCGTTTCGGGGCCGAACGCCGCGCCGAATTTCAACGCTCTCGCGTAAGTTCCTCCGCCGATTGCTATCGGTTTTTCGTTTTTACCCGTTTCTTCGTTGTAGATTTTCAGAAGAGTTCTGACCAAAAACCCCTCTTTATCGTTAAACAAAGGTTTCTGGTGAGAGAGAATTTCCACCGGAGCGATGAGTTTAAGAGCCTCGACGAGTTGTTCGCCGTTTAAAAGAGAGGGATAACGGAAGTCAACCGAAACTTTTATTTCGTCGCCGTCAAGACGTATAATATCCGGACTCATCGTAAGATTTCCCGTTTCGTCTTTGAGTTGTTTAAGTCCCATTTTATCCTCAAAGAGATATTCTCTTATTTTTCCGTCGATAACTCCCGCGCCCTCGAGATATTTAACCATTTTTAATATGGCGTTTACGCCTTTGTCGGGCGTTGAGCCGTGAGCGGAAACACCTCTCGTAACGAGTTTTCCGTTCTCTTCCGTAACTTCGTATTGACTCATCAAATCGTTGTTTAAAGGCGCTATAGCCTCACATTTATCGCAAACAACGTTGATTCTTTCGCCGCCGCAGAGTTCTTTCAGTTCGTCGGAAAGAGATTTAAAAGTGAACTTCGCGTGCAAAATCCCCTTCTCGGCGTAGATAACGGGAAAGTCCCCGTCGGGCGAAAAACCGTAATCGGGGAAGCGGGAAACTTTTTCGAAATGATCGATGCACTTCCAGCCCGTTTCCTCGTTGCAGCCGAGAATCAGCCTGATTTTTTTGTTCGGAACGTAACCTTCGTCTTTGAGTTCTTTCATACAGTAAAGGCAGACCATCGCCGGACCTTTGTCGTCGGTCGTTCCTCTGCCGTAAATTTTTCCGTCGGCTTCGGTGGCTTCAAACGGCGGGTATTTCCAGGCGGAAAGGTCGCCCGCAGGAACAACGTCCAGATGAACGAGTATCGCTATTTCGTCTTTTTCCGTTTTACCCTCGCCGAAAACAACTTCGCCGATATAGTTGTCGTAATTGATCGTTTCAAAACCGAACGAGCCGGCAAGATCGAGAAAATATTTCAGCGCGCCGAAAACGCCGTCGCCGAAAGGTTTGTTTTCCGTCGCTTCGCCCTGAACGGACGGGAAAGAAACGAGAGTTTTCAAACTCTCTTTCATTTTTTCAAAATTATCCATAGGGAAATCGCTCCTTATTGTACGATTTATCTTAAGCGGAAATCTAAATTTAAAAATTTTAGAAATTCGCTTGATTTTATTATACACTTTTTTTTATTTATGGTAAAATAAAAACACGAAAGTTTTTTGAAATAGAAAAGAAATTTTTCGGTCAGGCGGAATTTTATCGGCCGCGATCGCGGATTTAAACGAAAAAACGAAACAATGACCGGCAAGCAAGGAGAATTATGGAAAAGGTAAGAACGAGATTTGCTCCCAGTCCCACGGGGTTTATGCACCTCGGCGGACTTCGTACCGCGCTTTACGCGTATCTTTACGCAAAACACAACGGCGGCGATTTTATTTTAAGAATAGAAGACACCGACCAGCAGCGTTACGTCGAGGGGGCGGTCGAACTTATTTACAGTTCCCTTAAAGAATCGGGACTTATCTACGACGAAGGTCCCGACGTGGGCGGAAATTACGGTCCGTACGTTCAGAGCGAAAGAAAGGAAATTTATCATGAGTACGCGAAAAAACTCATCGAACTCGGCGGGGCGTATTATTGTTTCTGCTCGAAAGAAAGGCTCGAATCTCTCACCGACGAGAACGGAAACAGAAAATACGACAAACATTGCCTTAAACTTTCCAAGGAAGAAATAGAGAAAAAACTCGCCGCCGGCGAACCGTACGTTATCCGTCAGAACATCCCCACCGAGGGCGTCAGCGAATACGAAGATATGGTTTACGGCACGATAAGAGTCGACTACGCCGATCTCGAAGATAACATTCTGATAAAGAGCGACGGTATGCCGACTTATAACTTCGCGAACGTTATCGACGACCACCTTATGGGGATAACTCACGTTATCAGAGGAACGGAATATCTTTCGTCCACCCCGAAATATAATCTTATGTACGACGCGTTCGGGTGGGAAAGACCGAAATATATTCACCTGCCCACGATAATGAAGGACGCGACGAGAAAACTTTCCAAACGTTACGGTGACGCGAACTTCGACGATTTCGTCAAGAAAGGTTATCTGAAAGAAGCGATTATAAACTACGTAGCCCTTCTCGGCTGGTCACCCAAGAGCAACGTCGAAAAAATGACGCTCCCCGAAATGGTGGAAATGTTCTCGCTCGACGGAATTTCCAAATCGCCTTCGATTTTCGACGAAATGAAACTCCGTTGGCTCAACGGCGAATACATCCGCGAACTTTCGGAGGACGAATTCTACGCCCACGCTCTTCCTTATCTCGAAAATTCCGCCGTCAACGGAAAATTCGACCTGAAAAAGATAGCGAAACTTCTTCACGGCAGAGTGGAAGTTCTCGGAGAAATCCCCGAAAAAATCGACCGGATCGTTTCTCTTCCCGATTACGATTTCGCCCTTTTCGACAATAAGAAAAACAAAACCGACAAGGAAGTAGCGAAAACTCTCCTGCCCGAGATAAAAGAATGGCTCGAAGAGATAGACGATTTCTCGAACGACGTTCTGTTCACCGCTCTCAGCGAAAAAGCGAAAGAAAAGGGAGTTAAGAGCGGCTCGGTGTTCTGGGTGATGAGAATCGCTATAACCGGCATGGCGGTAACGCCCGGCGGAGCGACGGAAATCGCCGAACTTCTTGGTAAAGAAGAATCTTTGAAT
>OGUO01002516.1_pt1 | contig 11024 bp, 11 predicted proteins | sample 1553641 | NCBI WGS metagenome assembly OGUO01 (sample SAMEA2579980, study PRJEB22360) | human gut metagenome | biome: human gut; feature: human-associated habitat; material: faeces | place: Denmark | collected 2008/2010 | reverse complement strand
TTTCCGTCCAGGCGGCAGACCGTCACCGTCGTGTCGCGGTTGTAATACGTTCCGCCTGCGCCGTTGGTGTACAGAACCGTCAGTTTGTCGCGCAGCAGAAACGGCCTGTGCGACACGTGAATTCCTTTGATGTAATCGGGATTCAGCAGAACCGGCGCGCCGCTCGGGTCGTAGCAGGCAATCTTCTCGTCGGCAATCAGCCCTTTGCAGAACTCTCTCTCACCGCTGTAGAAACGGGTGCAGCGCAGAATCCGCTCGGGCGGCAGGCGCTCCGGCTCTTTTGCATACTGCCGCACCTGCGCCTTGATCGTTGTCACCATTTTGGCGGCGGAAACCAGCAGAATCCCCTCGCTTGCCTCGGGCAGATCCAACTCGCAGTCCGGCTCGGCAAAAACCACCATGCCGACCACCGTCCGCGCCATCCCGTAAAACTCTTTCATACAGCGCACGTACTGCGCCGTCGTTCCCACCGGGCTTTTGAGAACCTTGCGCGTTCCGTTCGCCTTGAGCTGGAAAAAGTCGCCCGTCTGCGCGTCAATGCCGACCTTTCCCTTCCAGTTCTTGACCTCGATGACCACGGGCACGCCGCGCTCCATCACCAGAAAGTCCTTTTCCAGATACTTGTCCTTATGCGGCACGATGACGTTGCGGATCACGCAGGAAAAATTCTCCCGCAGAATACGGTAGATGATGTCCTCGCCGTTCGCGCCGAACCGTTCCATTTCCTCCTGCACGGGCAGACTTCTCGCGTGCAGGCGGTAGCTTGCGCGGCGGTAAAGTTCGCTCAACTTTGCGGTCACACGTCCCATTTCAGCACTCTCCCAACGACAACAGAATTTCCAGCACCCGCAGGGTAGCGGCTTCCCGCACCCCGCTCCGGTCAGCGCCCGCAGGCGCGCAGAACCGTTCCGTTCCGCTCTCCCGCGCAGTGCTCCAACCGATATAAACCGTTCCCACGGGGTCGCGCACAGTTCCTCCGCCCGGGCCTGCATAGCCGGTTGTGGAAACGCCGACGTCCACGCCGAGTTTCTGCCGCACGCACGCCGCCATTTCGCCCGCGCAGGCATGGCTGACCTCGGTCTCCCGCGCGATTGTTGCGGGGTCAACGCCAAGCAGACGCTCCTTGACCTCGTTCGTGTAGGTCACACACGCGCCCGCAAAAACCGCCGAGCTGCCCGCAATGTCGGTCAGCGTTTTGGCAATCAGTCCGCCCGTGCAGGATTCCGCCGTTGCGACGGTCAGCCCGCGCGCCGCAAATTCGTCGATCACGCGCTTTGCCATTGCTTCAATTGCTTCCGTTCCGTCCATTCCGCTTCCCCTCTGCATTTCGGTATACCTATTTATTTTACCACTCCCGGCACAACTTGTAAAGGTTTTTTCGCAAAAAAACTTGCAAGTCGGGCGCAAAAATGCTATAATACGCACAGATATCCTACATGGGAGGTCGAAAAATGTCGGTTTCTGCTTGTTTCCAATGCCCCCGCAGGTGCGGCGCGACGCGCGCGGACGACGGGCACGTCGGGTTCTGCGGCGTTCCCTCCGCGTTCCGCGTTGCGCGGGTCTCCCTGCACCCCTTTGAAGAGCCCTGCCTTTGCGGCGCGCACGGCGCGGGGACGGTCTTTTTCTGCGGTTGCAACCTGCGGTGCGTGTACTGCCAGAACCGCGACATCAGCCACGGCGATGTGCGCGGCGAAACGCTTGACTCCGATACGCTTTCGTAGGGGATTCTTGCCCTGCGCGACGCGGGCGCAAAAAAGGTGTATCTGCCCTATTACAACTGCAACACGGTCTATGACGCCGTGACCCGCGCGGGCTTTGCGGTGGAGCGCTATCCGCTGGACGCGCGCCGTCTGCCTGTCTGCCCCGCGCTGGGCGACGATGAGTGGCTGTTGTATGTCAACTACTTCGGCATTGCGTCGGACGACCTGCTGGCCGAGGTCAAGCGCCGCTGGCCGCGGATGATTTTTGACAACACCCAGGCGTTTTTTTCAGCGCCCCGTATGGATGCCGACAGCTACAACGTCTATTCCTGCCGCAAGTTCGTCGGCGTGCCGGACGGCGCGTACCTTGTACACACGGGACTGACCGACGGGATTTACCCGGCGGACACCAGCTGGCAGCATGCGGCGTTTTTGTTCCGCTGCATCGATGAAAGCGTGAACAGCGCCTACGGCGACAGCCTTGATAACGAGAGCCGCTTTGACGGCGAGATCCGCGGCATGTCGCCCTCGACCCGGCGCATCCTCGCGTCCGTCGAGTACGACGCCCTGCGCCTGCGCCGCCGCGCCAACTACGAGGCGCTGCACGCCGCGCTGGCCCCGCACAATGCGCTGGACTGCCCGGACGGCACCGATGCGATGATCTATCCGTTTTTGTGCCGGGTTGACGGCCTGCGCGGACGCCTGATAAAAAATAAAGTCTACGTCAGCCAGTGGTGGAAGTACCTGCTGGAGCTGCTGCCCGCCGACTCCGTCGAGGCCGACTACAGCCGGTACCTGCTGCCGCTGCCCATCGACCAGCGCTACACGCCCGACGATATGCGCGCACTGGCGGCGCTGGTGCTGCAGCTGAAAGAGGAAGGGGAACCCGCATGACACAGCAGCCCAAGGTCAGTGTGCTGATCTCGTTTTACAATCTGGCCCCCTTTGTGGACCAGACGATGGAAAGCGTGCTGGCGCAGAAAACCGATTTCCCCGTGGAAATCCTCTGCGCGGACGACGGCTCCGACGACGGCACGATTGAAAAGCTGCGCGGCTGGGAGGCAGCGCACCCTGACACCGTCCGCGTCTTTGTCATGGACCGTGTGCCGGGCAAAAAATATGAGGGCAACGAGCGCATCCGGCGGATGAACGCCATCCGCGGGCGGCTTTTTTACGAGGCCAAAGGCAGCTATGTCTGCTATCTGGACGGCGACGACTTTTACACCGATGACCGCAAGCTGCAAAAGCAGGCGGACATTTTGGACGCCGACACAGCCCACAAATACGTGGCCTGTGGGCATAACGGCTGCTACTACTGGCAGAGCACCGGCGAGACGAAGCCGATTGAAAAGCCCATCCGGGAATGTGCGCTGACGGCGAAGGAGTATTGGAGCTTTTTCTACATCCACACCAACGCCATGATGTTCCGCAACATCGGTCTGCAGGGCATTGACCCGTACACGAGCGGCATTCAAATCATTGATAACCTGCTGACCTACCAGTTTCTGCCCTACGGCGGGGTGTACTATATCCCGGACTGCATGTTCAACTACCGCCAGACGGAGGACAGCACCTTTCACCGCCGCAGCGTCTACCAGAATTATATCCTGAACGCCTTGATGCTCTACCAGCAAAAGACGGTGCTGCGCGGTTTATTCGGCGCGGGGCTGGTACGCACCCTGTTTGAGTATACCCAGCTGTATGAGAACCGCCGCGACCCGAAGCTGACCGAGGAAGGGCAGACCTACCTCGAAAACATTGACCGCTACGGCGCGGGCCGCCTGCGCCGCCTTGTGAACTATAATAAGGAAAGCGCCCCGGTGCGCCTGTGGTGTGAGCTGGAAAATAAATTCTGGTTCTTTATCACGAAGGTCTGCCGCCATTTTATCTGGAAGCCCAAGGTGCGGGCCCTGCTGGAAGAGGCACGTATCAAAACCGAAAAAGGGGAGTGCTGAATCATGGAAGAAATGAACGAACTGACCGCCGAAGAACGGGCCCGCATTTTACAGCATGAGCTGGAGGCCGTCTACGGCTCGTCGTCGTACAAGATCGGCCGCGCCGTGACCTGGCTGCCTCGCCATGCGAAAAAGGCGCTGGCGTACCTTGCCCACAACGGTCCGGCCATCAGCGCCAAATATCTGTATACCTACGCGAAATATCACAAGGTCGCCAACAAGGACTACGCCTATTGGGCCTGCCTGCAAAAAAAGGACTACCCCGAAGCGTTGAAAAAATGGTTCCTGGAGACAAACTACACTCACACACCGCTCGACCTCGAACACCCCAAATCCTTCAGCGAGAAGACCCAGTGGCTCAAGTTGTACGGCGGGTTCGAGGATGTCTATCCCCTCGTTGACAAGTATGCCGTGCGCGAGTGGGTCAAGGAGAAGATCGGCGAGGAATACCTTATCCCGCTGCTGGGCGTCTGGGATCGCTTTGACGACATCGACTTCGACAAGCTGCCGGACAAGTTCATGCTGAAGGTCAACCACGGCGCGGGCTGGAACATCGCCGTGCAGGATAAATCCAAGTTCGATAAGGCGGACGCCAAGCGGAAGATCGAGGGATGGCTTAAGCTGAACTACTGCTACCTGATGGGCGGGTTGGATGTGCAGTACATCCACATAAAGCCGCGCATCATCGCTGAAAAGTTCATCGAAAACGACGGCGGCGACCTCTACGATTACAAAATTTTCTGCTTCAACGGCGAGCCGAAAATTATTTTGCATATTGAGGATCGCTATACCGACAAGGAGGAACGGATGTTCTTTCTGGATACCGACTGGAACCAGCTGCCCTTCAACATCAATGTGCCGCTGGAACTGGACGCCGATCTGCCCCGCCCGGCGAACCTTGAAAAAATGCTGGACATTGCCCGCACGCTGAGCCAAGGCTACACTGCCGTGCGCGTCGACCTGTACTCGCTCAATGACGGCAGCATCAAGTTCGGCGAGATGACCTTCACCACCGAGAGCGGTATCTCCCGCTGGCACCCGGAGAGCGCGAACGACTTCATGGGCAGCCTCATTCACCTGCCCGGCGTCGACGACTAAGGAGACACCATGCCGAAAGTCAGTATCCTCGTACCCGTCTATAAGGCGGAAAAAACGCTGGATGCCTGCGTCGAGAGCATCCTTGCGCAGACGTTCCCGGACTTTGAGCTGCTGCTCATCGACGATGAAAGCCCGGACCGCTGCCCGGAAATGTGCGATGCCTGGGCAAAAAAAGACCCGCGCATCCGCGCTTTGCACCCGGCCAAGGCCGGGCCCGGCCCGTCCGGCGCGCGCAACGCCGGGGTGCAGGCCGCCGCGGCCCCCTGGCTGACGATGGTGGACAGCGACGACACGATAGCGCCCGACCTTGTGGAAAAGCTGCTGGCGGGCGCGGAGACCACCGGCGCAGAGCTGGTGATCTGCAACGGCTGCCCCGTGACCGAGGACGGCGCACGGCACCCGCTGCCCGCCGACGAGCAGTTCACGAGGGACACGCTGCTGGACGTAGATGCGTTCTGGGACGCCTTCCATACGCCGTGGATCAACCAGTTCACCGGCACGGCCCACCGCCTCTACGCCGCAAGGCTTTTTGACGGCGTGCGCTACCCTGTGGGCCTGCTGCACGAGGATTACTACGTGCTGCCGGATTTAATTGCACATTGCAGCGCTGTTTACTGCATGGCCTTTACGGGTTATTATGTGCTGCGCCACGCGGGCAGCATCACCGACGGTGCGCGCCATGAGGTGCGTCTGGCCATGACGAAAGGCGACATCCACCGCGCCGAATACTTTTTGCGCAACGGCTGGTATGACCGCGCCGAGGGTGCGCTGACCGATGCCGCGCTGTTCTTACACGACAACAAGCGCGCCTACGATTTGACCAAGCCCGGTCACCGCGCGGAATTTGCCGAGACAAAACGTGAGCTTTGCCGCGTGTACAATGCGCTGGCCGCCCAAAAGGGGAGCGCGTCGATGAAACTGCGGGCCGCCGCACTGAGGGCGGGGCTGGGCGTGTTTGCCATGTATGTGAGAGCGCGGGGGTGACGGGCAGAACCCCTCCGGCCATCGCTGCGCTCGGCCACCTCCCCGCCAAGCGAGGAGCTGGCCGCGAAGTCGGCCTGAGGGGGCTTTAGCCCGATCCCGCTGCCCGAACCCCTCCCCAACAAAACCGCCAACAAAAGGAGCACCCTCATGCCCACCGTCACCGTTATTATCCCGGTCTATAAGGTCGAGCGCTATCTCGACGCCTGTGTGGAGAGCGTTGTGCGGCAGAGCTATGCGGACTTGGAGATACTCCTCGTCGACGACGGCAGCCCGGACCGCTGCCCGGCGCTCTGCGATGCCTGGGCAGAAAAGGACCCGCGCATCAAGGTCATCCACCGGGAGAACGGCGGTCTGTCCGCCGCGCGCAACTCCGGCATCGACGCCGCCATGGGCGAGTTTTTGCTGTTTGTTGACAGCGACGACTTATTAGAACCCGACGCCGTCCGCCGCGCGGTGGACGCCCAACGGCAGCAGGACGCCGATCTGGTCATCTTCAACCTGACCTACGTCGATGAAGCGAACCGCCCGCTGCCGCAGCCGGATTTCAGCGGCTTTACGGATGAGATCCTCGACGAGGACGGCGTCTGGCAGCGCTGCTTTGCCCTGGCGGAAACAAGGGTTTACTACGTTGTGGCGTGGAATAAGCTCTACCGCCGCAGCCTGTTCCAACACTTGCGCTATGCCCCGGGCAAACGGTATGAGGATCAGTTCCTGCTGCCTCACCTGCTGGCACAGTGCAAAACCATTGCCTGCCTGGCCGCGCCCGGCTACCGCTACGTGCAGCGCAGCGGCAGCATCATGGCGCAGGGGTCGAGCCGCACCTATCTGGACCGGCCCGAGTACCTGCTGGACTGGTGCGCCTACTTTACCCAAAAGGGCGATGCCCTGCGGGCCGAGGGGCTGCTGAATGACGCCATACAGAACCTTGCCGAAAAGCAGTGCTTTGACCTGTCCACACCCGCCCAACAGGCCCGCTACCGCGCCGCCTGCCGCGCCTGTGCCGACAGCTACACCGCGCTGGCCGCGGCCACGGGGCAGCGCTCGATGCGTCTGCGCGCCGCGCTGCTGCGCATCGGTCTGCCCGCCTACCAAGCCTTTTTGAAACACAAAACCTAAGGAGTTCCACGCATGGAAAAAATGCAACTGCAAAACTACCATGTCCACTACGGCCCGGCCCAGGGCTGGAGCCGTGTCGACCTGCGCGAGCTGTGGCGCTACAAGGACCTGATCTGGCTCTTTGTCAAGCGCGATTTCAACGTCATGTACAAGCAGACGGTGCTGGGCCCGGCGTGGATCTTAATTAACCCGCTCATGTCCACGGCCATGTACTGCGTCATGTTCGGCACGATTGCCCAGCTGTCCACCGACGGCGTGCCGCAGATTCTGTTCTATCTGGCCGGCACGGCGCTGTGGGGCTTCTTCTCGTCCTGCATCAACAAGGTGTCGGGCACGTTCACGACGAACTCCAACATCTTCAGCAAGGTGTATTTCCCGCGGCTGGCCATGCCGATTTCGACGGTGATCTCCGGCCTTATCAACTTTCTTGTGCAGTTTGCACTGTTTTTCATCTTGCTGCTTGTCTACCTTGCCAAAGGCGAGGTCAGCCCGCACTGGGGCATGCTGCTGCTGTGCGTGCCGCTGGTGCTGCAGGTCGGCCTGCTGGGCCTTGGCTGCGGCATCATCGTGTCCAGCCTGACGACCCGCTACCGCGATCTGATGGTCGTTGTGACCTTCGGCGTCCAGCTGTGGATGTACGGCTCGCCCGTCGTCTACCCGCTGTCGATGATCACCCACCCCGTCCTGCGCGCCGTCATGGTCATCAACCCCATGACCGCACCGATGGAGAGCTTCCGCTATATCTTCTTCGGCACCGGGCAGGTCACGGGCGTCATGTGGGCGTCGTCGCTGATCTGGACCGTTGCGCTGCTGGCGCTGGGACTGTCGCTTTTCAGCAAGGTCGAAAAGACCTTCGTCGATACGGTGTAAGGGGGCGCGAGTATGCGTGAAAATTCGTTGATGATTCGCGTCGAGAACGTGAAAAAGCAGTACCGCTTGGGGCAGATCGGCGGCGGCACGCTGCGCGGCGACCTGCAAAGCTGGTGGGCCCGCAAGCGCGGCAAGGAGGACCCGAACACCCTCATTGGCACCGACCAGCGCCTGATCGGTACGACGTTTATGGCGCTGAACGGCGTCAGCTTCACGGTCAACAAGGGCGAGGCCGTCGGCATCATCGGCTCGAACGGCGCGGGCAAGTCCACGCTGTTAAAGCTGCTGACCCACGTCACAGCCCCCACCTCCGGCGATATTGACCTGTATGGCCGCGTCGCCTCGATGCTCGAGGTCGGCACCGGCTTCCACCCCGAGATGACGGGCCGGGAAAACGTCTACCTGAACGGCGCGATTTTAGGTATGACCCGCGCCGAAATTGACGCCAAGATGGCGGAAATTATTGAGTTCTCCGAGGTCGGCGACTTTATCGACACGCCGGTCAAGCGCTATTCCAGCGGCATGTTCGTGAAATTGGCATTCTCCGTTGCCGCCCATCTGGACAGCGAAATTATGATCATGGACGAGGTCCTCGCCGTCGGTGACATGAAGTTCCAGAAAAAGTGCCTGACCAAGATGCGCCAGGCCGCCCGGCGCGACGGCAAGACCGTCCTCTACGTCAGCCACAACATGGCGACGATCCGCGACCTGTGTGACCGCTGCATCGTGCTGGACAAGGGCAAGGTCATCTTCGACGGCGACGTGGACGAGGGCATCGCGCTGTACCTCTCCACCAAGTCACAGGAGGCATCCTTCATCGACTACTCGGGCGTCAAGCGCGACAACTGGTTCAAGCGCGACAACATCCGTCTGCAGTCCGTTGAGCTGCTCGACGCCGACAATGAGGTGCTCGAGCGCCGCAAGCCGGTCACGGTGCGCTACCGCGTCCATGTCAACGAGGCTGTCGCGGACGTGGGTCTGCGGCTGGAAATGCGCGACGAGGTCGGCAACCCGCTGGGCGCGACCTGCGTCTATGGGCTGGATCTGCAGCCCGGGTATACGACGTTCACGGCGCGGTATGATTTGAGCGTGCTGGCCCCCGGCAAGTACGGCAGCTATTTTACCGTCATCACCCAGGGCGAGGGCGGCGCACATACGGTGGAGGACTGGGTCCCCGGCATGATGTTCCGCATGGTGGACACCTTGACCGAGGGTGAGACCGAGTGGAACACCACCGCATGGGGCCCCATCGAGCTGCCCACCGCCGCCGTGGTGGAGGTGCAGCATGACTAAGGTCGCGGCGCTCTACATCGCCACCGGCAGGTACACGGTGTTCTGGCCGGAATTTTACGAGAGCGCCGAGAAATACCTGCTCAAGGACTGCGAGGTCCACTACTTCGTCTTTACCGACGCCGCGACCCTGCCCGGGGACGACAACCCCCGCGTGCATATCTGTGCGCAGGAAGCCTACTCCTGGCCGTTTGCCACGCTGCGCCGGTTTGAGATTTTTTTGAAGCAGGAGCAAGCGCTGAAAGCGTTTGACTACATCTTCTTCTTCAACGCCAACGCCGAGTTCATGCAGCCCGTCACGCGGGAGATGCTTTTGCCCCGCGCTGAAAAGGGCGAGCACCTGCTGGTCGTGCAGCACCCGTCGTTCTACGCCAAACCGAACTATGAGTTCACCTATGACCGCAACCCCCGCAGCACGGCCTGTATCCCCTACGGGCTGGGCAAATACTACGTCTGCGGCGGCGTCAACGGCGGCGAGGCGGCGGCGTTTTTGCAGCTCTGCCACACGCTGGATGCACGCATCCGCCGCGACCTGCAGCGCAATGTCATTGCGCTCTGGCACGATGAATCCCAAATCAACCGGTATATCCTGTTCCGCAAAGACTTCCGCGTGCTGACCCCGGCGTTCTGCTACCCCGAGGGCTGGGACCATCTGCCGTTTCCCTGCATCATCCGCATCCGCAGTAAGGCGCGGTATATCGACATTCCGGCGCTGCGCAAGGACGCGCCGGAGACGAAGCTCTCCCCGGCGGTGGCGCGGTGGAACCACTTTGCCATGCGCGCCGCGCGGTGGACGCAGAACCATATTTTCAAAAAAGGAAGCTGACCGATGACCGATACAAGCTGGCAAAACCGTGTGACCCTGCTGGTCAACAGCTGCGACGCCTACGCCGATTTGTGGCAGCCGTTCTTTACGCTGCTCAAACGCTATTTCGTGCCGCTGCCTGCGGAAATCCTGCTGAACACCGAGACAAAGGACTTCGCCTTTGACGGGCTGAATCTACGCTGTGTGCACAGCACCGCGCCGACCTACGGCGAGCGGATGACAGACGCCCTGCGCGAGGTGAAAACCGAGTACACGCTGCTGCTGCTGGATGACTTTTTCCTGCGGCGGCCCGTGGATATTGCGCGGCTGGCGGACATCGTCCGCTGGATGGACGCGGATCGGGACATCGTTTATTTTAACAGCGACGTGACCGCCGCAGTGTGTGATTTGGAGGTGGACCGCTACCCCGGCTACCGCCGCCTGCCCGCCGGCAACCGCTACACGCTGAATTTGCAGGCTGCTGTCTGGCGCACGGCCAAATTTGCCGCCTACTGGCAGCACAAGGTCAGCCCATGGGACTGGGAGGAGCGCTGCAACGTGCTGACCGCCGCCCACCCGCGGGATAAGTTCTACTGCGTCACGCGGGAGGAGGCGCGGTTCCTCGACTCCGGCTACCACGGCGGCCAGTGGATGGGCATCTGCCACGGCCAGTGGGTGGAATCTGACGTTGTGCCGCTGTTTGAGAAGGAGGGCATCGAGGTCGATTTCTCAAAGCGCGGCTTCATAGACCTCGAGAACCGCCCCGCCAGCCTGAACAAAAGCGCGGACCGCGCCGAGCGCTATGCCCGCGTGCGCGCCTGTCTGGGGACGGCGTACCTGCTGCCGTATTTTGTGTTCTGCCGCCGGTGCAATCTGTATTCCAAGCGGAACCACTGCGCCGTCGATGAGGATTATTTCCACTACCTACAGCGCAAGGCCGATTTGCAGAATAAGACCGGCAAAAAAATCTGGTTCGGGCCGATGCAGAGATAAAAAGCCGATGAAAAGCCCTCCCCCTTGGGGGAGGGTGGCCGCAGGCCGGGTGAGGGGCAGCTTTGCCGAGATGACCCGATTATGGGTTGTAATGGCGAGGTCTGCCCTCATCAGTCACCTGCGGTGACAGCTTCCCCGAGGGGGAAGCCTTTGTATGCTAAGGCAACACCGCACAATTCCCGCCTGACGGCTTAAGCACCGCTCCGGCGGCTG
>OGUO01002514.1_pt1 | contig 11028 bp, 8 predicted proteins | sample 1553641 | NCBI WGS metagenome assembly OGUO01 (sample SAMEA2579980, study PRJEB22360) | human gut metagenome | biome: human gut; feature: human-associated habitat; material: faeces | place: Denmark | collected 2008/2010 | reverse complement strand
CGCGAAAAGCGGCTCCGCGCGCTCGCAGAGCGCGTGGCAGAAGCCGACGATATCATCGTTGCACAGCCGGAAGCGTCCGCCCTGCACCAGCTCGCTCGCGGCGGAGAGGTTGCCGACCAGACGCAGCATTTGATGGCAGCTCATCGTGAGAATGGCTGCATTTTTATCCAGCACGGAGTCGGCCTCACGCGCTTCCGCCGGCGCGAGACGGTTCGCCGCGGCAAACACGTTCGCCATCGAGGAGCGGAGCTGGGCCGAAACGTTCGGCAGGACCTCGGCCAGAAGCTGGAGGTCTTTTTCGTCAAGCGGCATCATAAAGTGCGCCTCCTTTGGGAAAGCTGTTCATATCCTTTGCAGGACGGCGCGATTTTCGTGTGGAAAAAAGTACCGCAGCGCGATGAGCGCAATGTGCAATGTGAGGTAATAAGTAGAATACCAAACTCCTGTCGAAAATACAAGAACTTTCGTGTAAAGGAAAATTTTTTGAAAAAACACTTGCATTTGAAAAAGAGTATGCTATAATACCAAATGTGCCATACATTTGATATATTCCGTAAAAACGAAAGGGAGTTCCCAAAGGGTCTATCAAAGTTGGTATCAATGGTTTTGGCCGTATCGGCCGTATGGTGTTCCGTGCCTGCCTCGAGCATCCCGAGATCGACGTGGTCGGCATCAACGATCTGTGCCCTGCCGATTACCTTGCCTATATGCTCAAGTACGATACGATGCACGGCCGCTGCAAGGCTGACATCGAAAGCCGCGAGAACGCGCTGGTCGTCAACGGCCAGGTCATTCCCGTGTTCAGCGAGAGAGACCCCGCGAACCTGAAGTGGGGCAAGCTCGGCGCGGAGTATATCGTCGAGTCCACCGGCCTGTTCCTGACGAAGGAAAAGGCTGCCGGCCACATCGCCGCCGGCGCAAAGAAGGTCGTCATGTCCGCGCCGAGCAAGGACGACACCCCGATGTTCGTCATGGGCGTGAACCATAAGAACTATACCAGCGATATGCAGTTCGTCTCCAACGCGAGCTGCACCACCAACTGCCTCGCCCCCATTGCCAAGGTCCTGCATGAGAACTTCGGCATCAAGGACGGCTTGATGACGACCATCCACTCGGTCACCGCCACACAGGAGACGGTGGACGGTCCCTCTCTCAAGGATTGGCGCGGCGGCCGCGCGGCTACCGCGAACATCATCCCCAGCTCCACCGGCGCAGCCCGTGCGGTCGGCAAGGTCATTCCCGAGCTCAACGGCAAGCTGACCGGTATGTCCATGCGCGTTCCGACGCTGGACGTTTCCGTCGTTGACCTGACCGTCAACCTCGAGAAGCCCACCACCTACGATGAGATCTGCGTCGCCATGAAGAAGGCCAGCGAGGGCGAGCTGAAGGGCATCCTCGGCTACACCGACGAGGCCGTCGTTTCCTCCGACTTCCTCGGCGACTCCCGCACCTCCATCTTCGACGCCACCGCCGGCATCGCCCTGACCGATACCTTTGTCAAGGTCGTCAGCTGGTACGATAACGAGATCGGCTACTCCAACAAGGTGCTTGAGCTCATCGAGCACATGTATGAGGTCGATCACGGCCACTCCGCCAAGTAAGAGCGGACAATAAGCCAACTTCTGAGAGTTTCCTCCTCTCGTTCGTTGTAGAAAGGGAAAGCGCAGCTTAGGCTGCGTTTTTTCTTTTGTGGTTGCATTTCTCACTTTACGCAGCGCGGAAAAGCTGATAAACTGACGAAAACAAAAGCAAAGAGGTCTTTTCTATGTTTCAGGGCTTTTCGCAGAACGCCATCGACTTCCTTTGGGGCATCAGCCTGAATAACGAGCGGGGCTGGTTCATGGCGCACAAGCAGGATTTTACGGACTATGTGGACGTTCCCATGCGCGAGCTGGGGAAGGCGGTCTTTTCCGCGCTGGCGGAGGACTATCCCAAGCAGGACTGGCGGCTGCACGTCTGCCGCATCTACCGCGACGCGCGGCGGCTGCACGGACGCGGGCCGTACAAGGAGCATCTGTGGTTTACCATCGAGCGGCCGCACGAGCGCTTTGAGAGCGTGCCCGCGCTCTATTTTGAGCTTGCGCCGAACTACTACAGCTACGGCTGCGGCTACTGGGACGCGGGGGCGGCGACGATGGCGAAGCTCCGTGCGCGCATCGACAACGACCCCAAACCGCTCGAAAGGCTGGCGCGGCGGCTGAATAAATCAAAATTCGTACTCTCCGGCGAGGAATTGAAGCGGCCCAAGGGCGACGCGGGCAAGCTGCTGAATCCGTGGTACAACCGCAAAAACATTGCCATCGGCTATGACGATAACCCCGAGGGCGTGCTTTTCACGCCGCAGCTCAAGGGCGAGGTGCTCGACGGCTTCCGCTTTCTGATGCCGTACTACCAATACCTCGACACGCTCGCCGGCGACATGGAGCCGAACAGGTGAATAAAAGCTGAGACGGCGCGAGCCATCTCAGCTTTTTCATCATTTGCCGAGCGTTTCACCGATCACAGCCATTTGCGCGGCATCGGGTGAGAAGCTGCGCGGATGGAACTCCACGATGCGCTGACCGTAGATGAGCAGCCAGGTGTCATATTTTTCGCCGCTATGGGCGTCGCATTCCCGCCACGCCCGGGCGGCGCCCCACGGCGCGGGATCGGTCTCGCGGTATTCGCTGCCGTAGAGATCTTCTGCGTGTAGCGTGCTTTGGAGGCAGAAGTCGAAGAGCGGGGCGAGCTTCACGTCGATGACGGTGTAGAACAGCTCCGGCAGCGGCGGGTCATTCTCGTCGCCCCAGCGCACGTCATAGGGGAGCTCCTGACGGTATTCGACCTGTCGGACGAAGACGGAGTCTCCGCGCTCGAGGGCCTCGCAGGAGTAGCGGGCATAGTCGGTATCGGTCAGGCCCTGCACATAGAGCGGGAGCGTGTCATGGTAGAGGTAGCCGACCTGCGGGCTTCCGCCGACGGTGTAGGTGTATTCCTCCGCGTTTTTCGGTACGTTGTCAAACCAGCCGCTTGATATGCCGTAGGTCATGACGCCGATCATCAGCATGACGGATAACAGGACGGAGCAAAGAACCGTGAGCGCTAAGATGAGCCTGCGTTTTTTCGGCGGTACGCTCCTTTTCCGCACCTGCTTGCCGACGAGCACGGCTCCGCCGACGGGGACGAGCACAACGCCGGCGGAGACGAGAACGATGCACAGACCGGCGCTGCGGAAAAGCAGGGGGATGACCATGAGCGCCCAAAAGACAAAGATCCAGATCGAGCGCAGGAAGCTCAGCCAGCGGCTCGAGTGGGTGGGGGTGAAGATGCCCAGCTCGCGGGCGTTGCGCTTCGCCTTGCGCAGCCAGAGCCGGTAGCCGAGCAGCTCGACGCCGAAGAGGAGGATCATGACGAAGATCATCAGCATCATGGTGAGGTCGTAGCCGTCCGCGAGAAAGGCGACCGGATCGCGCCGCAGCTGCGACACCTGAAGATAGAGCATCGTCGGCAGCATGCAGGCGACCGTGATCGTGTTGCTGAGCACATAGCCCTTCTTGGCGCGCTCCATCGTTTCGACCTGCACGACGGCCTCGGTCTCGATGGGCACGGCGTCAAGGTCCTCGTTGTAGAAAATGTGCGTGTCGCCGCGCTGCGTAACGATCTGCCAGCCCGCGCCGGCGCAGTAGTCCCAAAAGGTCAGGTTCTCGTGGTTTGGTTCGTCGGGACAAAAGCTGTCGGTCTTGGGGTAGTAGACCACCGCGAAGCGGAGCTTTTTCGGCTCGCAGCGGCGGTAGCGCAGGGCGTAGGTGCCGACGGATTCAAGCATCCAGCCGTTGGCGGCCATTTTCTCCAGGTGCCGCTCGAGTCCCGTGTGGTCGTAGAAGGCGTAGAGGTTCAGTTCTCGCTTCTTGTTCCATCGGTCAGTTCGCATGGCTTGTCGCCTCCCTTCAAAAGTCGCTGGTAATCGTTCATCTGCGCCGTCAGACGGTCCATCTCGCCGTGCAGCCGCTCCAGAAGCCGCTGCGCAATACCCTGCCGGCGGAATTCCGGGAGCACAGCAATCTGGAACAGCTCCGCCTCGTCCGCCACGACGCGCCCCAGCGCGAATCCTGCGGTAATGCCGCCGGATTCCTCGGTGCAGAGCACATTGAGCGGACTGTTTATTTCCGAAAGCAGTGTTTCAGAAGTCCAGCTCCCGTGGAAGCATTCCTGCTCGATACGGTCAAGCTGTGCGAATTTCTCGTCAGTGGGCGTCATACCAGGTTTTGCCCTCCTTTGCATCGGCGGTCAGCGGAACCGTGAGCTTCACTGCGCCCTGCATTTCCTCGGTGAGTATCCTCGCCGCCTGCTCCGCCTGGGATTCCGGCGCTTCCACGATAAGCTCATCGTGCACCTGGAGTATCAGCCGCGCTTCCGGCAGTTCCGCCTTCAGCCTGCGGTAAACGCGCACCATGGCTATCTTGATGATATCCGCCGCAGTGCCCTGTATTGGAGTGTTCATCGCAATGCGCTTTCCCAGCGCCTTCACGTTCTTGTTGGTTGAGAGTATCTCCGGAATAAATCGCTTCCTGCCGAACATGGTGACCGCCCAGCCGTCCTTTTCGGCGCTCTTCGTCACCCTGTCCATGTATTCCCTCACGCCGGAATAGTGGTTCAGGTAATCCTCAATGTAGCGCTTGGCTTCCGCCACGGACACGTTGATATCCTTTGCCAGGGAGAATGCGCCGATTCCGTACACGATGCCGAAGTTGACCGCCTTTGCGCTGCGGCGCTGCTCCGGAGTTATCCACTCGGGGGGAAGTCCCAGAACGCTGGCGGCGGTTTCGGTGTGGATATCGCCGCCCTCGCAGAACGTCTTTATCATCGCCTTGTCGCCGGAGAGGTGCGCCAGTACGCGCAGCTCTATCTGGCTGTAGTCCGCGTCCGCAAGGAGCTTCCCCTCGCCTGCCACGAAGAATTTCCGGAAATTGCGACCTATCTCCGTGCGCACGGGAATGTTCTGGATATTCGGCTCGGCGGAGGAGATTCGCCCGGTGCGCGTTTCGGTCTGCTTGAACGTGGTGTGCATTCTGCCGTCCGGGGAAACCGCGGATTCCAGACCCTTGACGTAGGTGTTGTACAGCTTCGTCAGCGTGCGGTATTCGAATATCAGCGGAATTATGGGGTGCCTGTCCCGGAGTGAATCCAGCGTGTCGGCGTCGGTGGAGTAGCCGGTCTTGCGCTTCTTTCCTGCCGGGAGTCCAAGCTCCTCAAAAAGCACGATGGAAAGCTGTTTCGGCGAACCGATGTTGAATTCGTGCCCGGCAGCGGAGTAGATATCCTGCGCCAGTTCGTCGATTTTCGGCAGTATCTCTTCCCCGAACTGATGGAGCGCGGCGGTGTCCAGCCGTATTCCCTCTATCTCCATGGAGCTGAGCACTTCGGCGAGGGGAATTTCGATATCCGTCAGAACGCTGTACATTCCCTGGGCGTGCAGCTTTTCCCACAGCGTCCTGTTCAGCAGGAACAGCGACTCCCCCAGGCGCTCCGCGCTGTAGGCTGCGCCGTATTCCGCGCACAGCCTTTCCACGCTGTAGTCGTTGGAATTCACGTTCAGCAGGTATCCTGCGAGGGCGGCGTCGAATACCACGTTTTTCAGCTCCATGCCGTTCCGCATGCAGTGGGAATACAGCGCCTTGGCGTCGTCGGTGCGCTTTTTGCTGTCGGAGCGCAGGAATTCCACTATGTCCACTTCCTGGCGCTTTCCGTTGAGGAAAACGTGTATTTCACCGCCGCACAGCGCCACGTCGTAGGCTGTCAGGTCGAATTCCGGCATATCCGCCGGGGCTGACGCGGATTCCTCCGGCTCTGCGGAATCCGGCGCAGACTGCTCGGAGGCGATGTCCACTTTCGCCGGGGCGACCTTGTCCAGACCCAGCTTCTTCATTACGCTGAACATCTCCATCTCGGCGAGTATCCCGGCGGCTTCGGAGGGGTCGCCGGACTTCACGGCGTATTCCTCCATGTCAAGCGGCACCGGGGCTTCAAGGGTTATCTCGGCGAGCTTCCGGCTGAGCTTAGCGCTCTCCCTGCCGTTTTCCAGCTTGGTGCGCACTCCCTTGGTGACGTCTATTTCCGCGAGATTGTCGTAGATATACTGCACCGTGTGGTATTTCTGGATAAGTCCCAGGGCGGTCTTTTCGCCGACGCCGGGCACGCCGGGGATATTGTCGGAGCTGTCCCCCATGAGGGTCTTGATCTCCAGCATTTCCCGGGGAGTCACGCCGTACACTTCGGCGATCTTCTCCGGGGTGTAGAGGATATCCTCCTTGTTTGACGCGAGTCTTACCGTCACCCTGTCCGTTATCAGCTGGAAGCTGTCCCGGTCGCCGGTGGATATGGTGCAGCAGCCGCCCTGCCTTTCCGCTTCGTGTGAAAGGGTGCCGATGATGTCGTCCGCCTCGAATCCCTCTTTTTCCACGATGGTTATTCCCAGTGCGGTGAGAAGCTGCTTTATCACCGGCATCTGCGCCCGGAGTTCATCGGGCATTCCGTGACGCGTACCCTTGTATTCTGCGTACATCTTGTGCCGGAATGTCGGGGCGTGCAGGTCGAATGCCACTGCGATATGATCCGGCTGCTCCTCCTTGAGCAGCTTGAGGTAGATGTTCATGAATCCGGTGAGGGCGTTCGTGGGGGCGCCCTTTTTGTTCGTGAGCAGGCGGATACCGTAAAATGCACGGTTCATTATACTGTTGCCGTCTATTACAAGAAGCTTCATTGGTACTCCTTTAAGTCAGAATATTACTGCCGGGCAGTGATATTGCCCGGCTTGCCGTTACATTTCCCTGGGATTGGGCTTCGGGTGCTCCTCCAGATCGGTCATGCGGATATCGTTGAGCACGCTGGGGCTCATCTTCCTGAGAAGCAGCAGTGTGCAGATACCCGTGAATGCGCCGCCGATGACTGCGGAAGCAATCAGCAGCGGAGTATATGCGAGCACATAGAGATTATTGTAGATTATCACCGCAGTGATCATCTGTCCGGCGATATGAGCCAGCGCTCCGCCTATTCCCACCAGGGGGAGCCAGTTTTCGCGGTTCTTCTGCGGAAGCACCCGGCGGAGGAGGAGCATAGTCCCCAGTGCGCAGATACCGCCCATGACTCCATAGAATATGTTCATTACCATGCCGGTGATGAACGCCGCAACGAAACAGCGCAGTATCACCACGATCATGGTTTCGCCGCTGCTCCACCTGCCGCCTATGTACAGCATGAACATCGTTACAATATTCCCCAGCCCGATCCTTATTCCGGGAAGCGGACATATTGCCGGCAGCCACGTTTCCACTGCCGAAAGCACTGCGGCTATGCATATGAAAAGGGCGCACAGGGCGACTTTCCGTACTTTCAGTGACACTATGCATTCTCCTTTCTGTCAGGCTCCTGAGGTGTGTTCATTATTTTCGCCACCTGCTCCGCTATCAGCATTAGATCTGAGCGCTGCGGCTCCGGATTTTCCCGGGGCGGAGCGGATTCCGGAACAGGGGCTGCCGGGGGTTCCCCGGTCAGTGTATAGTTCTCCCGGGTGATCCTGGACGCAGGGTATGTCAGCAGGAATCCGCGCAGGTATCCTGCGCCGAATCCGCACAGCGCCGCCAGCGCAGAGAGCAGCATGGCAGCGCCGCAGGCGGTGAGTATTCCGCCCGGAATGAAGCATATCACCGCGTACACCAGGTTCAGGATATAGCTCACGGTGGCGATAACGGGATCCCCCGGGACTGCCATGAGCGCCGCCGCAGCAGAAGCCAGCGCCCCCACGGCGAGCGGGATACCGGTGGCGGCTCCGCCTGCCGCAAATCCGATGATAATGCACAGCAGAGCCGCCGCGCACTGAATATAGAAGCATATATGCACCGCCCGGCGAAGCATTCCGGCTCTTGCCTGTCTTGCGGAAACAAAGTCGGAAACTATGCTTGCACCGTTGGTGTCAAAATGCAGTAATCGCCTTTTAATACCTTCCAACATAATTACACTCCAAAGATCAAGGGAATATCAGAGTTCCTCAAGTTCCTTCAGCCAGAGCGCCGGGGAAGCGTCGCTGGGCATTCTCCAGTCGCCGCGCGGCGAAAGGGTGACAGAGCCGACCTTCACGCCGTCCGGCAGGCAGCTCCTCTTGAACTGCTGTGAGAAGAACCTGCGGTAGAACGTCCGCAGCCATTTGAGTATCGTTTCCCGGTCGTAGCTTCCGGCGAATGCGTATTCCGCCAGGCGGAACACCTTTTTCGGAGGGAAGCACCATCTTATCCCGTTGTACAGGAAGAAGTCATGCAGCTCGTAGGGACCCACCAGGTCCTCGGTGATCTGCGCGATATTTCCGTTTTCGTCCGCCGGGAGAAGCTCCGGGCTTACCGGCGTGTCGAATATGCTCATGAGGACTTCGCGCAGCTCGGTGTTTTCCACCGTTCCGGCGTAGTATTTCACGATGTGGCGTACCAGTGTTTTCGGTACGGAGGCGTTGACCCCGTACATCGAGATGTGGTCGCCGTTGTAGGTTGCCCAGCCGAGCGCCAGCTCCGACAGGTCGCCGGTGCCGACAACCATTCCGTTCTCGGCGTTCGCAAGATCCATAAGTATTTTGGTGCGCTCGCGCGCCTGACCGTTTTCATAGACCACGTTGTGGTTGCTCTCGTCGTGTCCGATGTCCCGGAAGTGCTGCTTGACGGAAGCCGCAATGTCGATTACGCGCAGCTGAGTTCCAAGAAGTTCGCACAGCCTTTCGGCGTTGCTTCTGGTACGTTTTGTCGTGCCGAAGCAGGGCATGGTCACGGCGAGTATATCCGACGCCGGACGTCCCAGGAGCTTCATTGCTTCCACGCAGACAAGCAGCGCCAGAGTGGAATCCAGACCGCCGGAAATTCCGATGACAAGCGTCTTTGCGTTGGTGTGCCGGATACGCTTTTCAAGTCCGTGCGCCTGCATGGTGAGAATATCCTCGCAGCGCTTGTCCGTTTCGGCGGCGGTATTCGGCACGAACGGAGTCCTTCTCACTATCCGGGTGAGTTCCGTGGACCTTACCTCCATGTCGAATGGGATACGGCGCATTCCCGGGCGTATTCCTCCGGTGAAGCTGGTGTTCCTCCGGCGCTCGGAAGCGAGCTTCTGGACGTCTATTTCGGTTACTGTAAGCCCCGTGGAGTACAGCTTGCTCTCCGCCAGGATAATTCCGTTCTCTGCGATGATGTCGTGACCGCCGAACACCAGGTCCTGGGTGCTTTCCCCGGAGCCGGCGCTGGCATAGACGTATCCGCACAGCAGCCGCGCGGACTGGCTGTTCACAAGTTCCCGGCGGTACATATCCTTGCCGATGGTTTCGTTGCTGGCGGAGAGATTTGCGATAATCGTCGCACCGCCCAGGGCAAGGGAAATACTCGGCGGCTCCGCAGCCCAGAGGTCCTCGCAGAGTTCTGCGGCAAAAACGAGTTCCGGCATGGTGCGGCACTCGAACAGAAGTCCCAGCCCGAACGGCACGGACTCCCCGAACAGTTCTATATCGAACTGACCCTCCGGGGCGGCGGTGAAGTGGCGCTTCTCGTAGAACTCGTTGTAATTCGGCAGGAATTTCTTCGGGACGACGCCCAGAATCTTTCCGTCCTTGAGTACTACGGCGCAGTTATACAGCTCCCCACGGAAGCGCAACGGACAGCCCACGGAAATCAGCATGTCCGATCCGGCGGTGTGTTCCGTTATTTCCCGGAGGGCGTTCAGCGCACCGTCCAGAAGCGCCTGCTGAAAGAAGAGGTCCTGGCAGGTGTAGCCGGTAATGCAGAGTTCCGGAAGCGCCAGGATACGCACTCCTGCGGCATATGCCTTATCTATAAGCGCGGTTATTTCCGCGCGGTTGTATTCACAGTCGGCGACCTTGATATCCGGGGTGCCGGCGGCAACTTTTATAAATCCGTCCTTCATTTGTTGCGCTCCTTATTTATATTGTTATCCATTATATATTATATACACTTTTCATCAGAAAATCAAGGGGCAGGGGCGAAAAAATACCCACAGTTGCTGGCTGTGTGGCAGACTGTCCAAAAAAGCTTCTTTTTGCGCGAAGCGCTATTGAAGTTTTAGGTCCAGCCTTTTCCAAAAGGCTGGCGAGTCGAGGGCAGCGCCCTCGTCTGCCGTTAGGCGCGCGCTGCGCGCTTAGCCTTGCAGACGGCGAAATCCCTAACGCCAAAAAAGCACTAAAGGGGTGTGGGGGAAAACAAGAGAGCGTTTCTCATTGCGGAACAAGCAGGCAGAATTGGAATATGAGTAATTCGTACATTTATTAAAAATTTTTGGGGGGTACTTTGATTAATCAGAATACCCCCTTGATTATAATTACATTGGATTATTACATTGATTTCAGTAGCCAAAAGATAATGGTTGGCAGAAAAATATGTTGCTATAATAAATAATGTACTCCCTCTTTGACACGACTTGCGCTTTTACCATAAATGTGATATACTATTCCTATAAAATAAAATTGAGGTCAAATTATGATTACTGCCGCTTTAGCCGTACTTAAAACTGATGAGCAACGGAATATTATTTCTGATTTCTACCAGATGTATAAGAACAGATTTTATGCTATTGCCTATGAACATTTGCATAATCCTCAGGATTCCGAGGAGGCAATACAGGAAGCTTTTCTCAGAATCACAGTAAATCCAGATAAGTTTTTTTCGCTTTCAGGTGATGAACGTATATATCTAGTAAGTGCTATTATAAGGAATACGTCAATTGATATGTATAACAAGAAAACCAAACATCAACAGGAAGAACTCCCTGAAGATCTGATTTATCAATCAGATCCTGAATTCCTGGAAAACTCTCTTTTAGAAAAAATTTCACACGAGGAACTGCTTGATTTCATAAATGGTCTGCCGGAACTTCAGCGCAATGTTTTGATCCTTACCTGTTTGTCGGAGCTTTCCATTTCGGAAACCGCAGAAGCGCTCAGAGTATCTAAAACAGTAGTTAACCAGCGGCTGTATCTTGCCAGAAAATCCATCAGGTCTTTTATTGAAA
>OGUO01002512.1_pt1 | contig 11033 bp, 10 predicted proteins | sample 1553641 | NCBI WGS metagenome assembly OGUO01 (sample SAMEA2579980, study PRJEB22360) | human gut metagenome | biome: human gut; feature: human-associated habitat; material: faeces | place: Denmark | collected 2008/2010 | reverse complement strand
CATTGAGTACCTGCAGACCGGCAAGGTCGATATCATTCTGGCAAACTTCACCGTCACGCCCGAGCGCGCTGAGGAGGTGGACTTTGCATTGCCCTACATGAACGTTGCACTGGGTGTCATCTCTCCCGACAGCAATGTCATCACCAGTCTGGACAACTGGAACGCCGACGATCAGATGATCGTCATTTCCGGCACCACCGCCGAGACCTACCTGACCAAGGAATATCCCGACATTCCCCTGCAGAAGTATGATTCCTATGCAACCGCCAAGAACGCGCTGGAAAACGGCAATGGCGCTGCATGGGCCAACGACAACACCGAGGTCATCGCTTTTGCAAAGCAGAACTCCGGCTACACAGTTGGCATCCCCTCTCTGGGCAGCCAGGATACCATTGCCCCCGCTGTGAGCAAGGGCAACACCACCCTGCTGGACTGGATCAACGACGAGATCAAGAGCCTGGGCGAGGAGAGCTTCTTCCACAAAGATTACGAGGAGACGCTGGTGGATACCTACGGCCTTGACTATGAGGATGAGCTGGTCGTTGAGGGCGGCGAGACCAACGCGTAAATCCGAACTTTAAGATGCAGTGATGAGAAACACCCCGTGCAGAAATGTACAGGGTGTTTCTTTTGTGCGAATCTGTGCAACGATGTATTGACAATGTTGCACGATATGAATATAATAAAAGTGACAAAGGAGCGTGAGAGTATGACGACGGTAAGTGTCCGGATGGATGAGAATCTGAAGCGGGATTTTGATGAGATCTGCAATGAACTGGGCCTTTCGATGACAACAGCCATCACCATGCTGGCCAAGAAGATGACGCGTGAAAAACGCATTCCGTTTGAAGTCTCGATGGATCCCTTTTATAGTGCATCCAATATGGCTGCCCTGAATGACAGCATTGAGGAAATGCGTCAGGGAAAGACTGTAACGAGAACGCTGGAAGAGCTTGAGGCTATGGAACATGAGTAAGATCACCTTCACGGAGCGGGCCTTTGCGGAATATCTGTATTGGCAGTCTCAGGATAAAAAGACGCTGAAACGGATCAACGCATTGCTCAAGGATATTTCGCGCAGCCCGTATGAAGGCATTGGAAAACCGGAAGGGCTGAAAGAAAATCTCAGCGGGTATTGGAGCCGCCGGATCGATGATGTGAACCGGCTGGTCTATCGCATTGAAAATGATCTGATCGAAGTGTACCAGTGCAAGGGACATTACGACGATTGAAGCAAAAAAACGAGGACGGCCAATGGCTGTCCTCGTTTTGCTGTATCTGGGGGCTTATACTTCCTCGGTCTCATCGTCCTCGTCGTCGTCCTCCTCGTCGGCGAGAGCTTCTGCATGGATGCGCTGGCGCAGGCGGGTGCGGAACTCCTCGGCGGGGATGCCGCTCTGGGCAGGGGTAAGGTCCGGCGCGGGGTGACCGTCCGGCAGATGTGCACCAAAGGCCGGGACAAAGAAGAACTTGCGCACGATGAAGATCAGTGCGATCGCGCCAACGCTGAGCAGATTCTCCACGGCGGAATCGTGCCCCACCACCAGATGGCGTGCAATGGCGTAAAGCAGCACCTCAAGGCTGCTGCCGGGGCTGTGCTTAGCCAGCATCTTGATGAACTCGATGCCGATCACAATATCCAGACTGCGCTCCAGAAAGGTGCGGATCTCTGCTTCGTTGCCATCGAACAGCAGGCCGGGCATCCAGCGGATGAGGGGCACAACGCTGAGCAGCAGACCGATCAGCACCAGCCCGGACAACAGCACCTCCAGCAGACTGGAAGCCTGAATAATGCGGTTGCGCAGGGAAGTGCGCCAGTGGCTTTCTACCGGGTGAGAGGGATGTTCCATAGTAAGACCTTCCTTTCGGCATTCTGCTGCATAAAGATCGACAAAATCCTGCCTTTATTGTAGCAGACGAGAGAAGGTCTGTCAATTTCAATCCACGATGGTGACGGTGGTCTGCGGGCCGACGGCCACATAGCCGGACTTTTTGATGCAGTCCTGCCCGGCGTCGGTGTCCAGCCAGTCGTACAGACGGCGCTCCGGGCTGTCGGCGGCGGCATCCGGGTGGATGACGGCGTAAAAATCGTTGCAAAGGGGGTAGCTGCCGTCGGCAAGGGTATCGTTGCTGGGGGTCACACCGTCCACCGCCAGCAGACGCAGCCCGGGTTTGGAGTACATCTGGTCGATGTAATAATACACCGAGAAGCCGATGGCGTTGGCACTGTTGTTGTAATCGGCAATGCTGTCCACCAGCTCACCCATGGCGGCGGGAGCCAGCTCAGAGGGCGGGGTCATCAGCTCACCGCCCTGAATGAGCAGTTTTTTGAACAGGGTCTGACTGCCGGAGTCCTCGCCGCGCTGGAAGGCAACGATGGCCTGATCCTTGCCGCCCACATCCTTCCAGTTGGTGATCTTTCCGGCGTAGATGTCCCGCAGCTGCTGCCGGGTAAGCGCCTGCACCGGGTTATCCTCGTTGACGATGAACACCAGCGCGTCCACCCCGATGGGCTTCTGCTCCAGCTCCACATTGGCCTCCTGCAGCTCTTCCTTTACATAGTCCGGCGCTTCGTACACCACCAGCATCCGGGTGGTGGTGTCGTACAGACCAAAGTTCTCCCATGCGTAGGCGGTGGTGCTCACGGTGATGCTGCTGCGGGCTTCCTCCAAGTCCATGCCGGTGGTATCGGCCAGTATCTGCGCCATCAGCGGGATGCAGGCGGTGCTGCCGTCCAGCGGGGGAAACTCCTCCACGGTCAGGAACGGCTCCGGCTGCTGCACAGCCGAGGATGCCGCAGAGGACGCGGGCGGCTCTGCGGCAGAGGAAGCCGTGCTGCCGGAGGGTGCATCCGTGCCCTTGCAGGCGGTCAGTACCCCGGCAGCGGAGCAGGCAGCCAGCCCCAGCAGAAAGCTGCGGCGGGAAATTTTCGCGTTCTTCATAACAGATATCCTCTCTTTTTCAGCCCGGCTTGGGGCGGTTCTACTATTTCTTGTGGGAACACCTGTATTGTAACGCACTGCCCGCAGCGGCGAAACCAGCCCCGTGTAACACTTAGGTAAACCTTTGGCGCACGGAAGAGCGGCGGTGTAAAATGCGGGCAAAACAGGTAAAATCTGCCTGTGACGCCTGCATCCGGGGTCACTTTTTGCGCTGAACCGCCCCGCAAGGGTTGCAAGCAGGGGGCTTTTCATTGTACAATAGAGGTAGACCGTGCTAAGATATACTTCTATAACGAGAGGATCTTTTAAATATGTCTGATATCAAAGTGCTGGCGCTGGATCTGGATGGCACCCTGACCAACGACCAGAAACTCGTCACCCCGCGCACCCGCGCCGCGCTGGACGCCGCCATTGAAAAGGGCGTGATCATCGTTCTGGCGTCCGGCCGGCCTACCGCCGGCATCCAGCCGCTGGCCGAGGAGCTGGGTCTGGACAAAAAGGGCGGCTGCATCCTGTCCTACAACGGCGGCAAGATCGTGGATTGCCGCACCGGCGAAACGCTGGTGGAAAAAACGCTGGACCCTGCCCTTGTGCCCGAGCTGTGCGCTTTTGCCGCCGCGCAGGATATTGCCATCCTGACCTATAACCGCGAGGGCATCGTCTGCGAGCGGGACAAGGACGAGTGGGCGAACAAGGAGTGTTTTACCACAAAGCTCCCCATGATCCATGTGGACGATCTGGCGTCCTATGTGAACTACCCCGTGTGCAAAATGCTTATCACGCTGGACCCCGCCCGCCGGGACGCAGTATGCGCTGCCGGACAGCAGCAGTTTGCAGGCCGCGCTGACTTGTACCCCTCCAGCCCTTTCTTTATTGAAGCGGTGCCGCAGGGTGTAGCCAAGGACGGCAGTCTGGCGGAGCTTCTGCGCCGTATGGGGCTGACCCGTGAGAATCTGATGGCCTGCGGCGACGGCCTGAACGACCGCTCCATGATCGCCTACGCCGGGGTGGGCATCGCCATGCAGAACGCCGAGCAGCCGGTAAAGGACTGCGCCGACTATGTGACCACCGCCGACAACAACCACGACGGCGTGGCCGAGGCCGTGGAGAAGTTTATTTTACGAGAGGACTAACAAAGCAATGCCGCGTAACTTGGTTTTATTTGATCTGGAATGGAACATCGGCTACCAGCCGTATACCTTTAACTACCATGGGGTGCAGCAGACCCTGCGGGGCGAGATCGTGGAGATCGGCGCCGTAAAGATCGATGAGGACGCCAACGTGCTGGACACCTTTTCCATCCATCTGCGTCCCCGCATCTTCCGCAAGCTGCAGCACCATATCGCCAAAGTGACCGGCCTGACGCAGGCAGATCTGGACAAGGGCGAGCCCATCGTGCAGGGACTGCGCCGCTTTATGCAGTGGTGCGGCCCGGACGCCGAGTTTGCCGAGTGGGGTCTGGACGATGTGCCGGTGCTCAAGCAGAACCTGTTCCTGTGCAATCTGGACGAGTCCAAGCCTACCGTGTGGTACGACCTGCAGCAGGTCTTTCTGCGGGAGCATCCCCGCAAGGAGGGCGAGGGCATGACGCTGGAAAGCGTGGTCACCCGCATGGGCATCCCCATGGAGCGCCCCTTCCACGATGCACTTTCCGACACGCTGTACACCGCCGATGTCTGCCGCCTGCTGGATCTGCGTGCTGGCCTTGCCGCCTACCCCACCGAGGACGAGGCGCTGCGCCAGAGCCTGTGCCAGACCCCCGGCGATTACCGGGACTTTACGGTGTTCCACGGCTATGTGGAGCAGTACGCATGGCGGGCTGACCCCAAGATCAGCCAGATGCCCTGCCCGGAGTGCGGCACCACCCTGCAGCCGGACGAGATTTGGCTGAAAAAGGGCAGCAACAGCTGGTATACCCTGTGCCAGTGCCCCCGCTGCACCGGCAGCGGCAACGCCGCCGGGCAGGGCGTGTTCCAGAGGTACAAGTTGTCCCGCCGGGACGGTCTGCACTGGAGCTTTGCCCGCTGCGCCCAGATGCCGGACGCCGAAAGCCTTGCCCGCTGGGAAAAGCTGCGCACCGCCCAGCTGGAGCGGATGCGCGCCAAGGCCGAAAAGCAGGCGGCGGAAAAATAAAAGCAGGAAAATCCCCTTCCGTTTCGTAGTATAGATAGCAGAGCACAGAACGTGTCGAAAAATGCACACTCTGTTCACGGCTCTGTCATAGAGAATGGATATACTAAGCATAATGCGGCCTGTCCGGGAACGCCCCGGCACCGGCTGCACAGAAAGGGATCGGACACAGGATGCAAACCACACTGATGGGCTGGATACACCAGCTTGGAACACTGGAATACTGGGAAGCGCTGCTGGCGGGCTTTGAGGGGCTTGGCCCCCTTGTGCCCATTCTGCTGGCCATGGTGGAGTCCTTTTTTCCGCCGCTGCCGCTCATCGCCATTGTAGCGCTGAACGTAGCCGCGCACGGCGGCCTGTTGGGCTTTTTGTACAGCTGGGCAGGCGTGGCGCTGGGCGGCGTCATCATGTTTTTGTTCTGGCGGCGGCTCATCAAGCGCTTTTTCTGGAAAGTAGCCAGCCGCTCCCCCAAGCTGGAAAAGGCGCAGCAGTGGGTGAACCGCTTCGACACCTCGTCCCTGTTCATGCTGTCGCTGCTGCCCTTTACCCCCACCTCCTTCATGCACTTTGCCTTCGGGATGTCGGACTTTGACGAAAAGCGCTATCTGCGCACCGTCCTTTTAGGCAAGGGGCTGATGGTGGCCATGATGGCTGTCTTTGGGCAGTCGCTGGTCAGCTCTATGAAAAATCCGTTCTACCTTGTGCTCTCTGTTTTGCTGTGGGGCGGGATGTACTGGGTAAGCAAAAAGTTCTGCCGCAAGCATCATCTGGAATAAAGGATCTCCCTATAAAACAAAAAACTATCTGCAAAGCCCGGAGGGCGGATGCAGATAGTTTTTTATTTTGGCTTAAACGCTGCCGTGACGGCGCTGCTCGGCGGCAAGCTCCTGCTGCAAAGCCGCCTTGCGGTGATCCAGCAGCAGATCCTTGTTGTACTTGAAGTACCGCTCGCAGCCGTTCTCGGTGAGGAACTGGTGGGAAGCGGGGTTCACCGTAAGCTCGGTGACGAACACCACCATCTCCTGACTTTCCGCAAACGCCTGCTCCATAAAGTCGAAGGCAGCTTCCAGCGCAGCGGCGGCGGTCTTTTGGGTGGCCTCGCGCTGGTCTGCCAGCGCACGGAACTGACCGCGCAGCAGGTCGAAGGCTTCCTGCGTGCCGGCGGCGTTGGCGCGGCGCAGCTCGCCCTCCCACTGGTGCAGCGCCGCCTGCACCTGCAGGCGGTTGGTCAGCTCTGCCCTGCCCAGCAGCCCGGCATCGCGCTTTTGCTGGGTGTCCGTCTCGTAGTCCTTGATCTGCTGGCTGAACAGCTCTGCAGAGCCGTCCGGGATATCCTCCGGCAGGGTAGCCAGCGCCTTTTTGGTTTCCCGCAAAAAGGCGTAGCAGGCATCGGCCACGGCATCCGCCTGCAGGGAAGCGGTAAAGCGGGTGTCCAGCCCTGCCAGCAGCAGGCTGACAAGGCTGAGCCGCTCGTCAAAGGGAGCCTGCAGCAGACGTGCGAACACGGCGGGCTTTGCCTGCCCGGCAAGGATCTCCTCCACGCCGTAGTCGTCCCGGTACTTGTAGTACAGATCCAGATAAGCCGAGAAGTCCTCGGCGATCTTCGGGTGCTGGATGTACTCCCGGATCAGTTCCTCGTCCGCCTGCAAGCCCAGCGTTTCGTAGGTGTCCAGCAGGTTGGAAAGATCCTCCCAGCCGCGGGCGGTGACGAACTGGGTGCCGTCCACGTCCGCGTTGATCTGGTAAAAGTTCTGGGGATGCAGTTCCAGATAGCTCAGGATGGCGCTGTGGATATGGGCAGCGCGGGCGTAGTCCTTCCACACCGGCAGATCCGGCTCGATGTCCATGCGGCGCACGCGGTCAAGGGTGACGATGTCAAAATCCCGGACGGACTTGTTGTACTCCGGCGGGTTGCCTGCTGCCACGATGACCCAGCCTGCAGGCACAGCCTGATTGCCAAAGGTCTTGCACTGCAAAAATTGCAGCATGGTGGGGGCAAGCGTCTCGGACACGCAGTTGATCTCGTCGATGAACAGGATGCCCTCGGAAAGGCCGGTGGCTTCCATTTTGGCGTAGATGCTGGCGATGATCTCGCTCATGGTGTACTCGGTCACCGACACGTCCTTATCGCCGTAGTGGCGCTGCCGGATAAAGGGCAGACCCACAGCGCTTTGCCGGGTGTGGTGGGTGATGGTGTAGGCCACCAGCGCCACCCCGCACTCCCGGGCTACCTGCTCCATCACCTGTGTTTTGCCAATGCCCGGAGGGCCCATCAGCAGGATGGGGCGCTGCCGGATGGCGGGAATGGCGTATTCGCCCAGCGCATCCTTGGCAAGGTAGGCTTTTACGGTATGTTCGATCTCTTCCTTGGCACGTTTGATATTCATAATATTTTCCCCCTCTTGTCAGGAGTTGTTCAGCTCGCGGTACAGGTCATCCTCCTCGGCCAGAGCGTCCGCAAGGGCGCTGGCGGGGCGGGCTGCCGCACCGGTAAATTCTTCTTCGTCCAGTACCACCTTCATCGCCCACGGCGGCACGTTGGCATCATCGAACCGCTCCCCTAAAAACAGAAAGGCGGTATCGTAGCCGGGGCGCCGCGCCGGGTAGGTTCCCATGCCGTCGGTGAAATACAGCAGACCGCGCAGGTTGGAAAACTTCTTTTCGGCGCAGAGCTGGTTTACATATTCAAAGGCCGGGCGGAAGTCCGTTCCGCCGCCGCCCCGCAGCTCAAAGTGGTTCATGGCGTGGATGAGTTCATCCTCATTGCGGATGAGAATATCCTGCCGCACGGCGTTGTCGGCCTGAATGAGGTGCAAATTCATGCGGTGGAAAAAGTTCTCCCGCCCTTTCAGCAGGGTGTAGGTCTCGGCCAGAAAGGCGCGCACCAGCTCGCCGGAGGTGGAGTAGCTGGTATCAATGACCAGCGCCAGTTCCTCGATCTTTTTGCTCTCCCGGCTTTCCAGCGGCTCGATGAGGGGCAGGTTGCCGTACACTGAAAGGCCGTAGGTGTAGAAGTTCAAATCAAACTCGTCCGGGTCCAGCTTGACCTCCTCGCGCAGGACGCAGAACCGGCGCAGAAAGTCCTTGTAGCTGCGGCGGCTGCGGTTGGCGGCTTTGACCTGCTGCTTCAGTGCATCGGTGCCTTCGCCCGCCTCCTTGTCCCGCAGGTCCAGCTCGGTCTGCATCCGCTCACCGATCTTCTGCCACGTTTTCTGCGGCAGGGGAGTGGGCATCTGCTGGGGCTGCTCCGGGGCATCCTTCGGCCACAGGCGGTGGTCGTCGGTGACAAATTCCCGTTCCAGCTGCCGCAGCACGCCGGGCGTCTGCCGGGTGAGCCAGCGGTACACCGGGGCTGCTGCCACCACCTTTTCCTCGGCGGTGATCTGCCGGTAGGCGTTCTGCCGCACATAGGTCAGCGGACGCACCACGCTTTTGCGCTGTAAGCTGTCGATGACGTTTTCCACCGCGATATCGCACGCAAGGCTCCACAGCTGCGGCTCCCGGCGGCCTTTCAGCCACAAATGCCGGAACACGCAGTGGAAGACGGTGTGCAGATACAACCGGTTGAGATACTTCGGGTTCTCCTGATAAAGCTGCAGCAGGCGCTGCGGCTGGTAATACAGGGTCTGTCCGTCCGTAGCCAGCACCCGGCAGCGCTCGTCCGGGGCGGGGGACAGGGCGCTGAGCGCCATATCCAGAAACCGGAAGTCCAGATACAGCCCGCTGCGCACCACCGCCAGCACCTCGCCGCCCATGCGCGCCTGCCACTCCTCGTGGGTCTCTGGCCGCTGGGACTGGAAAGGCTTGCGGGGGTCGAAAAATTTTTCCTTTGGCAACGTGTGGTCACCTCTCAAAAATCAAAATCGTACCGCTGTTTTTTGGGCTGGGGGGCATATTTTTTGTGTTCCGCATCTGCCAGCAGGGCGGCAGCGGCGGCGTTCTCCGCCTTGGCGGCAAGGGCGGCGGCAGACGCAAAGGCGGCTTTATCCAGCACGTCCAGCGCCAGCAGGGCGCGGATGCCGTCGGTATCCTGTGCCTTTAAAAGGCGGGCGAACACCCGGTCGGTGTTGGCTGCCAGAAACACCCGGTAGTGCCCGGCGGCGACTTCGGTCAGCTGCCACGGGTACCGCAGGCGGGCAAAGCAGAGCATGGCCATAATGGCGGCGTCATCGGCATCGTGCCCCTGCGGGAAGATGGCGTCATATTCTGCGGGAAGGAATTTATTGTCGAGAAAACACTGCCGGTAATGGTATCCCTGCCCGGAAAAGGTGTGCAGCAGGATGTGGGCGGGGGTCTCCTCGATATCCTCCCAGTAGGCAGGGTACCACAGCGCCGCCAGCGGCGCGGGGGCGTCGGCGGGCCAGAACTGCGCCTGCACCGCCTCGGTGATGTTGTTCACCAGTGCAAACAGGCCGGTGGGCTGCTCCGGTGCGGCCTGCACCCGCAGGGTCTCCAGCGCAAAGCAGTTCAAAAACACATCGCTGCCCACGGTCAGGCTGCTGCTGCCTACCGTGAGCAGACGCAGGCTGCGGCAGTTGTAAAAGGCGCAGCTGCCGATGACCTGCACACTGTCCGGCAGAGTGACTTCCTCCAGAAAGCTGCCGCACACCGGATGCAGCTCCGGTGTGTTCTCTGCCGGGGCGTCAAGATCAAAATCGTACCGGCGGGCGGGCTTTTGCCCCACCGCCAGCCCGAATGCCCGGGTCAGCCGCACTGCGCCGTCCGCGCCTACCGCGTAGCGGCAGAGGGCATCCGGTGCAGGCAGGCTGCGGGGCTTTTCGGAAAAGCAGTAGTCGCCCAGCTCGGTCAAAGCAAGACTGCCGCCTTCCGGGGCGGGCAGCGTGCCCGGCAGCGCCACACAGGGCGCTGTGCCGTACACCCGCACCAGCCGTGCCGTCTGTGCCGAAAGGGGCAAGATATCCAATATCAGTTCGTTTGCCTGTTCTACCATGCTGCGACCTCGTTTTTTGCATTGTATTCAGCTTTCAGTATACCGCGAACAGGGGGTGATTGTCCAGTGCGAGGGGAGATTTGGAATGCCCGCCGCGTGTGCTCCAGGCATATTCAGCGGAAAACCTATTTAAAATAGAGCGATTCCGGGTGGGGGCGTAGAGAAAAACAGAAAAAGCCGCCGCACGGTCAGGTGCAGCGGCGTTTGATTCAGTTGATGAAAACCGGAGCGGAAGCGGGATCAGTCCGCGCTCTCCTCTTCTTCCTCGTCATCCTCATCCGTATCATGCGGCTTATAGAAGATGCCGCTCAGGAAGATGCTGACAAAGTACAGCAGCACCATGGGGAGTGCCACCATGCACTGGGACACGATGTCCGGCGGGGTGACCACAGCGGCGATGAAGAAGATGACCACGATGGCTACGCCGCGCACCTGCTTGAGGATCTGCGGGTTGATGATGCCCATCTTGGAAAGGATGATGGTGATCAGCGGCATCTCGAACACGCAGCCAAAGATGATGAACATGGTCAGGCAGAGGTTGACGTAGCTCTCAATACTGGTCGTGGTCTGGATGTACTCTGCACCCTCGATGCCGGTGCTGAGGAACCGCAGCATGAACGGCATCATGAGCTTATAGGCAAACAGCACGCCCACGCAGAACAAAATCAGACCCAGCAGCATGACCAGCTTGAAAAAGGTGCTCTCGCTCTTTTTCAGGCCCGGCTTTGCAAAGGCGTAGATGTTGTAAAAGGCCACAGGCACCGTTACCACCACACCGGCCAGAATGGACACCCGGAAATACTGCATCAGTTTTTCCTGCGGGGCAATGGACACGAACTGGTAATAGTCGCGGCCCATGGCGGTAAGCAGATCGATCAGACGGTCTGCATACGCCAGCGAAACCACTACGCCCACCACAAACACCACCGCGCAGATGATGAGCCGGTTCCGCAGCTCTTTCAGATGGCCGGTCAGCGTCATGCTGCCGTCCTCTGCCATGACTTCGGCTT
>OGUO01002508.1_pt1 | contig 11036 bp, 10 predicted proteins | sample 1553641 | NCBI WGS metagenome assembly OGUO01 (sample SAMEA2579980, study PRJEB22360) | human gut metagenome | biome: human gut; feature: human-associated habitat; material: faeces | place: Denmark | collected 2008/2010 | reverse complement strand
GCGCACCGGACCCGCCCCCCAGCCCGCCCCCGCCGAACTGGGCCGCCAGCAGTTGCACCACCGTACCGATGCTCCTGCCCCACTCCGCCAGCGCGGACAGGTCAAAGACGCTCGCAAACGCCTCTTTTCCGCGGGAGCCGGAGAAGATATGGGCCTTCATCGTGGGGAAGGCCGCATACGCCGCAGCCAGCGCGGCAAATTCGGCGATCACATAGCCGCCCGCCGTCTTGAACCGCCGCGCAGCCAGCAGCCAGACGCCGAACAGCCCGCAGACGAAAAAGCAGAACACCAAAAAGAAATACTGCGTCAGCGCCCCGGCCATTGTGACCGCAAACAGACCCGGCCAGACCGCCCGCGGCGGCTTTTGCCCCGCCTGCAGCGCCTGCCACAAAACCACATGGCAGTACAAAAGCACGATGCCCTCCAGCATCATCAGGCTGTACATCCGGGTAAACACCGCCATGCCCTGCACGCCGACGCAGAGCAGCCAGCAGGCCGCCGCCGTCCACGCGGGCCAGAACCGCCCGATCAGCCGCTTCGCCGTGCAGTACAGCACCGCCGCGCCCGCCAGGATGCAGACAAAGTTCGGCAGCAGCCCCACCCACGGCAGACCCAGCTGCGGGAACAGCGACTCCGCCGTATAGATGAGGCAATAGTAGAGCGGCGGGTGGACATCGATCTTCTGGTTGTTCCACGGGATGGTATAGTCAAACAGGCGGCCCGGCGTCAGGACCGCGCTGTAAAAGCTGCCGTCGTGCCAGCTGTCCATATAGCCGTCCTCCAGCGCGTAGAACCCGCCGGGATAGTTTGCCAGCTCATAGGTGTACAGCTCGTCCACATGGTAGCCCTGCTTGTGCGCCGCGTAGTAGAGCATCAGCGCCAGCCCCACGGCCAGCAGCGCCGCCACCGCCAGCATGCGCTTGGTTTTTGTGTTTTTCATGATTCCCGCTTTCCGTATCTGTCTGACCGTAGGGGCGCATTCTATATGCGCCCGCGCACCTCGCGCCGCCGCAAACCTCCCGGGCGGATATGGAATCCGCCCCTACGGGAATGCGCGCCCGTTCGTTTACACACCTGCATACCAAAAAGGCCTGCCCCAAAAGGCAGGCCCTTCGTTTGTTTTACTCCTGTGCGTTTTCTTCCTTGTCACGCACAAAACGCCACAGCTCACCGATGGTGAAATCCTCGCTCAGCTCACTCTCGTCGATCTCCTCGCCGATTGCCTCGCCCAGTGCCCACGCCAGCTCGATCATATCCTCATGGTCGGCGCCCAGGTCAGCCAGCGCTGTGCCGCGGCTCAAATCGCTCGTGTCGCAGCTGAACTGCTCTGCCAGCAGATCCTGCAATTCTTCAAAGGTCATTCCGTTTTCCCCCTCTCACTGGGAAGTTTTGTGTTCTTATCATACAAGCCCACAGCGGTTCCGTCAAGGGGCAAACCAGCAACAACCGCACAAATTTATTGCGCCTGATTTGTGGAATCTGCCGAAGGCCCCGCCGGTAACTGCGGCTGTGCGTTCAAAATGCGCATAAACTCCTCGCCGGAGATCGTCTCTTTTTCGTACAGATACTGGGCAATTTCGTCCAGCTTGCGCTTGTTGTCGGCCAACAGCTGGTACGCTTTCCGGTGCTCGGCCTGCACGATCTCCACGACCTTGGCATCGACCTGAGCCGCCGTCTGCTCGCTGCAGGCCAGGCTCGCGTCGCCGCCCAGGTAGGCGTTGTTCACAGTCTCCAGCGCGACCATGTCGAAATCCTCGGTCATGCCGTAGCGGGTGACCAGTGCGCGGGCCAGCTTGGTGGCCTGCTCAATATCGTTCGACGCGCCCGTCGTGATGGAGTGGAAGATCAGCTCCTCCGCCGCCCGTCCGCCGGTCAGCGTCGCGATCTTGTTCAGGATCTCCTCCTTCGTCATCAGCGTGTGGTCGCCGTCCTCCACCTGCATGGTGAAGCCCAGCGCACCGGACGTGCGCGGCACAATGGTAATTTTCTGCACGGGGGCGCTGTTCGTCTGCAAGGCCGCCACCAGCGCGTGGCCGACCTCATGGTAGGAGACGATGCACTTTTCCTTATTGTTGAGGATCTTGTTCTTCTTCTGCGCACCGGCCAGGATCGTGTCCACGGCCTCCTGCAGGTCGAACTGGGTCACGGCCTTGCGGCGATGGCGCACAGCGCAGAGCGCGGCCTCGTTCACGATGTTAGCCAGCTCGGCGCCGGACGCACCGGGCGTCATGCGGGCCACAACACCAAAGTCACAGTCGGGGCCGAGCTTGACTTTCTTAGCGTGCAGGCGCAGGATGCTCTCGCGGCCCTTCAGATCGGGCAGCTCGACGGGCACACGGCGGTCAAAACGGCCCGGGCGGGTCAGCGCAGGGTCCAGGGATTCCGGGCGGTTCGTCGCCGCTAGGATGACGACGCCCTTTGTGGCGTCAAAGCCGTCCATCTCGGTCAGCAGCTGGTTCAGCGTCTGTTCGCGCTCGTCGTTGCCGCCAAGGTTGGAGCCGCCGTCACGCTTCTTGCCGATCGTATCGATCTCATCAATAAAGACGATGCAGGGCGCTTTTTCACCCGCCTGCTTGAACAGGTCGCGCACCTTGGACGCGCCCATGCCGACGAACATCTCCACAAACTCACTGCCGGCGATGGAGAAGAACGGCACACCGGCCTCACCGGCCACGGCGCGGGCCAGCAGCGTTTTACCGGTGCCCGGAGGGCCGACGAGCAGCACGCCCTTGGGCATCTTCGCGCCGATCTCCTCATACTTTTTGGGGTTGTTCAGGAAGTCTACAATTTCCTGCAGGCTCTCCTTGGCCTCGTCCTCACCCGCTACATCATTGAATTTGATGCCGGTCTCATCGTCCACTACGTACTGCTTCGCGCCGGACTTGCCGCCGAACAGCATGGCGTTGCCGCCGGCGCCGCCCATCTCCTGCATCTTTTTGGACGCCCAGCGGTTGACGAACCAGAACAGGATGATCATCGGCAGGAACGAGATCAGCAGGTTCAGCAGCGAATCCCAGATCGTGGGCGGCTGATAAACCGTGCCGAACTCCACCCCCGCATCCTCCAGCCGGGTGACGAGGTTGTTGTCCTGCGCAATGGCGTTGGTTTTGTAGGAATTGTCGTTTTTGTCCACAAAGTAGATCTGCTGATCTTCGATCTGGACGGTGGCCAGCTCCTTGCTCTCCAGCATTTGCAGGAAGGTGCTGTAGTTCACGCTTTTCACGCTCGCCTGCATCACAGCCGGGAACAGGAAAATATTGCTTAAAATGACGATGGCCAGAATGACCGCATAGCCGATCCAAAGCTTCTTTTTGGGGTCCTTCGGCGGCTGTGTCGTCTCTTTCATAGGGAATGCCTCCTCCTTATCTTTTGTAACTATTATAGCATGCTCCCAAAAAATGAACAGCGTGTGAAACAACTTTGAACGAACCGCAAAAAATCCCGCCGCGGCGGGCTTTCTCCACATTTTGCACAGGTTTTCGACATCTTTCCACTGTGGAAATGTGGAAAACCATGTTGAAACTGTGGAAAACCCCGTGCAAACCCACAAAATAGCACGATAGACAGGGTTTGTTGAAATGTGGAAAACCGGAGGCAAACGCTCTCCTGAAAGGAGAGGTGCAGCGTGTAGAAGGAGTCCGTTTTCGGGATATTTGTAGGGATGGGTCTTGACCCATCCGCACATCCGGCAGTGCGCGGTTTTCCCGCTGTGTCGTACTTTTGGCAAGGCAGCACGGAACGGTCAAGACCGTTCCCTACAAACCGGCCGAAAGGCTTCGCGGCCGCCAACTTTTCTGCTAATTTTTAAACAAAAATCAAAATTCCGTACAAATTTTCCCGCATTTTGTAACAACTCGGAAACATTTGTCGTTATAATAGACAATACGCCTTTTCAAAAAACACCCTGCCGGAAGGAGGCCCCGCTATGAATCCCATCATAAACCGCAAACAGGATATTCTGTATAAAGACCTTGCCGTTGACCTTACCGCCCACCGCGTATCCCGCGCCGGGCATGAGCTGCTGCTGACCCCGCGGGAGTTCGCCCTGCTGGCCGTGCTCGTGACCCACTGCGACACAGCTTTAAGCCGCAGCCAGCTGCTCGAGGCTGCCTGGGGCTACGCCTTTATCGGCGAGAGCCGCACCGTGGACGTACATATCAACCGCCTGCGCCGCAAGCTCGGCCTGCAAAACGACATCCAGACCGTCTACAAGGTCGGATACCGCCTGAACAGCGCCAACTGAAACCGCAAAGCGCCCTGCACTTTTTTACCGTGCAGGGCGCTTTTCTTCCTTTTCAAAAAGTTCCATATTCCCCGCCCGGCGTGTAGATCGTCCCATCGGGGCCGATGACCACATTGCTCAGCGTGTCCAGGCCGCCGTAGACGTCCGGGTCCAGCGTGACACACAGAGCGAAATCGACCTCGTCCGGGGCATAGCGCACGACCCGCAGCACACCGGAGGTATGCTTATATTCCAGCCCGTCCTCCGTGGTGGTCTGCTCCCAGCTGCCGTCCAGCGTTGTGTCCAGCTGGGTCAAAAACGCCTGCACCTGCTCCTCCGGTGTACTCTCTGCCGCGGGCAGTCGGTTGTCAAGGACGCTGACCTGCAAAAACGCGCCGTTGCCGGGCAGATACATCAGCTCGATGCTCGTCTCATCGTCGATACTGTACATCTCGCCGCTTTCCGTCACCTTGTAGGCGTTCACCGTGTACATCTGGAAGCTCACAGTCTGGATATTGCCCGTGTAGCTGCACCCGTAGCACTGGACCTGCACGCTGCCGTTTTCCGGCTGCACCGGCCCGGCGTGGGCCTCGCCCTCGACCACGCGGTCCAGCAGGTAGTCAAGCTGCTCCCGGCTGAGAAGGCCCCGCGCGGCGGCCTGCTTCAGCTTGCCGCGCAGTACGGTAAAGACATTGTCGGACCAATAGCTGTCCGCCCGATTGATGCCGCCCTGCACGCCGTAACGGTAGAGCGCCCCGGCCACGGGGTCCAGGCGTATCTCGTCGCTCATCACGCCGGGCAGGGCGGGCCGCGGCTGGGCCGCACGGCAGGGCACCGTCTGCCCGTACACGGCCAGCGGCGGCAGTGCCAGCAGTGCCAGGCTCACCGCGGTAATTTTTAAAAATTTATTGTTGCTGCGCTGCTTCTTCATGCTCTGCCTCCTTCTGCAATAAAATCGTCACTGTCGTGCCCTCGCCCACACGGCTTGCAAAGGTCAGCTGCGTGCCGAATGCCTCTGCAATTTGTGCGCAGAGCGCCAGCCCCACGCCGCTGCCGCCGTTGGCCCGGGCGCGGGCCTTGTCCACGCGGTAGAACGGCTCGGTCCGGTGGGGCAGGGCCCCCCCCCGGGGCCCCGTGCGGGCACTGGCAGCGCCTCCGCCGGGATACCGCAGCCCGTGTCCTGTACGGTCAGCTGCCAGCATTCGCCCGCGTCGGTGCAGCGCAGGTGGACCGCGCCGTCCTGCGGCCCGGCGTGCCATGCATTCAGCGCCAGATTGCGCACAAGGTCCGCCAGCAGCACCCGGTCCGCCAGCACAACGGCCTCCGCGGGCGCGTCGCAGTCCAGCACCACATCCGGCAGACTGCGCACGGCATCGGCAAAGGCCGCGGCCAACCGCACGGGGCGCTGCCCCGGGGCGCGCACCCCCCCCGCCCCCCGGCAAGCCGTTCAGCGCCAAAAGCTGCTGGCTCAAACTCTCCAGCCGTGCGGACTCATGGTAGAGGGCCTCCGCCGCCGTGCGCCGTCGTTCCGCATCCAGCGTGCCGCCGCGCAGCAGGTCGGCATAGCCGATCAGGCTGGTCAGCGGCGTTTTCAGCTCGTGGGTCAGGTCGGCCACAAAGCGGCTCTGGCGGGTGTTCAGCTCCTGTAGACGCTCATAGTGGTACGCCGCGACCAGCGCCGCCAGCGTGATGATCGCCTGCACGGCCAGCCAGCTGTACAAAAGCCGGTTCCGCGCGGCGAACGCCTCGGACGCATCCGCCGCCGTGACGACGGCCACGGGGTAGGAGTAGGGCGTGTTCAACACCCCGCCCAGCAGCAGCGTCTCCCCGCGCAGCAGGATGCCGTCCGTGGCCGCGGCGGCCTGCTGCACATCGGCGGCGGCCACGCTCTCCGGCAGGGCGCTGTAGGCGACGTCGCCCTCCCGCAACAGCGCAAACGCGGCAGTGCTGCTGCCCAGGATCAGCCACTGGCCGCGGGTGTACGCCTGCCCTACCCGGGCGCAGACCGAGTCGGCACCGCTGCTCGGATAGCCCGCGCCGCTCCGGGTATCGTACTCGGCGGCAAAGGCGTCCTCCAGCCCACAGACATTGCGCTGGTGCTGCAAAACCGCCTGTTCCTCCAGCGCGTCCAGCCGTTCCCGGAACGTCCTGCACGCCAGCCCGCCGCCCGCCAGCGCCATTGCCAGCGAGAGTGCAAGGACAGCCGTGTACATGGATGTACGCTTCATAAAGTCACCTCCTGCGATTTCCCGGTTGTATGATTCATTTTGATTTACCGCCATGTAGGGGCCGGACATGTCCGGCCCGGCAGCCTTCCGCCATGACCCATTCACGGTCTGCCGTCTTGCAGCCCGCGGGCCGGGCATGCCCGGCCCCTACCGTTCTGCCAGCAGCTTATACCCCACCTTCGGCACGGTCACGATCTTGTCCGCCCAGTCCAGCTTTTTGCGCAGCCGGTTGACGTTGACGGTCAGGGTGTTTTCGTCCACAAAGCTGTCCGTCTCCCACAGCCGCTGCATCAGCTTCTCCCGGCTGACCACCTTCCCGGCGCTCTCCATCAGGCAGGACAAAATACGGTACTCATTCTTGGTCAGCTCCACCGTCTGCCCCTGATAGGTCAGCTTCTGGTCGTCGGCGGACAGCTGTGCGCCCCGTCTCTCCCGCAGCACCGCCGGCGCCGCCATGTCATAGCTGCGCCGCAGCATGGCCTGTACCTTAGCCATCAGAACACCGCCGTCAAAGGGCTTGGCGATAAAATCGTCCGCGCCGAAGTTCATGGCCATGATGACGTTCATGTTATCGCCGGCCGAGGACAAAAACAGGATGGGCGCACTGGTCTGTTTCCGCAGCTCCCGGCACCAGTGATAGCCGTCAAAACACGGCAGGGCGATATCCAATATAATGAGGTGCGGCTGAAATTCCGCCGCCTCCGCCGTCACCGCCCGAAAGTCCCGTGCACACCGGACCTCCAGTCCCCAGCTCTCCGCCAGATGCGCCACCGCCTGGGCGATGGTCCTGTCGTCCTCCACAATAAATATACGGTACATACGCTCACATCCTTTACGCTCTTCATTATACCCTCCCTCGCCTCTGTCCCGCAAGCCTTCTTACTCTTTCAATATTGTCACATTCGCTTACCGGATTTTTTTCAAAAACAGGGTTGACAAATCCGCGCCGCCATGTTATAACTGTACCAACCTACCGAGTTGGTAGTTGTATTTCAGAAATGAGGCGATCACATGACCCGCACTCTTGTTCTCCTGACCGGACGATGTTGACTCCTTTTCCCTTCATTCCACACAACAACATCTGACTATAAACGATAAAGGAGATAAACACTATGTCTAACATCTACACTTCCGCTGACCAGCTGATCGGCAAGACTCCCCTGCTGGAGCTGACCCATATCGAAAAAGCCCATGACCTCAAGGCGAAGATCGTCGCCAAGCTGGAGTACTTCAACCCCGCCGGCAGCGTCAAGGACCGTATCGCCAAGGCCATGATCGACGACGCCGAGGCCAAGGGCCTGTTGAAGGCCGGCAGCGTCATCATTGAACCCACCTCCGGCAACACCGGCATCGGCCTGGCCTCCGTGGCCGCCGCACGGGGCTACCGCATCATCATCGTTATGCCCGAGACCATGTCCGTGGAGCGCCGCCAGCTGATGAGGGCTTACGGCGCGGAGTTGGTGCTCACCGAGGGTGCCAAGGGCATGAAGGGTGCCATTGCCAAGGCCGACGAGCTGGCCAAGGAGATTCCCAACAGCTTCGTGGCAGGCCAGTTCGTCAATCCCGCCAACCCCAAGGCCCACTACGAGACCACCGGCCCGGAGATCTGGGCCGACACTGACGGCAAGGTGGACTTCTTCGTGGCCGGCGTGGGCACCGGCGGTACCATCACCGGCACCGGTAAGTTCCTGAAGGAAAAGAACCCCGCCGTCAAGGTAGTCGCCGTGGAGCCCAAGACCTCCGCCGTGCTGTCCACCGGCATCGCCGGCTCCCACAAGATCCAGGGCATCGGCGCGGGCTTCGTCCCCGATGTGCTGGACACCAAGATCTACGACGAGATCATCCCTGTGGACAACGACGATGCCTTTGCCGCAGGCAAGGAAATGGGTCACCGCGAGGGCGTGCTGGTGGGTATCTCCTCCGGCGCGGCACTGTGGGCCGCCATTGAGCTGGCCAAGCGTCCGGAGAACGCCGGCAAGACCATCGTGGTCCTGCTGCCCGACACCGGCGACCGCTATCTCTCCACCCCGCTGTTTGCGGACTGATACTGCGTTTTTCTTCCTTCCATTTTCTCATCACAAACATGACGAACGGACCTCTTTCGAGGTCCGTTCGTCTTTTCTTCTGTTTCTTTCCACTTTCTTTCTATTCTCCTTCTATTTTCTTTCTACATTTTTTCTGCTTTTTTGAAACGTTTTTTGCTCCGCAGGTGTATGATAGATGAAAGGCCTTTCACCTCAACAAAAGGAGAACCCCTATGACGGACGAACAGTTCACCCCGCTGGCGGAGCGGTATATGGACACGGTGTTCCGGGTGGCATACAGCTATCTGCGCTGCCGGGACGATGCCGACGATGTGACCCAGGACGTGCTGATACAGCTGTACAAAGAGGATAAGGCGTTCGAAAGCGACGCCCATGTGAAGAATTGGCTCATTCGCGTCACGGTCAATCGCTGCAAAAACGTGCTCCGCGCCCCATGGCACAAGGCGGAGGACATCGCCGACTACGAGAACACGCTGGTGTTCGAGCAGCCCCAGTACCGGGAGCTGTTCGACGCGGTGATGTCGCTGGACAGGCGGTACCGCCTGCCGGTGCTGCTGTACTACTACGAGGGCTACCGCCAGAGGGAGATCGCCGGACTGCTGGGCATACCGGAGGAAACGGTGCGCACCCGGCTCGCCCGCGCCAGAGACAAGCTGAAACACATTTTATCGGAGGTGCCGCAGTATGCATGACAGAGAATTATTTGAAAAAGCCTTTTCCCCGCTGCACGCCTCCCCGGATACACTGACGGAGGTTAGAAAGACCATGCGAAACGAGAAAAAAACACGCCGGGCGCTGGGCAAGGGTGCCGTGATCGCCATCGCCGCCGCGCTGACGCTGACCGTCGCCGTGGCCAGCGGTATTGTGACCCTTATCAAGGCAGATGTATCCCCCGCCGACAAGGTGGACGACGCCACCCACCGCGCCTTCACCGATGACATCGACGCTGCCGCCCCTGTGGTGGACGACGGCAAGGGCGGCCTTGTCCCTGTCCCGGATATGGAGCGCATCCCCGGTGACGTCCAGACCACCCAGCGTCTGGTGGGTCAGTACCTCAGCAAGCTGGACGCAGAGATGACCGTGGACAGCAATACCATCAAACTGGGCACCTTCCTGATCGATGAGAACGGCCTCGGCCTGCTGACCTACTCCGTGGAGAATCCCTCCGGCGTCGGCTACACAGACGTGGGCTACGGCGAGGGCATCGACCTGCCCCTCCAGCCCACCCTGCACTTCCGCAGCCCCGACGAGGGCAATGCCCTGTTCGCCAAGTGCTACGTGGACAAGGAGACCAGCACCGACACCTGCCTGAATGTGGTGCTGTACTTCGCCGCCGGCACGTCCTTCCGGCAGGGCGACCTGCTGTACGTCACCATGCAGGACGAACTGGGGCAGCCCTACTCCATCGCCGTGCAGCCCCGCACCTACGTGCCCGTCGCCACCCTGACCTCCGGCAGCGAGACCCTGACCCTCTCCCCGCTGGGCATGAGCATCCGCAATGCCCATCCCGACCGTGAGCCCCTTGTGGACGAGCTGACCCTCCGCTATCAGGACGGCAGCGAGTTCACCGTGGAGAGCAGCAGCCGCAGCCTGATGAACTGGGTGGTGGGCTGTATGCGCGGCAGCGACGATGTCCCCTTCGCCGACAACACCTACGTGTTCGACCGTCTGGTGGATGTGGACGCCGTGACCTCCGTCACGTTAGAAGGGCACCAGCACACCGATGGCGCCGCTGACGACACTTTCACCCTCACCTATCAGCCCTGACCGCGAAACGCAAAAAAAGAGACCGCCCTGCGGTCTCTTTTTTTGCTCATATCACGTAGTTGTCCCCCGCTGGGGCGTTCATCAGGTCGGCCAGCGTGATGTGGGAGAAGTAGTCCCGCGTCAGCTTGTAGTATCCCTGCCACACGCCCAGCGTGCGGCACTCCCCCGCCCGCTGGCACACCGGGGCGTCCGGCTGGAGACAGGTGACGGGCGCAAGGTCGCCCTCCGCCAGCTCCAGTATCTCCCAGAGGGTGTAGTCCTCCGGCTCCCGCGTCAGGCGGTAGCCACCACCGATGCCGTGGACGCTCTCCACCAGGCCGGCGGCTTTCAGGGCGGGCATGAGCCGCTCGATGTATTTCAGGGAGATGTCCTGCCGGGCGGCCACCTCCTTCATGGGTATAAAGTCCCCGCTGCGGTGCTCCGCCAGATCCAGCAGAACGCGGATGGAATAGCGACCTTTCGTGGAGATCATAGTCCGCCCTCCTGTCAGAAAATACACGGGCCATAAGATGACCCGTGTATAGTATACCACCAATCCCGTAGGTTAGGCAAGTTTAATTTTTCTTTGCGTGCCGATATGCCTGCATGCCCCACACCAGCCAGGCCGCTACCACCGCCGCCAGGACGATCCAACGCACCGTCTCCAAGGGCCAGGCCACCGCGGACAGGTCTGCATAGCGGCTGATCATAACGCTTTCCGCCGTACTGACCGTGGCCGCATAGGCAGCGGCCGGCGCCCAACACACCAGGATCCGCACGATCTCCACGGCAAAG